>LNFM01005858.1_pt1 | contig 20788 bp, 24 predicted proteins | sample 596031 | NCBI WGS metagenome assembly LNFM01 (sample SAMN04254537, study PRJNA301005) | activated carbon metagenome | isolation source: dual media filters at the Ann Arbor, Michigan drinking water treatment plant | place: USA: Ann Arbor | reverse complement strand
ATCAATTTACGCCCGCGAAAACGCCTGGGCTGGAAGACGCCGTACGAAGTTTATGCAGGGGTGAGCGTTGCACTTATGTGTTGAATTCAGGAAGAAAGAAGAACACCAGAATCGGTACCAGGACCAGATAGATCATCATGCCAATCACAAACGGCAGGCTCGACAGCGAGAACGTTAGCGCCCATTGGCCAAACTTACCCACCTCCCCTCGCACCGTCTCGATCAACTGCACAACCTGCTGATCAGTGATCAGTGCCGGATAGCGCTCTGGCAACAACAGAAACAACGCCTGCCACTCACCGAGCATGCGCGGCAGCTCGTTGAATAGGGTGGTCAGCTGCTGCCAGAGCAGCGGCATCAGAACCAGCAGACACAACGCCAGTGCGCCGATAAACAGCATGAACACCAGCCAGACCGCCACAATATGAGGCAGCCGCATGCGCTCCAGCGCATTCACCAACCCCTGCATCAAGAACGCCAGCACCAACCCCGTCAGCACCGGCGCCAGCATCCCACCAAAAATCAGGACCACAGCAAAGCCGCCGACAACCAGCACCGCCAATACCACGGCCTGCTCGTCGGAGAAGTAGCGATGCAGCCAGCTGCGTAACACCTTGATCATTAAACGTCCTTACCTCGAATCTGCCGACACCCGAGCGGTGTCATGCCTTGCGCAGCCAGTAGCGAAACACTCCGGCCTCTTCCTCTTCATGCATCAGGCTGTGACCGGCTAACCGGGCGAACGCGCGAAAGTCACGTTGCGAGCCCGCATCGGTCGCGATGACCTTAAGCACTGCGCCGCTGGCCAACTGATTGAGTGCCAACTTGGCCTTGAGCAACGGCATGGGGCAGTTAAGGCCACGGGCATCCACTTCGGCGTCTGCACCTAGGTCCTGGGTATACGCATCGTTCATGCCATTCTCCTTGAGTCGGCGCAAAGGATACCTAAAGCCGAGCAACCCTGGCCAGGCAAGCGTCTAGACGGCTAAAGTAGCCCTTTGTCCGCCCATGAGCCCTGTGCATGAATGTTCTGCGCCCTACCCTGCTGACGCTCGCCTGCCTGTTCGCCCAACCGGGCCTGGCCAACGACCTTCCGTCACTCGGCGACGCCAGCTCCGCGCTCGTCTCCCCGCAACAGGAGTATCAACTCGGCCGCGCCTGGTTGAGCCTGGTACGCGGCCAGGTGAGTCAGTTATCAGACCCCCAACTTAAAGACTTCGTCGAGACCAGCGTCTACCGCCTCGGCGAAACCAGCCAGGTTCAGGATCGCCGACTGGAGTTCGTGCTCCTCAATAGCCCACAGATCAACGCGTTCGCCGCGCCTGGCGGCATTATCGGGGTTAACGGTGGCTTGTTCCTGTATGCCCAGACTGAAGCCGAGTACGCCTCCGTCATGGCCCACGAACTTGCCCACTTGTCCCAGCGCCACTTCGCTCGCGGCCTGGAAGCCCAACAGCGCATGCAGGTGCCCGTCATGGCCGCCATGCTCGCGGGCATCGTTGCCGCTGCAGCCGGCGCGGGTGATGTGGGCATTGCCGCCATCGCCTCCACCCAGGCTGCCGCCATTCAGGAGCAACGCCGTTTTTCTCGGCAAAATGAGCAGGAAGCCGACCGTATTGGCCTGGTCAACTTGGAGAAAGCCGGGTACGACCCTCGCGCCATGCCGAGCATGTTTGAGCGGTTGATGCGCCAATACCGCTACGACCGCATGCCACCCGAATTCCTCCTGACGCACCCGGTTTCAGAATCGCGCATCGCCGACACCCGCAACCGTGCCGAGCAATACCCCACCAAGGGCATCGAAGACACCCTGCGCTATCAGCTGCTGCGCGCCCGCGTCCAACTGATTTACGAGGAAACACCAGGGCTGGCGGCCAAGCGCTTTCGCGCCATGCTGGATGAGAACCCCAAACTTGATGCGGCACGCTACGGCCTGGCACTCGCCCAGATCAAGGGCGCCCAGTACGACGACGCGCGCAAGACGCTGGAGCCGCTGCTGCAGGGCGCGCCGGATGACGTCACCTACAACCTCGCCCAGGTCGACCTCGACACCGCCACCCGCCGCCTCGACGACGCCCAACGTCGTCTCGACCGCCTACTGAACCTGTACCCCAGTAATTACCCGCTCAAGCAGGCACGCATCGACTTGCTGCTCAAACAGGGGCGCACCCAGGACGCCGAGCGCGCCCTCGATGCACTGCTCAAGAACCGCGGCAAGGACCCGGACGTGTGGTACCAGGTCGCCGAAGTACGCGGCCTGTCAGGTAACACGATCGGCCTGCACCAGGCACGGGCTGAATACTTTGCCCTGGTGGGTGACTACAAGCAGGCAATCGAACAGCTGGACTTTGCCAAACGCCGCGCCACCAACAACTTCCAGCTCGCCTCACGCATTGACGCACGCCAACGTGAGCTGATTGATGATCAGCGCATGGTGGAGCAGATGCTACGCTAGCGCTTATGCGAACGGCTGCACGCCCTGTTGGAGCGAGTTTATTCGCGATGCAGTTGCGAACAACTTCGTTCTCGCGTCATCCGCCTCGGTGCTGCCACAACCGATCGGGACGCCATACAAAAATGCCGCTCAGCAAGTCAGCATGAGCGGCATCAGGCAACATCGGCGTTTACGTCTCAGGCATTACCGCTGAGCTTCATCCGGGCGGCCTGGGTGAAGTCGAGCATGCGCTTGAGTGGCTGAATGGCTTTGGGGATCAGCGCAGCATCAACGAAGATCTCGTTACTGCCCTCGCGCAGGCAGGCCAAGGTACGCTCCAGCGTATTCATCGCCATCCACGGGCAATGCGCACAGCTGCGACAGGCTGCCCCGTTACCCGCAGTGGGCGCCTCGATGAAGACCTTATCCGGGCACAGCTGCTGCATCTTGTAGAAGATGCCGCGGTCGGTGGCGACGATAAACGTACTGTTCGGCATGCGCTGCGCTGCGGCAATCAGCTGACTGGTTGAACCGACGGCGTCGGCCAACTCGATCACGGCGGTCGGCGATTCAGGGTGCACCAGCACAGCGGCATCCGGATACAGCGCTTTCATATCCTCAAGCTGCTTGGCCTTGAACTCCTCGTGCACGATGCAGGCACCGTCCCACAAGAGCATGTCAGCACCGGTCTTGTTCTGGATGTAGCGCCCTAGATGCTGATCCGGGGCCCAGATGATGCTCTCGCCGTTATCCATCAGGTGTTCGACGATCTCCACCGCACAGCTGGAGGTCACCACCCAATCGGCACGCGCCTTCACAGCAGCCGAGGTATTGGCGTACACCACCACGGTGCGTTGCGGATGCTGGTCGCAGAAGGCAGCGAATTCGGCTACCGGACAACCCAGGTCGAGCGAACAGGTGGCCTCGAGCGTCGGCATCAGCACGCGCTTTTCCGGGTTGAGGATTTTCGCCGTCTCACCCATGAATTTCACACCCGCCACCAGCACTGTCTGGGCCGGGTGGGCATTACCAAAGCGCGCCATTTCCAGCGAGTCAGAAACGCACCCGCCGGTTTCTTCAGCCAACGCCTGCAACACCGGATCGCAGTAGTAATGCGCGACGAGTACGGCGTTTTGCTTTTTCAGTTCAGCGGCAATTTCAGCTCGATAAAACGCCTCCTGCTCCGGCGTCAACGGCACGGGGCGCTTAGCGTCCAAATGAGCTTGCACCAACAGGCGTTCGGAAATCTGCGTCATGTCATCAGGCTCTAACGGCTTTCAAGGCGGCGATTATACCCAGCAACGGCATACGACAGGGCCATCAGGCAATCTCAGAATTAACCCACCGCCCGTGGTAGAACGCCAACACGGGCTATCTGCGAGACAAACAAAAAAGCCTGAGACCGCAGCTGCGATTTCAGGCTCTTTGAACTTCACGAGGAAGTAAATTTGGTGGGTCGTGTAGGATTCGAACCTACGACCAATTGGTTAAAAGCCAACTGCTCTACCAACTGAGCTAACGACCCGACGTGGTGCGCATGATACTGATTTAATTCAGGAAATCAACACACCAAGGGAAAAATATTTCAGTAATAACGGGTTGGGTCCGCGACGCCGGCAGCGGCAAAGCCTGCAGCTCGCAAGCGACAACTGTCACAGCGCCCGCACGCACGCCCTTGCGTATCCGCCTGGTAGCAAGAGACCGTCAGGCCATAATCGACGCCTAGGCGCACACCCGCTTGAACGATATCGGCCTTACTCATGTGCTGTAGAGGCACCTGAATCCGAAACCCATCGCCCTCCACACCCGCTTTGGTCGCCAGATTAGCCAGGCGCTCAAACGCCTCGATAAATGCAGGCCGGCAGTCCGGATAACCGGAATAGTCCACCGCATTCACACCGATGAAAATATCACGCGCCCCCAACACCTCTGCCCAGCCCAACGCCAGCGACAGAAATACGGTATTGCGCGCCGGCACGTAGGTCACAGGAATACCCTCACCCGGGGCTTCCGGCACAGCAATACTGCTATCGGTGAGCGCCGAACCGCCCATGCCATCAAGGTCCAGGCCGATAACCTTGTGCGCGACCACGCCAAGCTGCCAGGCGACCTGCTCAGCGGCCTGCAGCTCGGCGCGGTGACGCTGACCATAATCGAAGCTCATGCTGTAACAGGCGTAGCCGTCTGCCTTGGCCATGGCGACCACAGTCGCCGAATCAAGGCCGCCGGAAAGCAAAATGACCGCTTTCTTCTCGTTCATCATCAGTGCCCCGGCTCATCGTTCCAGAGAATTTTATGCAACTGCAACTGCAGCCGCACCGGCAAGTTATCCGCCACAATCCAGTCAGCCAATACCCGCGCACTGACCTGTTGATGGCTAGGCGAGAACAGCACCTCGTCTGCACGCTCGGCAAGGCGGTACTCGATCAGCTTGCTCACAGACCAGTCGTAGTCTTCCCGCGAGCAGATGACGAACTTGACCTGATCGTTTGGCGTTAACAGCGCAATATTGTCGTAGCGGTTACGGGCGACTTCCGCCGAACCCGGCGTCTTGAGGTCAAGCACCTTACTGACGCGCGGGTCGACCGCAGATACGTCGAGGGCCCCACTGGTTTCCAGCGACACCTCATAGCCGGCGTCACACAGACGCGTCAGCAGGGCAATACTGCCTGGCTGAGCGAGTGGCTCACCGCCGGTGACACAGACATAACGTGGCCGGTAAGCAGCGACACGCTCAACAATAGTGTCCAGTGACATCAGGTCACCGCCACTGAAGGCATAGGCCGTGTCGCAGTACTGACAACGCAAGGGGCAGCCGGTCAGGCGAACAAACACCGTCGGCAAGCCGGCGGTGCGCGTTTCGCCCTGCAGCGAGTAAAAAATCTCGGTAATTCGCAGGGTATCAAGCATATGGGCCACGGGCGTGACGGCGAAACAGGCCATCCGCCTCCGTTGCTGAAAAAGGGCGGGCATTCTAACGAAAAAGCCCGCGGCAGGCGCGGGCTTTTGCACAGCGAGACAGAAGGCACTAGGGCAAACGCTGCAGATCTCGCTGTGCCAGCTGTGCAGCCGACGTGCCTGGGTACTGAGCGATCACCTGCTGCAGAATACCCTTTGCCTTATCAGCGTTGCCGAGGCGTTGCTCGACATCCGCCAGCTTAAACAGCGAGTCCGGCACCTTGGCGTGCTGCGGGTAGGTTTGACTGACCCGCGCAAACGCTTGGCCAGCCCCCTGCAGATCACCCTTGGCCAGGTTCACCTCGCCCAGCCAGTACTGCGCGTTACCTGCGTAGACGCTGTTGGGGTACTTACGCAAGAACGCGGTGAAGGCCTGACTGGCCTTGTCGAAGTCCTTGGCTTTGATCAGGTCGAAGGCCGCTTCGTAAAACAGCTTCTCTTTCGCCGGATCTGCAGGCTCTGCACCTGCACTAGCACCATCACCTGCTGGCGAGGGTGCACCACTGGCGCCAATCGCGCCACCGGTAGAATTTTGTGTGGCTGCGGCATTGCCTGCACCACTACTCAAACGCTTGTCGAGGTCCTGATAACGCTCCAGACCCTCCTGCTTCATGCGCTGAATTTCGTTTTGCTGCTCTTCAAGCATACCGCGCAGCTGCGCAATTTCCTGCTGCATCTGCTGCAGCTGATTGAACAGCATGCCCTGCGCAGAAGTAGGGGCTTGCGCCCCTCCTTCCGCATAGGCACCGGACGTGCCATAACCAACAGGTGGATAACTACTGCTGCCATAAGCGGCGTTGTTATCAACCACAGGAACCTCAGCGACTGCCACCAGGGGCAGGCTGAGCGCCAAAACGGTTATGACACGACGGCACGTTCGCATATCGAATTACTTACGCAGTTCGACGCGACGGTTTTGAGCCCAGGACTGCTCGTCGTTGCCAGTGGCAACCGGACGCTCTTCGCCGTAGGAAACCAGTTCCAGCTGAGCCGGGGAAACGCCCTGCAGCACCAGGTAGCGCTGAACGGCTTTCGCACGACGCTCGCCCAGAGCCATGTTGTACTCACGGGTACCGCGCTCGTCAGCGTGGCCTTCCAGAACGACGCGAGCGCCATTGCCTTTCAGGTCTTTGGCGTGAACGTCCAGAGCGCGCATGGCTTCCGGCTTCAGGTCCGAGCTGTCGTATTCGAAGTAGAAGGTGGTGATGGCGCGCAGAGCAGCTTCTTCGCTCAGGCTACCGTCAACAGCGCCGGTGTTAGCACCGTAGCCAGCGTTCGGGTCTACAGCGCCTTCGCCAGCGGTGTCACCGCCTTTGGAGGAACAACCTACAGCCACGGCGAGAGCCAGGCTCAGTGCAGCAAACTTGCCAAATTTCAGCATTTCCATTGTGTAACTCCTAATGAACCCCAGTGTATTAAGTGGTGTAGCGCCGCATCAGTTCAGGAAGGGGGACCAGGAAGGCTCTCGAACTTCGCCTTGAGCGGTAGGAAGAGGGAGCCTAACGCGACCATTTACGGACGCTAACATCAAGACTCCCCGCCCCTGCTGGCGGGTGGCGTAGATTAGCATGGTGCCGTTGGGCGCAACAGTAGGCGACTCATCCAAACTTGTATCGGACAAAATCCGCAAATTGCCGCGCTGCAGGTCCTGGGCCGCAACCTTGAACACGGTGTAGCCATCCTGGCGATGGATCATTACCAGGGTCTTTTCATCGGCAGACAGCTTAGGGTTGGCGTTGTAGTTGCCGATAAAAGTCACGCGCTCAGCCGCACCGCCGTTGATGTTCGTTTTGTAGATCTGCGGTTTGCCTGAGCGATCAGAGGTGAAGTAAATGGTTTGACCATCCTTACCCCAGAACGGTTCGGTATCAATGGAGGCCTGATTGGTCACGCGCCGAATCTGGCGAGTACCCATATCCATCACATAAATTTCCGGGTTGCCATCGCGCGACAGCACGAAAGCCAAGCGATTGCCATCGGGCGACCAGGCTGGCGCGCCGTTGAGGCCTTCAAAGTTGGTGATCTGCTCACGACGACCGGTGTCGATGTGCTGAACAAAGATGCGTGGACGACGCTGCTCGAACGACACATAGGCAATCCGACGACCATCCGGTGCAAACGACGGCGACAGGATCGGCTCGCGCGACTGCAACAGGGTCACCGCGCGGGCGCCGTCGTAGTCAGAACGCTGCAGGGTGTAGCGCGTGTTGTTAGCCGAGAAACGCTCTGCGGTCACATAAAGGAGACGGGTCGAAAACGCACCTTTAACGCCGGTTAGCTTCTCAAATGACTGGTCCGCGATATGGTGCGCCATGTCACGCAACTGATCGACACCGCCACCGACGCTGCCGGTCATGACCTGCTGCTCGGTCGCCACGTTGAACAGGCCGAACTGCACCTGCAAACGCCCGCCGGCCGGCACAATATTGCCCACCAGCACGTACTGCGCGCCCAGTGCTTTCCAGTCGCGGTAGATCACTTCGCTGGCCTGGGTTGGCAAGCTGATCATGTTCTGCCGCGGAATCGGCTCGAACACGCCAGAGTTGCGCAGGTCCTTGCCAATGATGTCGGACATGTCCTCGGGCAACACATTGCCGCCCTGCCAGCCGAAGGGTACGACGGCGATTGGCGTGGCACGGTCAGTGCCGCTGCTGATCACCAACGGATCAGCCGCCTGTACAGTGCCGACCAACATGGCCAGGCCCAACAGGGCGATACGCATCAGGGTATTCACAGACCTAAATCCTCCGGTTTAAAGACGGCACGACGCTGCCGGTAAAGTCGATCAAAGGTAGCGCGATCGAGTTGCTGCATTTCGGCCACTCGTCCGACGTTGCGCACCGCTTGCACGGCGGAATTATCGAACGGTGCATCGCCGCTGGAGCGGGTCACGCTGGCATTGGTGATAGTGCCATCGGGCAACATCTCGATCATCACCTCAACACTCATGCCATTGCGCGCTGACGGCGGGCGGCGCCATTGCTGGCTAACCAGCATGACGATCAGATCATCCAGACTGCCGGCGACCTGATCGCCTACTTCGTCCGCCAGGGCCTGTTGGCGCCCGACGTCTTCAGAGAGCAACTCGGCCAACGCCGCGGCTTTCTTGTCCTCGACGGCTTTACGAGCAGCATCGGCTGCGGCTTTCTTCTTGGCATCGTCCGCGGCTTTTTTCTTCGCGGCATCAGCGGCTGCCTTTTTCTTGGCATCCTCAGCCGCTTTTTTCTTCGCGTCTTCTACCGCTTTCTGCTTGGCGGCATCGTCTGCGGCTTTTTTCTTGGCCACATCCGCCAGACGTTTCCGCTCGGCCTCAGCCTTTTTCTGCTCTGCAGCCTTCGCTGCTTCGGCCTTTTGAGCGGCCTCGGCCTGCTTTTGTTCCGCCGCTTTCGCCGCCGCTGCTGCGGCTTGTTTTTCTTGCTCAAGCTTCTTTTGCTCAAGCTGTTCAGTCTCGTAGATCGGCGCCGTGGTCTTTTTGGTTTCCCCGGCGATCTTCTGATTGGTCTGGGTCGTGGCCTGACTCTGCGATTTGAGCTGGTAGAGCGTCGCCTGCACGATTGGCCGCGAAGGCGGCAGCTCGGGGGCGAACGCGAAGCTGACGAACAGCATCGCAAACATCAGCACGTGCAGCGCCACGGCCCAGACGATGGGCCAAAACAGGCTTTCCGAAGGAGACGGCTCGCGCTGGTACTGCATCAGGGCGCCTCGGTGATCAGGCCGACATTACCCACGCCCGCCTGCTGTAGCCCACCCATGGCCGACATCACCGTGCCGTAGTCGACAGTTTTATCGCCGCGCACGAACACCTGCACCTGCTTACCCTGGCTGCGGCTCTGGTTGATGATCGCGGTCGCGGCGCGGGTCATGCCTTCAAGGTCCATGGCCTGGTCCTGGACAGTGTCGGTATCGACCTCGCTGCCCATGTTCCAGTAATAGGTTTTGTCCGCCTTGATGGAGATGGTCAAAACCTGCGCGTCGTTATCCTGCGGCAGGACCTCACTGCTGACCTGCGGCAGGTCAACCTTGACGCCCTGATTGAGCATGGGCGCGGTCACCATGAAGATGACCAGCAGTACCAACATCACGTCGATGTAAGGCACCACGTTCATCTCGGCGACGGGCTTGCGTCTGTTGCGAATTCTGGCCATTACTGAAGAAACCTGTAGTAAAGAATGCCGGAGGCTTATTCGTCGCTGGTGTGCACTTTACGGTGCAGGATCGCCTGGAACTCGTCGGCGAAGGTGTAGTAACGGCCAATCAGCATCTCGCCACGCGAGGCGAAACGGTTGTAGGCGATCACAGCCGGGATAGCGGCAAACAGACCAATGGCGGTCGCGATCAACGCTTCGGCGATACCTGGGGCGACAGTCGCCAGGGTCGCTTGCTGCACCTGCGCCAGGCCACGGAAGGAGTTCATGATGCCCCACACGGTACCGAACAGGCCGATGTAGGGGCTGGTCGAACCTACAGTGGCGAGAAACGGCAGGCTTTGCTCAAGCTTCTCTTCTTCACGCGAGATGGCAACGCGCATCGCCCGCGCCACGCCGTCCATCACGGCATCCGGGTCAACACCCTGCTGCTGGCGCAGGCGCGAGAACTCTTTGAAACCGGCGCGAAAGATCTGCTCAAGACCGGAGTCCGGATCAGGGTTGCTACCGGCCTGACGATAGAGCTTGGACAGGTCGATACCCGACCAAAAACGCTCCTCGAATGCATCCAGGGCACGCTTGGCCGCACGCAGCAGGCTGATGCGCTGGAAAATAATCACCCAGGACATGACCGACGCGGCCACCAGCGTCAACATCACCAATTGCACCACCAGGCTGGCGTTGCTGATCAAACTCCACATCGACATGTGGTCAACGGCGTTGGCTTCCACGCTTACTCTCCTGCTTTACCAGATGTACCCGCGCCGCCCAGGTCGGCGAAGGCCGAACGCAAGGTTGGGGGAATGGCCCGGGGTTTCAAATTATCGGCGCGCACACAAGCCACCAAAAACTGCCCTTCACACAGCAGCACATCATCTGCCGCTCGCCGCACCTGCTGGGTAAACCGCAAGCTGGCACGATTCAACTCAAGTACCTGCGCACTCACCAGCAGTTCATCATCCAGACGAGCTGGCGCGTGATAGCGCGCCTCGCTGGAATGCACAACGAACAACAGGCCCTCACCGGCCAGCGTCGACTGAGCGAAGCCCAGGTCACGCAGGCGCTCGGTGCGAGCCCGCTCCATGAATTTGAGGTAGTTGACGTAGTAGACGATGCCGCCGGCATCGGTGTCCTCGTAGTACACACGACAACGATGGACGAACGGCTGAACTCCGTTTTGCGCGCGCATACTCTAGTGCCAGCCCTTGGACTTGCCAATCGGCAATGGTAAGTATTTTTTGCTATTCATCGTCCACCGCAAACAAGTCGGCCGTGGGCATGTCACCCAAGCGCTTAGGCACATTGAGCCCAAAATGCAGATAAGCATGCCGGGTGACCACACGCCCCCGCGGCGTACGCATGATGTAGCCCTGCTGAATAAGGTAGGGCTCGAGCACATCTTCGATGGTGTGACGCTCCTCGCTGATGGCAGCGGCCAGGCTGTCGACACCAACAGGACCGCCATCGAACTTCTCGATCATGGTCAGCAATAAGCGTCGGTCCTGATGGTCAAAGCCGTGCTCATCGACATCCAGCAGATTCAGCGCCAGGTCGGCAATCTGCTGGGTGATGTGCCCCTTGCCGCGCACCTCGGCAAAGTCCCGCACACGCCGCAACAAGCGGTTGGCAATGCGCGGCGTACCCCGTGCACGCCGGGCGATCTCAAAGGCACCGCGGTCTTCGATAGGCAAACCGAGAATCCCGGCGGAACGCCCAACAATCGTGGTGAGGTCCTCCGTGCTGTAAAACTCCAAGCGCTGCACAATGCCAAAACGGTCACGCAGCGGGTTGGTCAGCATACCCGCACGGGTGGTGGCACCGACCAGCGTAAACGGCGGCAAGTCGAGCTTGATTGAGCGCGCGGCAGGCCCTTCACCAATCATGATGTCGAGCTGGAAATCCTCCATCGCCGGGTACAGCACCTCTTCGACAATGGGCGAAAGGCGATGAATTTCGTCGATAAACAGCACATCGCCGGGCTCAAGATTGGTCAACAGCGCCGCCAGGTCACCGGGCCGCTCGAGTACAGGGCCGGAAGTGCTTTTGATCGACACGCCCATTTCCTGGGCGATGATATTGGCCAGGGTGGTTTTGCCCAGGCCGGGCGGGCCGAAAATCAAGGTGTGGTCCAGCGCCTCGGCTCGCCCTTTGGCCGCCTGCATAAACAGCTCCATCTGCTCGCGCACGCTGGGCTGACCGATGTACTCGGCCAGTTTTAACGGGCGAATGGCGCGATCGACCTGCTCATCGCGGTCACGCGTCGAGGCAGTGATCAGGCGGTCGGCTTCGAGCATTTACACCATTCCCTTGAGGGCACGACGAATCATATCTTCACTGCTCAATCCATCTTCTTTGATCGCAGAAACGGCCCGACTGGCCTCCTGCGGTTTGTAGCCCAGGGAAATGAGTGCGCTCACCGCATCATTCTCCGCGCTTGAGACTGCCCCAGCGCCGCGAGGTTCCACCACCAGCGTGGACATACCCGGCAGGGTTTCCCACGCTTTGAAGCGATCCTTGAGCTCGACCAGCAGACGCTCGGCGGTTTTCTTGCCCACGCCCGGCACCCTGACCAGCGCTGAGGTGTCTTGGGCTTGCACGCAACGCACCAGTTCATCCACCTCCAACCCGGACATCAACGCCAGGGCCAGCTTCGGCCCCACACCGTTTAGGCGAATCAACTCACGAAACAGCTCACGCTCGCGCTTTTCATAAAAGCCGTACAGCAGGTGAGCATCCTCACGCACCACCAGATGGGTGTGCAGGGTCACCGGCTCGCCCACGGCAGGCAAACGGTACAGGGTGGTCATGGGCACTTCCAGCTCATAGCCCAGCCCATTCACATCCAGAATTAAATGCGGCGGCTGCTTGTCCGCCAGGGTCCCGCGTAAACGTCCGATCACTGCTGCAATCCTTGGAGCCGGTTATAAACGAAGGCGCCCGCCGCGCCGCTTGGCTGCGACTAACCCATGGGGAATAAGACTTTGCCGATGATGGGCATGGCACAGCGCGATGGCCAGGGCATCGGAGGCATCGATCTGCGGCTTTTGCACCAGCTTAAGCAGGTGCATGACCATCATCTGCACCTGCTCCTTGCCTGCCCCGCCCGTGCCGGCAATCGCCTGCTTGACCTGGGTGGCGGTGTACTCGGAAATATCCAAGCCCGCCTCAGCTCCCGCCACGATCGCCACGCCACGGGCCTGACCAAGCTTGAGCGCAGAATCCGGGTTACGCGCCATGAAGACCTGCTCGATACCCATCGTCACCGGGCCGTAGGTCTGAATCACCTCGCGCACCCCGCGGAACACCGCCTGCAAACGCTCCGGCATGCTGCCACTGCCGGTGCGAATGCAGCCCGATGCCACGTATTCACACGCCCGCCCGGTATCACGCACCACGCCATAGCCGGTAATGCGCGAGCCCGGGTCGATGCCCAGAATCAAGGTCATGCCTGCTCCACTGATGCGCATCGCCGAGGCGCCGCGCACTGTCTATTTATCCAGGCGCGGAGTATAGGGCCAGCGCCAGACAGAGTCACCCAACGTCCAATAATGAAAAGCCGGAGCGCCCGACACCCCTCAGGCTGCCCAGCGATCCGGCTCTTGCGACCAAGCAGGCTTAGCCCAACTGCTCCATGATCGAATCAGGAATTTCCGCGTTGTGGTAGACGTTCTGCACGTCGTCCAGGTCTTCGAGCATGTCGATCAACTTGATGACTTTTTGCGCAGTTTCCAGATCGGCGATGGGCGCGCTGATGGAGGGGATCATGGCGATCTCTGCCTCCTCCGCTTTGAAGCCAGCCGCGACCAACGCCTCGTTGACTGCATGAAAGTCGACGAAACTGGTGGACACCAATGCAGCGCCCTCCTCGCCCATCTCCACGTCGTCAGCACCGGCCTCCAACGCGGCCTCCATCAAGGCATCTTCGTCAGTGCCAGTGGCAAAGCCAAGCTGACCCTTGCGGTCGAACATGTATGCCACCGAGCCGTCAGTGCCCAGATTGCCGCCACACTTGGTGAACGCATGGCGCACTTCGGCGGCGGTGCGGTTACGGTTATCGGTCATGGCCTCGACGAAGATCGCCACGCCGCTCGGCGCGTACCCTTCGTAAGTCAGTTCGATCATGTTGTCGGCTTCGTCGTTACCCGCCCCGCGAGCGATAGCCCGATCGATAACGTCGCGCGACATATTGGCCGTCAGCGCCTTGTCCACTGCCAGACGCAGGCGTGGATTGTCAGCCGGAATCGGACCGCCGTGTTTGGCAGCAACGGTCAGCTCACGAATCAGCTTGGTGAATATCTTGCCGCGCTTGGCGTCCTGACGCCCTTTGCGGTGTTTGATATTGGCCCACTTGGAATGACCAGCCATAACTCACTCCGGTTATTTCATGTTCGATATCGAGGCGCGAGCCTTAAAGACCCTGCACCCAGCTGTATAAAGAAGAAGCCTGGCGAACCAGGCTTCTTGTGACGCGTTATTCCGCTTTCGGTTGCTCGCGCAGACGAATATGCAGCTCACGCAGCGACTTGTTATCCACCTCACCCGGCGCCTGAGTCATGACGCAGGCCGCGCTCTGGGTTTTCGGGAAGGCAATCACTTCACGGATCGACTGCGCGCCGGTCATCAGCATCACCAGGCGATCCAGACCGAAGGCCAGGCCACCGTGGGGCGGCGCGCCGAATTTCAGGGCGTCGAGGAGGAAGCCGAACTTCTCTTGCTGCTCGTCTTCACTGATACCCAGCACACGGAATACCGTCTGCTGCATGGCCTTGTCGTGGATACGGATCGAACCGCCACCCAGCTCGGTGCCGTTGAGCACCATGTCGTAGGCACGCGACAGGGCTGCAGACGGATTGGCCGCCAGCTCTTCAGGCGTGCACTTCGGCGCGGTGAACGGGTGGTGCATGGCGGTCAGGCTGCCGTCGTCGTTTTCCTCGAACATCGGGAAGTCAACCACCCACAGCGGTGCCCACTCACAAGTCAGCAGGCTCAGGTCGTGACCGAGCTTGATGCGCAGCGCGCCCAGGGCTTCGCTGACGATCTTCGCCTTGTCGGCACCGAAGAACACGATGTCGCCATCCACGGCACCGACGCGATCGAGGATCACATTGATGTTATCCAGCGGAATGTTCTTGACGATCGGCGACTGCAGGCCTTCAACGCCAGCGGCGCGCTCGTTGACCTTGATGTAGGCCAGACCTTTGGCGCCGTAGATGCCAACGAACTTGGTGTAGTCGTCGATCTGCTTGCGCGGCATGCTCGCCCCGCCCGGTACACGCAGCGCGGTAACGCGGCACTTGGGATCGTTGGCCGGGCCGGCGAAGACTTTAAAATCGACATCTTTCAGCTGGTCAGCCACATCCACCAGTTCCAGCGGGTTGCGCAGGTCCGGCTTGTCGGAACCGAAACGACGCATGGCTTCGGCCAGGGTCATGTGCGGCAGCTCATCGAACTCGACGTCCAGTACTTCCTTGAACAGCTGACGCACCATCTTCTCGGTGATGGCCATGATGTCGGCCTCATCCATGAAGCTGGTTTCGATGTCGATCTGGGTGAATTCAGGCTGGCGGTCAGCGCGCAGGTCTTCGTCGCGGAAGCACTTGGCGATCTGGTAGTAACGGTCGAAGCCCGCAACCATCAGCAGCTGCTTGAACAGCTGTGGGGACTGCGGCAGGGCAAAGAAGCTGCCAGCGTGAGTACGGCTCGGCACCAGGTAGTCACGCGCGCCTTCCGGAGTGGCGCGGGTGAGGATCGGCGTTTCCACATCGAGGAAGCCATTGTCGTCCAGGTAGCGACGGATGCTGCTGGTGATGCTCGAACGCAGCTTCAGCTTGGCCGCCATCTCCGGGCGACGCAGGTCGATAAAGCGGTAGCGCAGACGGGTTTCTTCGCCCACGTCAGTGTATTCATTGAGCGGGAACGGCGGGGTTTCCGCTTCGTTCAGCACTTCCAGTTCATAGCCCAGCACTTCGATAGCGCCAGAGGCCATGTTGGCGTTACGCGCACCCTCAGGACGTACACGCACCTTGCCAGTCAACTTGACCACGTACTCACTGCGCACCTTGTCGGCAGTGGCGAAGGTCGCCGCACGGTCCGGATCGAAAACCACCTGAGCCAGACCTTCACGATCACGGATATCGAGGAAAATCACCCCGCCATGGTCACGACGGCGGTGAACCCAACCGCAAAGGGTGACTTCCTGACCATCCAGGCTCTCGTTCAGTTGGCCGCAATAGTGGCTGCGCATCATGGTGGGGATCACTTCTCTTGAGTCGTAAACAGTGGGACAGGCGGCACACACGTGCAGAGGCCGACCTGGCGACACGCGGCGCACTTAACGCACAACCGGGACGCGGCATAAAGCGCGAGATTATATATGGTTAAGCCGCCACGTGCAGCCGCTGCATCAGCACGCAACTATGCGCTGATTAGCGCGCCAGCCCTGAACCTCCCGGCCACTCGATCCTCTAAGCAAGAGCTCTGACATGGGCGCTGCGCAGGGCCGAAACACCTCAGCACTGTGCTAGCATCCCCCCATCACGGACTTGCCAGAGTCCAACATCTGACCGAGGAGAAAGGTATGGAAATCAATATCGGCATCGCCGAACAAGACCGCGCCGCCATCGCCGAAGGCCTGTCGCGCCTGCTCGCAGACACCTACACGCTCTACCTGAAGACCCATAATTTTCATTGGAACGTCACGGGGCCAATGTTCAACACGCTGCACCTGATGTTCGAAGGTCAGTACACCGAACTGGCGCTGGCCGTTGACCAGATTGCCGAACGCATCCGCGCCCTGGGCTTCCCCGCTCCCGGCACCTACGCCGCTTACGCACGCCTGTCCTCGATCAAAGAAGAAGAAGGCGTTCCGGCAGCCAGCGACATGATCAAGCAACTGGTCCAAGGCCAGGAAGCCGTCACGCGCACTGCCCGCAGCATTTTTCCGCTGCTCGACAAGGTGAGCGATGAGCCAACAGCCGACCTGCTGACTCAGCGCATGCAAGTTCACGAAAAAACCGCATGGATGCTGCGCAGCCTGCTCGAAGCCTGACGCAAACGCGGGTATGCACCGCGCTAGACGGCTGCATACCCCTAGGCGCAGCAACCGCGGCTGAACTATGCTTAGCTGATTCACCCTTGTAACAGTGACCTGCATGAGCCAGCCGAGCAAAGCGCCCACCCTCTTGCATCTGTACCCGGAAGACACGCGCGAAGCAGCCAGCCTGCTCAAGCGCGCAGTGCCTCTGATGGTTCAGCATGACATCCCGCCCAATCCGGTGCACTACGCGCTCTGGTACACCTACAGCAGGGGCAGCGAACCAGACCTTAACCGGCGCCTGGACAAGGCGGTAGCCGACTTCGACAGCTTCCCCCCGGAAACCGCCGCCAAGCTGTTTCGGGATTACATCATCCGCGGAGAACTGGACGAAGCACGTGCTGGACAGCAACAGGTGATCGAGCTGGTTGACGACCTTGAAGGCGACCTCAACCAGAGCCTGAGCGGCAGCCGCCATTACCAAGCCAGCCTGGACCAGGGGCTTGCCGCCCTCCAGGAACCAATAATCGACGACCTCCCCCACCTGCTAAATGACCTGCAACAGAGCACTCAGCACATGCAGGATCAGCAGGAGAAATTTCTCTACCGCCTGCAAGCCGCACAAAGCGAGATTCAACACCTGCGCGGGCAACTGGAGCGCGCGCATCTTGCCGCAACGCTCGACAGCCTCACTCACGTGTTCAACCGTCATGCTTTCAACCGCCTGTTACAGCAAGCACTGACCAGCGAACATGAAGGCCTCGCCCTGATCATGCTGGACATCGACCACTTCAAGCATTTCAACGACCAATATGGTCATCCGCTAGGTGACCGTGTACTGCAACACGTCGGGCAATTGCTGCGCGACATGCTGCCACCGCGCGCAACCGCGGCACGCTATGGCGGTGAAGAATTCTGCGTGATTTTGCGCGAGTGCAACGAAAGCGCCAGCGCTCATGCGTACGCCGAGCAATTGCGCCAGAAGATCCAGTCGCTGCGCATCAAAGTCCGCCGCACCGATGAAGTGCTCGACAGCATCACCGCCTCCTTCGGCTACACCCTTGCCGAACCGCATGACACCTTGGAGAGCCTGGTCACACGCGCTGACGACGCGCTCTACCAGGCTAAACGCAACGGCCGCAACCGGGTACACCCCGAAGCATCGGTGCCTGCAGTCATCGCCTGATTTGAGTAGCCACCCGCTTTGCTGTTAAATACGCCCCGTGTCGCAGCTCCGTCCGGAGCTGCACATAGGCTGTTACCGCACGCTTTTCATTGCCCTTCAACCTTCCGGCATTTTTCGCGGCCAGCTACTCCTCGCGACCTTTGATAACGAGCTCATTCATCATGTTGAAAATCGTCCACCTGCTGACGGGCTTCATTGCCCTGGCGCTGTCTGCCATTCCGAGCATCACCACTGACACTTCACCCTTCCTGCAACACACCGACGCCCTGTGCCTGGCCTTGTTTGGCCTGCTCAACTTGATTCTTGCACCACAGCTTCCCATCTGGCACAACGGCCTGCGTCATCACCTGCAAAACCTCGTATGCGCCCTACTGGTGCTGGTGGCACTGCTTCAGGCACTGATTCTGCTGGCACCGATGCCCACAATCGCCAACCTCCCTTCGACACTGCTGAGCCTGAGCATCGCCGTGGCAGCGGTGATACTGCACCTGGCAACTAACCTGCGCCTGCACGTACGCAGCAGCAGTGAAAGTGCGAGCGTAATCAGCGGCGACCGGGAAACCGGCACCGTGAAGTGGTTCAACACCTCCAAGGGTTTCGGCTTTATCTCCCGCGATTCCGGCGATGACATTTTCGTGCATTTCCGCGCCATCCGCGGCGAAGGCCACCGCGTGCTAGTAGAAGGGCAGCGCGTCGAGTTCTCCGTCATGCAGCGCGACAAAGGCCTGCAAGCCGAAGACGTGATCGCCGCTCTACCCCTGCGGCGCTGACAGCACCGACACAGCAAAAAGCCCGCACATGCGGGCTTTTTGCTTTTAGGCACCCAGTTCAACGATCAAACGCTGCAACCAGAAGCGCACGTGATGTATTCAGCACCAGCGCTGGCTGCATGCAGCAGACAAACCCATGGCCGACGCGTGTCAATAATGAGGCGGCGGTGCCTCGTCATCCATAATGTCGAACTGCACGCTCATCGCCTGCTGACGCTTGGCCAGCGCCTCCACCTGCAATTGCAGGCGCTCGATCTGGCGCTGCTGCTGAACCACGATATCGTTCAACGCCTGCAGCGTATCGTCCTGAAAGGCTTGCCGAGTTTCCAATTCGGTCAGACGCAACTCACTCATAGCACCGCCTCGACAAAGCCAAAACTATCATCCAGTGCTGCGCGCAACTGCGCGACAACTTCCTCGACGCGACCTGTCGCGTAAGGCACCGCTGGATGATGCCCCCACACCGCCCCCGGCCACGCGCGATCGGTGCGGCGCCGCACAATGACGTGCATGTGCAGCTGACTGACAACATTGCCCAACGTGGCGACATTCATCTTGTCACCTGCGAACACCGCCTTGAGCCTATCGGCCAGACGCGAGGTTTCCGCCCAAAGCAACGCCTGGTCAGCGGCATTCAGCTCAAACACTTCGCTGACGCCCTCGCGACGCGGTACCAGGATAAACCAGGGATAGCTGGCGTCATTCATCAGCAACAGCCGACACAATGGAAAGTCCCCGAGCGCCAGAGCGTCCTGCTGCAGACGCGCATCCAACTCAAACATGTAGCCTCCTCAACCGACAGTGATCGCGCACAGCATAACGCATGCCCCACGCCGGCCGAGCAGGCTGCAGCGCACCAATAAAAGGCACCAGCCACTCACGCACCGTACGCGCGCACCAATTTGTTTCCTCCAGTAATAAGGTTAGGCGTAAAAGCGTTACGTAAGCGCTCCACCCCCACCTCACACACGCGAGATTGCGTCCATCGCAGCCCAAGCTCGCCCATCGCGTACATTTTCGACGCAAAAAATTCCCGACCCAGCCCACTAAATATGCCTTGCCTTGCGATTTCCCAATTTTTTTCGATGAAAACAGCCGCTTGTGCACGTCTCTTGCTTAGTCCTAAGCAATGCTCGGACACAGCCGTGCAGTGGCTTCAATAGATCGGCTAAACCCAGCGACCCCAAAGGCGTCGGCGCTAGCGCACCCAGGAAGCAATCTACAAAATTGCGACATGCTCCACCAGCTTTTGCGACACAGCCGTGCAGAATGTCCGACGAATAGATTGTAACTATCGCCAATATTGGCGGCGTGCTATAAGTTGCCGCCGACACAAAAAGAAAGAGCTGTCCATATAACAATCAAATGGATAGCGCAACTCTTCCAAACCCAAGGAGCAATCACGATGCAAGTGATGAAGTGGAGCGTAATCGCCCTGGCAGTAGCCGCGGGCAGCACCCAGATGGCCGTGGCATCCAGCCAGTCCGAATCGAACGGTTTTATCGAAGATAGCAGCTTCAACATCTTCAACCGTGCCCTGTACCACAATCGTGACTACAAAAACGGTGCCAGCACTCTGACTGACGGCGCCTCTACCAAGCGTAACGGCTACAGTGAAGAGTTTGGCTTGGGCATCCGCCTGATGTACGAGTCGGGCTTCACCCAGGGCACCGTAGGCGTCGGCGTAGATGCTCACTCCCTGAGCAGCATCAAACTGGACACTGGCAAAGGTCGTGCTGGTATTGGTCAGTTCGCCAAAAATGGCGATGGCCAAGCTGAAGACACACAGAGCGAAGTGGGTGGAGCGATCAAGTTCCGCGTTTCCGACACTGTACTTAAGTACGGTAATCAAATCGTAGCTAGCCCTGTTTTTTCCACAGACGACGCACGTATTCTCCCTGAAGTCGCTACCGGCACCCTGCTGACCAGCAACGAAATTGAAGGCTTGGAGCTGACAGCTGGGCGTTTCACAGCAGTAAGTCGCCAAACCGCTACTGGTCGTGATGGCCGTGAACTGACTGAAGCAAACATCGTTGGCGCCAGCTACAGCTTCACTGAAAACTTCAGCGGTGCAATCCATGCATCCGACGTCGAAGATCACTTCAAAAAGAAGTACATCAACCTGAACTATAATCTGCCTTTGGCGGAAGAGCAGGCTCTGAACTTTGACTCCTGAATTCATAGAATAAGTGCAACGTTTGAAACGATAGTCAGAGAGTCAGCCACCGGTAGAATCCAGGCTCTCACACCGAAGGATTCAAG
>LNFM01016556.1_pt1 | contig 20790 bp, 19 predicted proteins | sample 596031 | NCBI WGS metagenome assembly LNFM01 (sample SAMN04254537, study PRJNA301005) | activated carbon metagenome | isolation source: dual media filters at the Ann Arbor, Michigan drinking water treatment plant | place: USA: Ann Arbor | reverse complement strand
TATAGTGTCTCTCTACCCCATATGCTCGAAATCTGGATTCTATTACTGCTTTATACAACCCAAATGGATTCGATTATTTCGTCACAGACCCTAAGCCTGGCGGTGCTCGGCCTGGTCGACGTGCCGTCGCGGATCGTCGAGCCGCTGATCGCCGCGTCGATCGTCTGGGTGGGCCTGGAGAACGTCCTCGCCCCGGGCGGCCTCGGGCGGCGCTGGCTCGTCGCGGCCCTGTTCGGCCTCGTCCACGGCTTGGGATTCGCCTCGGCCCTGGGCGAGCTCGGCCTGGCGCCGGACGCGCTGGTCCGGGCGCTGGTCGGCTTCAATATCGGCGTCGAGCTGGGGCAGCTCGCCTTCGTTGCCGTCGTGCTGCCGCCGCTCGCCTGGGCATCGCGACCCGAGCGCCTGCCCGGCCTGCCACGGATCCTGTCGCTCGTCGTCGCCTGCTTCGGCGCCGTATGGTTCGTGGAGCGGATCATCGTCGCCTGATCATCCTCGCGTGCCGCGGGGCGTTTTGCTTTGATGGGCGCAACGAGGAGGAAATCCGATGTCGATTTTTCGTGCGGCCGTCCTGGCCGCCTTGGCGATAGGGGTCGCGTTGCCGGCCGGCGCGCAGGGGATTCCCAAGGCGCAATCCCCGGAGGAGGTGGGGTTCGTCTCCACCCGGCTCAAGCGACTGTCCGATCGCATGAACGAAGGCGTCAAGAATAACGAGCTGCCGGGTGCCGTCGTGCTGATCGCGCGCAATGGCAAGCTGGTGATGTTCGATTCCTTCGGATTTCGCGACAAGGAAGCCAAGGTGCCGATGACCAACGACACGATCTTCCGCATCGCTTCGATGACCAAGCCGATCGTCAGCGTGGCGGCAATGCTGCTGGTCGAGGAGGGCAGGATCACGCTCGCCGATCCGGTCGCGCGCTACATCCCCGCCTTCGCCGACACCAAGGTCTCGGTGCCGCGCAAGAAAGACGACGGTACGGTCGAGTACACGCTCGTGCCCCAGGCTCGCCCGATGACGGTGCAGGACCTGATGCGCCACACCTCGGGCCTGACCTATGGCGTCCTCGGCGCCAATGTCGTCAAGCAGTCCTATCTCGACATGAAGGTCAACGACCGCGGTCAGACCAACGCCGAGATGGCCGACAAGCTGGCGAAGCTCGCTCTGCTCTATCAGCCCGGGACGACCTGGGAATACTCGATGTCGACCGACGTGCTGGGCCGCGTCGTCGAGATCGCCTCGGGCATGCCGCTCGACAAGTTCATCGAGGAGCGCATCACCAAGCCTTTGAAGATGGGCGACACCGCCTTCGAGGTCGGCGCGGACAAGAAGGCGCGCGGCGCCCGGCCGATGAAGGAGGGACCCAGGAACGAGCTGCCGGCGGTGCCCGACATCACGGAGAAATTCGTGTGGCGGTCGGGCGGCGGCGGCATGGTATCCACCGCGGCCGACTACGCGCGCTTTCTCCAGATGTTCGCCAACGGCGGCCAGCTCGACGGCGTGCGCCTGCTGTCGCGCAAGTCGATCGACCTGATGACGGCCGATGCCCTGCCGCCCGACATCAAGATGGGTGACGACATGTGGCGCTTCGAGGCGATGGAGCCCAGCGGACGCATGGGGCAAGGGTTCGGGCTCGGCTTCGCTGTGCGCAATGACCAGGGCCGAAGCCCGTTGCCTGGTTCGCCCCACGACTACTTCTGGGGCGGCGCTTATGGCACCTATTTCTGGCACGACCCGCGCGAGCGCATGTACGTCGTGTTCATGATGCAGTCGCCGGCAGCCCGCCTGCGCTACCGCTATCTGATGCGCGATCTCGTCTACCAGGCGCTGATCGGCAATTGACCATCGCTGTGAGTGCACCAACTTTTCGGACTTCCCATCGCGTGGCGAGGCGAGCAAAAAACTCTAGGCAATCATCGCTCGGTTAGCGCACACTGTGAACCCAGAGCGACGTTACGAGCGCCGGATTGTTGGGAGAGACGGGCATGCCAGCACAGACCTGCGGCGACGCGGCATCGACGGGTTGATCGACTGCATGGATGGTTCGATCGATCTTCTGGTAAACGCCATCATCTCGGGGCTGTTGCTCGGCGGGTTCTATGCCGCCGTGTCGATGGGCGTGGCGATCGCCTTCGGCCTGCTGGACGTAGTCAACATCGCCCATCCGGCCTTTATCCTTCTCGGATCCTACGTCGCCTTCATCGGCAACTCGATGCTGGGCATGGATCCGATCCTGGCCGCTCTCATCGCGACCCCAGCCTTCTACCTGCTGGGCATGCTCGCCTATCAGGTCTACTACGTGGCCTTCGAGCGCCGGAACGACCAGTCGTTGCGTGGCCTGGCATTCTTCTTCGGCATCCTGTTCATCACCGAGGTGACCCTGGTGCTCGTGTTCGGCGTCGACTATCGCCTGGTCCAGGCGCCCTACATCGGTGCCAACCTCGATCTCGGCGTCGTCGAGCTGCCGCTGCGGCTCCTGGTCCCCTTCGTGATCGCGATGATCATGGTGGTCGGGCTGCAGCTCTTCCTGTCGCGCACCTTCGTCGGCCGCGCCATCCAGGCAGTGGCCCAGGACCAGCAGGCGCTTCGCCTGATGGCGGCTGATCCGGTCAAGATCAAGCGCATCGCCTTCGGCCTGTCGATCGCCACCGCCTCGCTGGCCGGCGCGTTCCTGATCATCATACAGCCGGTCGAGCCGTCGATCGGGCGCGAGTATATCGGCCGCGTCTTCGCCATCGTCGTTCTTGGCGGGCTGGGCAGCTTCCCCGGCATGGTCATCGCGGCCGTGACCCTGGGCATCGCCGAGAGCCTGACCGCGACTTTCTTCGGCCCGTCCTGGGCGCCCGCCGTGGCTTTCGGCATCCTGCTCGTCACCTTGGCGGTACGGCCCAGTGGTATCCTTGGCCGATAGGGCGGTCGCCCCGGGCATGCGCGGGGTACCGTTCATCCTCTGCCTGATCGCGGCAGCAGCGGTGATCTTCGCGTGCGGCCGCTGGATCGACAACAGCTACGCCTTCTTCGCCGCCTATGTCGTGGTGCAGTACATCGTGCTCGGCACTGCCTGGAACATCCTGGGCGGCTACACCGGCTACGTGAATTTCGGCGTTACGGCGTTCTTCGCCATCGGCGCCTACTCGACGGTGGTCCTGTACAAGCTTGTCCCGGCGTTGCCGCTGCCCGTCATGGTTCTGGTTGGCGGCGTCATGGCCGGCCTTGTCGGCCTTGGAACCGGCTATCTGACCCTGCGCTTGCGCGGGGTGTTCTTCTCGATCGCCACCCTCGCCCTCGCGGTGGTGGTGCAGACGCTGATCACCAACTGGGACTTCGTCGGAGGGGCGCGCGGTGCCTACGTGCTGCGCCCGCGCGTGGCGCCGCTGATCGGCGGCGAGTACGTCCAGTACCTGTTCCTGGTCATGCTGGGGCTCTGTGTCATCGTGCTCGCCACGGCGCGCGCCATCGAACGGTCGGCGCTGGGCTACGGCTTCACCGCGATTCGCGACGACGAGGCGGCGGCTGAAGCCTCGGGCGTGCCGACGCTCAAGCTGAAGCTGATCGCCACGACGCTGTCCGGCGGATTCATGGGCATGGCCGGCGCGCCGCTGCCCTACTACGTCACCTACCTCGACCCGGCTTCGGGCTTCAGCCTGAACTACGCGGTCAACGCGATCGCCATGCCGTTGATCGGCGGCATGAACAGCTGGGTCGGCCCGATCGTCGGTGCGGTGCTGGTGGGAGGCCTGCAGGAGTACCTCAGGGTCACCATCTCATCGGCGGTCAACGTCCTGGTCGTGGGCGTGCTGCTGGTGGTGTTCGTCATCGCGGCGCCGCAAGGCATCGTCGGCCTGTTCCAGAGGAAAAAATGACGGCGATTCTGCATGTCGAAGGGCTCGGCAAGCGTTTCGGCGGCTTCGTGGCCCTCGATTCCATCGAGCTCGAGGTGCAGGACGGCGAGCGCCTCGGCCTGATCGGGCCGAACGGTTCGGGCAAGTCGACCCTGGTCAACTGCATCTGCGGCACCTTGCAGAACGAGACCGGCAGCGTCCGCTTCGCCGGTCAGGCGCTCGACGGGCTGTCGGCGCACGAGCGCACGCGTCGCGGCCTGGCGCGCAGCTTCCAGCTGCCGCGCCCCTTCGGCAGCCTGTCCCTGATGGACAACCTTCGTATCCCCATCCTCTACACGGTGAACGCGCGCGGCGGCGCCAGGGCCATCGGCAACGAGGCGATCGTTGCGCGCTGCCGGGATCTCCTGGGCGAGGTCGGTCTTGTCGCCAAGGCCGATCGCCTGCCGCGCGACCTCACCCAGATCGAGATGCGCAAGCTCGAGCTGGCACGCGCCATGGCGGCGGAGCCGAAGCTGCTGATTGCCGACGAGGTGATGGCCGGATTGTCGCACAACGAGGTCGACGAGATCATCGCGCTGCTGATCCGCCTCAACGACCAGGGCGTGACCGTGATCATGATCGAGCACATCATGCGGGCGGTGATGGAGGTGTCGCAGCGCCTGGCCGTGCTGGTAGCCGGGCGCAAGATCGCCGACGGTGCGCCCAAGGACGTGGTGCGCGATCCCGAAGTCGTGAAGGCGTACCTTGGCGAGTAGCCTCACCATCGCGAACGTCGACGCCGGCTATGGCGCCGTGCGAATCCTGCACGACGTGTCGCTGCGTGTCGGCGCCGGGGAGACGGTGGCCTTGCTCGGCACCAACGGCAACGGCAAGTCGACCCTGATGAAATCGGTCATGGGCATGGTGCAGCCGTCGGCCGGCAGCATCAAGGCGGAGATCGAGGGAACGCAGCACGAGCTGGTCGGCCGCTCGACCGAGGAGATCGTCGATCTCGGCGTCGGCTTCGTGCCCGAGGGCCGCCGGCTGTTCCCCAAGCTGACCGTGACCGAGAACCTCATGCTGGGCGCCTTCCGGCCGACGGCACGCTCGGCAATCTCCCGCAATCTCGACTTCTGCTTCGAGACGTTTCCCCGTCTCAAGGAACGGGCTGGCCAGCTCGCCGGCAGCATGAGCGGCGGCGAGCAGCAGATGCTTGCGCTCGCGCGCGCGCTGATGTCGGCGCCGCGCATCCTGCTGATCGACGAGCCTTCGGTCGGCCTGGCGCCGCTGCTGGTCAGCCGGACGATCGACAAGATCAAGGAGCTCAAGGACAGCTACAACCTCACTGTCCTGATGGCGGAGCAGAACTTCACTCAGGCGGTCCGTATCGCCGACCGCGGCTACGTGATCGTGCACGGCCGCATCGCCTTCGAAGGCGAATCGGCCGAGGCGCTGAACAACAACGACATGATCCGCGAGTTCTATCTCGGGGCGTGACGTGATCCTGACAGAAGCTGGCAGCGCCACCCCCTGGTGCCGGCGTCCGACTTTTGGGCGGACGCCACTATGGGAGAACCCGACCACGCCTTCGTGACGGCGTTCTCATGACCTTGAGAGACGGCAAGGTCGCCGCCAGGCGGTCGTATCGCAAGGTGGTCGGGTAGGCGGCGCGAGCTGGCGAGCGATCTGTCATCCTGAACGAAGTGAAGGATCTCATCGCCGCCGACCACGACGTTCTCTCGTGGTATGCGGCGATGAAATCCTTCGCTGACGCTCAGGATGACAGCGGGCGTTCGCCCGCTTTCACTTCTTCGGGTCGTACGGGTAGATGATGTTGCCGGTCTTGTATTTCGTCGGCCAGAGAATGACCTCGGTCTTCGGGTCGCGGAACTGGTCGACCGAGTTGCCAGTGACTCCCTGGAACTGGCAGGCGAGAACCTGCGGCTCGGCCCATTCGCCCTCGGCGTTGAACTTGATGTCGCCGACGATCGTCTTGTACGTGTTCTTGCGGGCGAAGTCGGCCATCTTCGCATCGTTGGTGCCGCCTGCGCCGATAACCGTCTGCTCGACCACCTGCATGATGGCGTAGCCGAACGGCGGCAGGTAGTAGCCCAGCAGGTCGACGCCGGCGGCCGCCGATTTCGCCTGGTACTTCTTCAGGAACTCGCGCGCGGCGTCGGTGGCGAAGCCCGCCCAGGGCAGCCAGAAATCGTAGACCACGATGCCGTTCAGCAGCGGCCCGAGCTGAGTCTTGATGGCGGTCGACTGCAGGCCGACCATGCCGCCGCCGAACATCTTGGGCTTGAAGCCGATCTCGCTCGAGGCACGGATGATGCCGACCGAATCGGGCGGGTAGGACGAAGCGAAGAAGATATCGGGGTTGGTGGCGGCGATGGCGCGGACGAGCGGCGAGTAGTCGGCCGTCGCCGGCGGATAGGTCTTGTCGTAGACGATCTTCAGGTTGTATTTCTTGGCGATGTTGCGCACGCCGTCCATCGCGTGGCGCGGGAACTCGGCGTCGGCACCGGTCATCGCCAGGGTCGCCGGCTTGGGGTTCTGCGCCATCGCCACCTCGAAGAAGCCCTCGGCGAAGGCCTCCTTCGGCTTCGGTCCGCCGGCCGGCTGGACCGAGAAGTAGCGCGGATACTTGAACTCGGTGTTCACCGCCAGGCCGAACAGCCCGAAGAAGGTACGATCCTTCTGCATGACCACCGGCATCGCTGGTGCGATCATGTTGGTGGCGTATCCGCTGATCACGACGTCGACCTTGTCGACGTCCATCAGCTTCGTGTAGAGGCCGGGAACCTGCGAGGGATTGGACTGGTCATCGTAGTAAACGAGCTTGACCGGCCGGCCGAGCAGCCCGCCCTTGGCGTTGATTTCCTCCTCCCAGATCTGCATCGAGAGAAGGGCCGCCTTGCCGTTGGGCGCGAGGCCCCCGGTCAGAGCCATGCCGAAGCCGATGGTGATCGGCTTGGCCTGTGCGCTGGCGCTGCCGGCGATGCCGGTGGCAGCGCCGGCGGCCGCAAGCTTGCCAAGAGTACGACGATTGATCTGCATGGACGTTCCTCCCTGTCCCTTGTGATTTGCGTGGTTCGATCCTAGAGCGATTTGTCCCGCGATGGAACCGCGTCGCGAAGCCGACGCCGTAGTTGGGCGGGGCATTCGCATACCTGATTACCCAGATGCGTCCGCTCGCACGATATCGCGCCATAGGAGGTGCCTCGGTGTGGGGCGCGAAGCCCCGCTGTTGCCCCCTTCGATGACGCTTTGGCACTCTGAGGGCACAACTTTCTTACGCTGCGGAGCTTAATGGGTAATCAGGTTCGCATAATGGCCACGCCGTTTGTTCTCCTCCTCCCCAGCTTCGCTGGGGAGGTGTCGCCGTCATACGGCGACGGAGGGGTCATGAGGCATTGGCACCGCTGTCATTTGTGGCTCATGACCCCTCCGCCCCGTATGACAGGGCACCTCCCCAGCGAAGCTGGGGAGGAGGACGAAGAGCGCTCCATATGCGAATGCCCTGCGTAGTCGGCGGTTAGGCGCTGGCTTCGCTGGAAGAGTTCCGCCACGCCGCTCAATCGGCGGCGACCGCCGGGTTGGGCTGGAATGCCGGCATGACCTCGCGGGCGAAGGCGCGGAGGTTGCCGACCGACGCGTTGGGGTCGACCAGCAGCAGGTTGGTCGCGCCGCCGGCCTCGAGCTCGCGGATGCGCGCGATCACCTCGTCGGGCGTGCCGAGCAGCGCCGCGGTGTCGTCCTCGACTCGGTCGGGCAGGGTATCGCGCGCGAGGTCGCCGATGACGGCGAGCGTCCGCCGGCGCGTCTGGTAGGCCGCCTCGCGCTCGCTCTCGCTGTGGATCATTTGCAGCGCCCGCGCCGTTGCCACCATGGCGGGCGAGTAGGGCCGGCCGACCCGCTCGCACTCCTCGCGGAACAGCGCGATGCGGCGGATGATCTGGTCGGTCTGGGCGAGCTGGTCGAGCAGCAGGTTGTAGCCCTCGCGCGCCGCCCGGCGCACGCTGTCGAGGCTGCCGGCGGCGAGCCACAGGGGCGGGTGCGGCCGCTGCAGCGGCGCCGGCTCAACGATGATGTTCTCGTAGTGCCAGCGCTTGCCGTGATGGCTGAACCGGCCCTCGCTGGTCCACGCCTTGCGGATCACCTCCATCGCCTCGTCGAAGCGCTCCGTCGCCTCGTCCATGGCGATGCAGAAGCCGCTGAACTCGGCCTTGCGATAGCCCTTGCCGACGCCGAGATCGACGCGCCCGCCGGTCAGGAGGTCGAGCGTCGCGACCTGCTCGGCGACCAGCACCGGGTTGTGCCAGGGCAGCACCACCACGGCGGTGCCGAGACGGATATTCCGGGTCCTGGCCGCGAGGTAGGCCAGCACGGTCATCGACGAGGAGACCTGCCCCTGGCCGGTGAAATGATGCTCGACCATGAACAGGTGGCGGAAGCCCAGGCGGTCGGCCTCGACGACATAGTCTATGAAGGTCTCGTAGCCTTGGCTGTCCTCCAGGCCGGTCGAGGGCCTGGTGCGTGCGCCGCCGAATAGTCCGAACTGCATGGCGCCATGCTGGACGCCCGCGCCGGACATGGGCAAGCGCAAAAACTTCCCTATATTGGCGGGCATGACCGATGATCCCCGGAAATGGATGTGGGCCGAGGATCGCACCGTCTTCAACGCGCCGCAGTCGACGCAGCGCGGTATTGGCTGGGAGCCGCCAGCCGACGTCCTCGAGACCGAGAGCATGGTGCTGATCCTGGTCGCCCTGCCGGGCGTCGATCCCAATCAGGTCCGGCTCTCCCTGCAGGGCGGCGTGCTCTCGATCTCGGGCGAGCGCGTGCTGCCCCAGGAGCTGCGCACGGCCACGATCCATCGGATGGAGCTGCCGCAAGGGCGTTTCGAGCGGCGCGTGCCCATCCCGCCCGGCCGCTACGAGCAACCGCGCACCGGCGTCTCCAACGGGTGCGTGGTCATCCAGCTGGTCAAGGCGCCCTTGCCGCAGGCGACACAGGTGCAGCCATGAGCCCGCCCGACGCCGCCGCCGCGGGCCAGACGGTGAAGCCGCTGCCGACCGATGCGATGATCGTCGTCGCGGTGCGCAACATGGTCCTGTTCCCCGAGATCGTGCTGCCGATCACGCTCGGACGGCCGGCCTCGATCGCCGCCGCCCAGCAGGCCGTCCGCGAGCAGCGCCAGATCCTGCTGGTCCTGCAGCGCGATCCCGAGAAGGAGGATGCCGGGCCGGACGATCTCTATCGCATCGGCACGGTGGCCAATATCGGCCGCTACGTCACCAGCCCCGAAGGCGGCCATCACCTGATCTGCCAGGGCGTGCAGCGCTTCACGATCTCGGAGTTCGTCACGGGATATCCGTTCCTGCTGGCGCGCGGCGCCCTCATTCCGGAGCCGACGACCACGGGCCCCGAGATCGAGGCCCGCTTCGTCCTGCTGCAGGAGCAGATCCGCGACGTGCTCGATCTGCTGCCGCGCGTGCCGCCGGAGCTGCGCCAGACCATCGAGGCGACGACGTCGCCCGGCCTGCTGGCCGATCTCGCGGTGACCTATCTCGATGCCTCGCCGGCCGAGAAGATGGAGATCCTCGCCACCGTCGATCTCGGGCCGCGGATGGACAAGGTTTCCGCCCTGCTGGCGCGCCGGCTCGAGGTCCTGCGCCTCTCGGCGGAGATCGGCGCGCGCACCAAGCAGTCGCTCGACTCCCGCCAGCGCGAGGTCCTGCTGCGCGAGCAGATGGCCGCCATCCAGCGCGAGCTGGGCGAGGACAGCTCCAACAAGGCCGATCTCGCCAACCTGGAGAAGGCGATCGTCGAGGCCCGGATGCCGGTCGAGGTCGAGGCTGCCGCGCGCAAGGAGCTGCGTCGCCTGCAGCGCACACCGGAGGCCGCGGCCGAGTACGGCATGATCCGGACCTACCTCGACACGCTGCTCGAGCTGCCATGGGCACCGCCGGAGCACAAGGACATCGACATTGCCGAGGCACGCCGCATCCTCGACGCCGACCATTACGGCCTGGAGAAGATCAAGAAGCGGATCATCGAGTTCCTCGCCGTGCGCAAGCTTGCCCCCGAGGGCAAGGCACCGATCCTGTGCTTCGCCGGGCCGCCCGGCGTCGGCAAGACCTCGCTCGGCCAGTCGATCGCCCGCGCCATGGGGCGCAAGTTCTCGCGCGTCAGCCTGGGCGGTGTGCACGACGAGGCCGAGATCCGCGGCCATCGCCGGACCTACATCGGCGCGCTGCCGGGCACCATCATCCAGGCGATCCGCAAGGCCGGGGCGCGCGACTGCGTGATGATGCTCGACGAGATCGACAAGATGGGCAGGGGTATCCAGGGCGATCCCGCGGCGGCCATGCTGGAGGTGCTCGACCCCGAGCAGAACGGCACGTTCCGCGACAACTATCTGGACGTGCCGTTCGATCTAAGCCGGGTGGTGTTCATCTGCACCGCCAACATGCTCGATACCATCCCCGGCCCGCTGCGCGACCGCATGGAGATCGTGGCGCTGTCGGGCTACACCGCGGGCGAGAAGCTCGAGATCGCCCGGCGCTACCTGGTGCGCCGCCAGCTCGAGGCCAACGGCCTCACGGCCGACCAGGTCGAGATCGACGATGCCGCGTTGCGCGGCATCATAAACGGCTACACGCGCGAGGCGGGCGTGCGCAGTCTCGAGCGCGAGCTCGGGCGCGCGTTGCGCAGCGTGGCGGTCGAGTTCGCCGAAGGAGCCACGGAGAAGAAGCATATCGGCGTCGCCGACCTCGAGCGGGTGCTGGGACCGGTGCGCTTCGAGAACGAGATCGCCATGCGATCCAGCGTGCCCGGCGTGGCCACCGGGCTGGCCTGGACGCCGGTCGGCGGCGACATCCTGTTCATCGAGGCGACGCGCTCGCCGGGCAACGGCCGGCTGCTGCTGACGGGCCAGCTGGGCGAGGTGATGCGCGAGAGCGCCCAGGCGGCGCTCAGCCTGATCAAGAGCAACGCGTCGGTGCTCGGCATCGAGGCTGGCGTGCTCGAGAAGACAGACATCCATGTCCATGTGCCGGCCGGCGCGACGCCCAAGGACGGCCCGAGCGCCGGCGTAGCGATGTACATGGCGCTTACCTCGGTGCTGACCGGGCGGACCGTGCGCAACGACACCGCGATGACCGGCGAGATCAGCCTGCGCGGGCTGGTGCTGCCGGTCGGCGGCATCAAGGAAAAGGTCGTGGCCGCCGCCGCCGCCGGCATCACCCGCGTGATGCTGCCGGCGCGCAACCGCCGGGACTTCGACGACATCCCGGAAGAGGTGCGCAACAGCCTCGAGTTCATCTGGCTGGAGAAGGTCGAGGACGCGGTAGCGCAGGGGTTGCAGGCGGCGTAGCGCGTCGTGCACCTCCCCAGCTTCGCTCGGCTTTGCTGGGGGGACGCACCAAGCACGCCGGCGCACCACGATGGCGTGACGATGACAGTCGTTCATGGCTGGGGGCGCGCCACGGCAGTGGCGCGTCTTCGCTCTGATCAAAAGATGATCGCGCCACTGGAGTGGCGCGCCCCCAGCACATCCTCATAGGTGTCCGCGTCTTCGCGGACGGATGGGTCATGGCCGGGAGCGCGCCACTCCGTGGCGCATGTCTGCATGGACAAGGCCATGGACCGACGTCGGCATGATCCTGCGGCGCGAGCTGCGCGACAGCGTGCTGAAGACGGCCGCCTGATAGTTTGCACGCGGCATGCGGCGGTGGAGCCTCTTTCGCCTCGTGGCCGCAATCCGCTATGATGGTCTCCGCATCTTGTGGCGGGGGACGGTGGATCGATGGAAGCGAGAGTTCTGACGGCTGCGGCGCTGGCCGGTTTGGCGCTCGCCGCGTGCGATCCGTTGCCGCGTCCCGACTATGTCGATGTCAAGCAGCCGGCATCGTATCGCGTCGAGGCGGGCGGCACGCGCATCGACAACGCCAACTACAAGCTGGACAACCAGGGTTACCGCCTGGACGACCAGGGCGAGCGGGTCGGCATCGTCGACGTGCCCGCGAAGACCGAAGGCGATGCGTCGAACGCAGTCGCCGGCTATTACATCAGCACCACCGGAGCGACGGCACCCGGCCGCGTCGTATCGACCAGCGACATCCCGCCGATGCCGGGCAACGAGCCGACGCCGGCGCAGATGCCGCAGCAGGTCCCGATCACGCCGACCCCCGGCACCACCCCTCCGCCGTCGGGCTACGGCACGCCGCGCAACTGAGAGAATGCGAGTGCCTCCCCCGATCACGGGGGAGGCATTCGACATCTGTCCCTGAGGATGACCGCCGGCCGGCCGAGCCTCACTCGATCTTGACGCCGGCGGCACGGATCACCGGCGCCCACTTGGCGATCTCGTCGGTGATGAACCGGGCGGTCCGCGCCGGGGTCGTGTCGGTGGTCGGCACCGCGGCGATGTCCTGCAGGAACTTGACCATCTCGGCGTCGGCCATGAGCTTGCGTGAGGCTTGGTCGATGGTGTCGACGACGAGGGGCGGCGTGCCGGCCGGGCCCAGGATCAGGTTGAAGGTGTAGGCCTCGTAGCCCTTCACGCCGGCCTCGATCATGGTCGGGATCTCGGGCGCGATCGGGGCCCGCTGGGCATGGGCGTAGGCCAGGATGCGGACCTTGCCGGCGCGATGCTGCTGCAGCGTGGTGCTGAACGTCTCGAACATCCAGGCGACCTGGCCCGACAGCAGATCCTGCAGCGCTGGCCCCGACCCCCGATAGGGCACGTGGACGACGTCCATGCCGCCGACCTCGCGCTTGAAGTACTCGCTCGCCAGATGGAGGATGCTGCCGTTGCCCGACGAGGCGTAAGAGTACTTGCCCGGGTTCTTCTTCATTTCCTCGACCAGGCCCATGACGGTACTGGGCATCGAGGGATGGGCGACGAGCACCAGCGGGTTGACGCAGATCGAGGAGATCGGCGTGAAGTCCTTGACCGCATCGTAGGCCGGCTTGACGAACGCCGTCGGGTTGATGGCGTGGGTCGACGAGGTCGCGAACAGCAGCGTGTAGCCGTCGGGCCTGGCGTTCTTCGCCTCGACGGCGCCGATCGAGCCGGCGGCGCCGGCCTTGTTCTCGACGATCATCGTCTGGCCGAGCAGGGCGGTCATCTTCTCGGAGACCTTGCGGCCGATGATGTCGGTCGGTCCGGCCGGCGCGAACGGCACCACGAGGCGGACCGTCCGCTCGGGATACTTGCCCTCGGCCCGAACGATGGCCGGCGCGGCGACCATGGCGCCGACGCCAGTCAGCAGAAGATTGCGTCTTTTCATTCGATTACTCCCTACGAACGCACTGAAGCCCGTTGACGGGCGCGGATCGCGGCCCTCATGGCGCGTGAATCGGTCTCCGGGTTGGTGAAACTGTGGCCAGCCATGCCACAAAGCCCTCGAACGACGGTCCAGGCGAAATTGCGCCGGTCGTTCGCGATCCTCGATGTACTCTGCACCACGCCACACTCCCGCGCCGACAGTAGCGGAGGAACCTCGACCCGCCAACGGGCGCTCGCCACAAGTCGCCACGCGTGAGCCGGCCGGTTTCGCCTGTCAGCCCTGCCCCTGACCGCGCGGCTCACGGGGCAGCGGGCAAGAGGAACGCCGCGAGACCCAGGATCACGAACAGCGCCGCGGCGACAGCGCGAACGATCGCGAGCGGCAGGCGGCGGGCGATGGCATCGCCGAACAGAACGACCGGCACGTTGGCCAGCATCATGCCGGCGGTCGTCCCGGCCGTGACGGCGACCAGCGAGTTGAAGCGCGCGGCGAGCGCCACGGTGGCGATCTGGGTCTTGTCGCCGATCTCGACGATGAAGAAGGCGACCAGCGTGGCGAGGAAGGCACCAGCCTGCCGCGCCGCCTGCGGGCCGTCCTCGGCCTTGTCGGGGATGAGGCACCAGGCGGCCATGACGATGAAGGTGGCGCCCAGGATCCAGCGCATCGCGTCGGCGCCGACCCATGCCGCGACGAGGGCGCCGACCCAGGCCGCCAGCGCGTGGTTGGCGAGCGTGGCGAACAGGATTCCCAGCACGATGGGCCAGGGCTTGCGGTAGCGCGCCGCCAGCATGAGGGCCAGAAGCTGCGTCTTGTCGCCGATCTCGGCGATGGCGACGAGGCCGGTCGAGACGAGAAATGCTTCCATCGGGGCGCATTTGCACGCAAGGAACCGGTCGGATACACTGGCTTTATGTCGCTCCCCGTGCTCCCGGGCGCCTTTACGGCGCGATGTAACTGAGGTTTCCGCCCGCAGCCGTTACCGGTTGCGGCGTGTCGACCTTTGCCGCAATCCGATCGGGGAGTAGGGGACCATGTCCCTCGTCGTCTACAACACGCTGTCGCGCGAGAAAGAGCCGTTCGTTCCAATCGATGCAGGGCACGTGCGTCTCTATGTCTGCGGCCCGACCGTCTACGACTACGTCCATATCGGCAATGCCCGGCCGGTGGTGGCGTTCGACGTGCTCTACCGCCTGCTCAGGCGGCGTTACCCGCGCGTCACCTACGTTCGCAACATCACCGACATCGACGACCGCATCATGGTGCGGGCGGCCGACAATCGCGAGCCCATCGAGGCCCTGACCAACCGCACCGCCAGCGCCTACCAGAGCGACATGCAGCGGCTGGGCGCGCTCGCGCCCGACCACGAGCCGCGCGCGACGCAGTATGTCGGCGAGATGGTCGACATGATCGGCCGCCTGGTCGACAAGGGCCATGCCTACCCGGCCGAAGGCCACGTCCTGTTCAGCGTGCCGAGCATGGCCGACTACGGCCGCCTGTCGCGGCGCACGCGCGACGAGCTGGTGGCCGGCGCGCGGGTCGAGGTGGCTCCTTACAAGAAAGACCCGGCCGACTTCGTGCTGTGGAAGCCGTCGACCGACGAGCAGCCGGGCTGGCCGAGCCCGTGGGGCCGCGGCCGGCCGGGCTGGCACATCGAATGCTCGGCGATGAGCGCCCGGCACCTCGGCGAGACGTTCGACATCCATGCCGGTGGGCTCGATCTCATCTTCCCGCACCACGAGAACGAGATCGCGCAAAGCCGCTGCGCCTTCGGCCATGGGCTGATGGCGAGGTACTGGATGCACAACGGCTTCCTCAATATCTCCGGCGAGAAGATGAGCAAGTCGCTCGGCAATTTCTTCACCGTGCACGAGCTGCTGGACCAGTATCCCGGCGAGGCGATCAGGCTGCTGCTGCTGTCGGCCCACTACCGCCAGCCGCTCGATTTCACGCACGAGGGGCTGGTCCAGGCCAAGGCGACGCTCGACCGCTGGTACGGCGTCCTGCGCGGCCGCGATGCAGCGCCGGCCGGGTCGGTGCCGCAGGCGGTCGAGGAGGCGTTGTCCGACGACCTCAACACGCCGCTGGCGATCAGCGCGCTGCACCAGCTCGGCGATCCCGCCACGCTGCGCGCCGGGGCCAATGCACTCGGCCTGCTGCAGCAGGACGCCGAGGCCTGGTTCCGCTGGGCTCCGGCCGGCGCCGCCGGCCCGACCGATGCCGAGATCGAGGCGGCGATCGCCGCCCGCCAGGCCGCGCGCAAGGCCAGGGACTTCAAGGAGTCCGACCGCATCCGCGACGACCTGAAAGTCAAGGGCGTGCTCCTCGAGGATGGCCCGAAGGGCACGACCTGGAAGCGGGGGTGAGCAGCGGATCGACCAGCTACCACCTCATTCTGAGGAGCCGCGCGTAGCGCGGCGTCTCGAAGGATGGGCATCAACAATGGCTTCTGTTGCCCATCCTTCGAGACGCGCCCTTCGGGCGCTCCTCAGGATGAGGTGTTTGCTTTCGTTGCAGACGAGATAGCGGCCGATTCTCACCTCGCGCCGGGCATCTTCCGTTCGGGGCCGAGCTCGTAGCATCTTACGCTGAGGCTCCGGGGCTGCAGCGCGCGCAGCGCCGCCAGGAAGGTCGCCATGTGCGGCGTGGCAAAGTGGTCCCTGAGCGCCTGCTCGTCGCGCCACAGCTCGCGCACGCGCATCAGGTCGGGCTCGATCAGGTCGAAGGCGTAGTCGTAGCCGGCACAGCCCGGCTCGGCGCGCGACGCCTCGATCATCGGCCGCGCGATGGCGCGCACGCGATCGGCGTCCTTCGGGTCAAAGCGCGCGTCGGCGAGAACGACGAGCATTAGGGCCTCCTCAGCGTTTCTCGAGCGGGACGCTTTGCACGGCGCGGCCGAAACAGCCATCGCGGTCGGCCAGGCGGGCGGTGGCCAGGCCGATCGAATCGGGGCCGGCCCAGGTCTCGGCGTCGAGCAGGATCCAGTCGCCGACCGGCTCGCGCGCCAGGCTGAGCGTGAGATCGCCGTTGATGAAGGTCGTCGTCTCGATGGCGAGCGGCGCCACAGGGACGGGCCGCATGAGATCGACGGTCAGTCGCGCCACCCGAATCGGCACCGGCGAAGGCAGGCGCTCGACCACCCAGCAGATCAGCGAGGAGGGCGCCGCGCCGTGCTGCAGCGCCGGATCCCAGGGGCCGCCGGCAAAAGGGCTCGTTTGGGCAATCGAGCCCTCGACGCTGTACACGGCCTCCATTCGATCAGCTCCTCGCGAATGCCAGCAGGTCACGGGCGAAAATGCGCCGCGTCGGTCGGGAACGGTCTGTGCGGCGCGCCTCCATAGGTCTGCAGGTGGCTTGCGGCAATCGCCTTCGCACGACGCGCGCTGCTCTGCATGATCGGCGGAGCATCGACCGTGCCTCGCACGATCGGCTTCGGCAGGGTGAATCCTGCCATGCCGCGCTGAGCCGGGCAGCCCTCTGGAGCGGCCGCCGCCCGGTACCATATACTCTCCTCCCGCAGCTCTCCACCGAGAGGAGTCGACCGATGGTGGCGTGGCAACACGCTCGCGAAGAGCGACAACACGCTCGAGGTCGGCGGCTATGTCTACTTCCCGCGCGACACCGTGCGCATGGACCTGCTCGAGAGCACGCCCAAGACGGCGCGAGATCTCGAGTGCCCGCATGGCGTTCAGTTCTACGATGTCGTCGAGGGCGGGATGCGCAGCCCGCGTGCGGCGTGGTCCTACGAGGCGCCGCAGCCCAAGATGAAGCCGGTCGACCACTGGATCGGCTTCTGGGAGGACGTCGACATCAAGTGAGCGTCGACGCCGGTCGAGGAAGAGGGGCCGAGTCCCCGCCCGACTACTTGACCGGCGATATCGCCGTGACCATGAGCGGCGTGGTGAGACCGATCACGACGTCGCCGACCTTGATCTTCTTCAGCATGTCCTGCTTGGCGATCGTGTCGGCGCGGTAGGTCTGCACCGGGCCGCCGCGCCCGTCGATCACCGACACCGTGTTGTTCGGCAGGTCGACGCCGACCACCGTCATCGTGAAGCGGCCGACCTGGATGTCGGTCGTCGACGGTGGCGACATCTGCTCGCGCCGTGCCTCCTGCGAGCCCGGGCCCTTCTGGCGCAGGTTCAGCAGCGTCACGATCTGATTGTAGGTGATGTTGGCATTCGAGCCGTCGGCCAGCGTCGCCAGGCTGCCGGTGAGCGAGCTGGAGACCGGGCAGACCACGAGCTGGCCATCCGGGAGCCTGAAGGCGATCGTGCCGCCTTCCGGATCGGCCGATTCGATCGTGACCTGCCGCGTGACAGTCTGGTTGAAGGCGACGCCGACGCGCGGCACCGCCGTCACCTGCGCCGTCGCCTGCCGTTCGGTCAGCGCAACACCTGTTGCCAGCACCGCCGCGAACAGCGAGACGCCTGCGGCCTTCTTCATCGAACGGATCATCATCGGGCGAATCCCTCGCAAAACCCTAACGCGCTGGACAATAGCGATCCGAGACGGCGGTGCAACCACAACTCCTTCCCACAGCGGAGCCGGGGGTGACTGCCGGGAGCGCGCCACTCATGGGCGCTCATGGGATGTGCATTCAACGGCGAGAGCGCCACGGGAGTGGCGCGCTCCATAGGCGCTGAGCTTATAAAGGGACCTCACCCTGAGGAGCGGGCTGGAAGGGCCGCGTCTCGATTCGGGCGAAGTAACCATCGCCCTTTGGTGGCAACATATCGGATGCTGCAACACCGCTTTTTGGCGATTTGGTGTTTAGCCCATCCTTCGCGACGCGGCCTGCGGCCGCTCCAAGCGGCGATGAGGTCCTTCGCTGCGCTCAGGACGACAGAAAAGTTCCCGGTAGCGACCTCATCAATCGCCATAAAACGACTTTCGAAAAAGTCACAGGCTCTCAGGCTGAGGACTTTGCGGGACCCGCCAAGGTTAGCGCCTACGATTGGCGCGCCCCAGCAATGACCACTCCGCCCTATGGCGGAGCACCTCCCCGCTTCGGGCGGAGAAAATCAAGAGAGATGCGCCAGGGCCGCCCTCGATACCGCGTCGGGCTGGTCGAGATAGGCGAGATGGCCAGCCGCCGGGATCATCTCGCTTCGCGCTGACCGGCCGATCCCGTCGACGAATTTCTGAGCGTAGCTCTGCGGCAGGATGGCGTCGGCCTCGCCCCACAGGATCAGGGTCGGCGCCTCGATCAGGCCGAGGCGCTTTTCGAGGCGCGTGTTGCCGAGCGGCCAGAAGGCGCGCGCCGCCGCTTCCGAGGCACGCGTCATCTCGATCGGCCATTCGATCGAGTTGGCGCCGTCGGGCTGCGCCACCAGCTCGTTCCACCTGGCTGCAGTGGCGCACATCATACCGGGCAGCACGTCCTTGCGCTGCGCCCATGGATCGGTCGCCGGCTCCTTGTCGTCGAACAGGCCGAACGGGGCGATCAGCACCAGCTTGCGGACATGGCCGGGGAAGATCGCTGCCATCTCGGCGGCGAAGGCGCCGCCGACCGAGGCGCCGATCAGGTCGGCGCCGGCCAGCCCTGTCTTGTCGATCAGCTGGCGGACCGCCAGCACCCAGTCGAGATGGCTGTCGAGCTCGGTGTGGCCGGCAGCACCTGGATAGCCCGGCAGGGACGGCGCGATCACCGTGCGCGACTCGGCCAGCCTGTCGAGGAAGGGCAGCCAGCGCGGCAATCCGCCAAGGCCGGCGAGGAAGCCGACCTTGGGGCCGCTGCCCTTGCTCCAGACGCGGCAGGGGAAGCCGTTGATCTCGACGGTGGTCGTCTGCGGCTCGGACACGTTCAGCAGCGGCACGGGGCTACTCCGCGGCGACGAGCTTGGGCTGGAAGGTCGGCACCGCGGCGCGCTGGCTGCGCGCCATCGGCTTGGGCCACCACTTGTTCTCCCACTCGCCGAACACGTCCTTGACCTTGGGCATCACCGTCTCGGCGAACATCCGCGTGTTGTACTTGGTGGTGTCCTTGCTCATGTTGCCGAACTGCAGCAGCAGCATCAGGTTGCCGACATTGAGGCTGGTCGCGACGTGGCGCACCTGCTCGGCCACCTCGTCGGGCGAGCCGATGATGACATAGCCGCCGTCGACGATGTCCTTCATGTTGGTCGCCTTCAGCGCCGCCTTGGTCGCCGGGTTGGCGACGTTGGCCGCCTTCGACACCATGCTCTCTATGCCGGCGCGCTGCGTCGCCTCGGTGGTGTAGCCGGGCGGCGTGGCGAAGCGCGGATCGATGTGCAGGCAGCGGCCATAGAAGTACTCGGCCGGCTCGGTGTAGAGGTCGAGCGCCTGCTGGCGGCTCTCGGCGACGCCGACGAACTGCAGGAAGCCGGCGCGGTAAGGGTTGCGGTCCTTGCCGAGCCTGGCCATCTCGTTCCAGAAGCCCTGCATGGTCGCGAGCCCGGCCTTGTAGCCGTAATACGACAGGTAGCAGTAGACGTAGTCCATCTCGGCGCACCAGCGCCACGTCTCGATCGAGCCGCCGCCCGGGATCCAGATCGGCGGATGCGGATCGTCCTGGATCGGCCGCGGCCAGATGTTGACGTAACGCTGCTGGTTGAAGCGGCCGGAGAAGGCGAAGGTCTCCTTCTCGGTCCATGCCTTCTTCACCAGGTCGTGCGCCTCGTAGTAGCGCTCGCGCAGCATGCTCGGGTTCTGGCCGTAGGCGAAGCAGGTGTCCATCGGCGAGCCCACCGGGAAGCCGGCGATCAGCCGGCCGCCCGAGATGCAGTCGATCATCGCGAACTCTTCCGCCACGCGCGTCGGCGGATTGTAGAGCGCCAGCGAGTTGCCCATGACGCACAGCGCGGTGTCGGTGGTGCGCCGCGCCAGCGAGCTCGCGATCAGGTTGGGCGAGGGCATCAGCCCGTAGCCGTTGGAATGGTGCTCGTTCACGCAGACCGCGTCGAAGCCCACCTCGGCGGCGTACTCGAGCTCGTCCATGAAGTCGTTGTACATGTGATGGGCGCGCCGCGGGTCGAACAGCGACGAATGGATGTCGACCCACACCGACGGATGCTTCTTGTTGAAGTCGTCGGGAAGCTCCGTGTAGGGCATGAGGTGAAACCACATGAGTTTCATGGTGCGCTCTCCCGGACGTGTAACGGATCGGTAAACGGTCGTTTACCTCGTGCCGGACCTGGCTTCAATGCATGGCTTCCGCAGGGTGAGGGTAATTTTATTGTTATTGCCCTGCGACAATGGCAACGATCCGAAAATTGTGCGTTGCAATCTCGCGAACGCAACAATAACTTTCGCTGCATTGCAGGAGGCTTTGCCATGTCCGTTGTCGCTTTCGCGGCCCGCCCGCATCCGACGGCCAACCAGCCGCGGAAGGATCTCTACGAGATCGGCGAGATCCCGCCGCTCGGCCATGTTCCGAAGAGCATGTACGCCTGGGTCATCCGGCGCGAGCGCCATGGCCCGCCCGAGCAGTCGATGCAGCTCGAGGTCGTGCCGACGCACACGATCGGCGAGGACGAGGTGCTGGTCCTCGTGATGGCCGCCGGCGTCAACTACAACGGCGTGTGGGCGGGCCTTGGCCTGCCGATCTCCCCGTTCGACGTCCACAAGCAGCCCTTCCACATCGCCGGCTCCGATGCCTCGGGCATCGTCTGGGCGGTCGGCGCCAAGGTGAAGCGCTGGAAGGTCGGTGACGAGG
>LNFM01005857.1_pt1 | contig 20793 bp, 20 predicted proteins | sample 596031 | NCBI WGS metagenome assembly LNFM01 (sample SAMN04254537, study PRJNA301005) | activated carbon metagenome | isolation source: dual media filters at the Ann Arbor, Michigan drinking water treatment plant | place: USA: Ann Arbor | reverse complement strand
CGGCGGGTGAACCGCCTGCACCTGACCGCCGAGGCCGATGGCATCCAGGCCGAGATGGGCCGCATCGCCACCGAGTTCCTGGATGAGGCGATGGGCGACCTGGCGGAGGAAGAGCGCGCCGTGCTGACGGCGATGATGGAGCGCGTGAAGGCGCAGCTCCAGGCCATGGGGCCGCGCGGGGCGCGGGAGGAGGCGGCGTGAGCGCGCCGGGCCGGTCCCGCCTCAGGACGCTCCTGCTGGTGGTGGTGCCGGTGCTGGCGGTGCTGGGCGGGCTGCTGATCTGGCAGCAAGGCGGCCGCTACATCACCAGCGAGAACGCCTATGTCCGCGCCGATATCGTGCAGATCGCGCCCGAGGTGACGGGACGCGTGGTGGAGGTTCTGGTGCGCGACCACGCCCGGGTGGAAGCCGGCACGGTGCTGCTGCGGATCGATCCCGAGCCCTTCCGCCTCGCCGTCGAAAAGGCCGAGGCCGAGCTGGACGCGGCCCGCACCCTGGTCGAGGTCGCCCGCGCCACCCATCGCGAGACGCAGAGCGAGCTCGGCGAATTGCAGGCCCGCGCCGACCACCTGCTGCGCCAGGCGCGGCGCCAGCAGGATCTGGCGGCGCGCGGTGTCTCGCCCGCCACGCGGCTGGAGGAGACACAGAACGACGCCGATGTGGCGCGGGAGCGCATCAATGTGGTGCGCCAGCGCCTGGTGCGGCTGCTGACCACACTGAAGGGCGACCCTGACCTGCCGGTGGATGAGCACCCCAATGTGCGCGAGCGCCTGGTGGAGCGCGACCGCGCGGCGCTGGACCTGGCGCGCACGGAGATCAAGGCACCGGTCGGCGGCACGGTGGTGAACATGCGGGTGCAGCGCGGTGAGCAGCTGCGCGCCGCCACGCCGCTCTTCGCACTGGTCTCGGACCGACGCCCCTGGGTGGATGCCAATCTGAAGGAAACCACGCTGGCGCATGTCAGCATCGGCCAGCGGGTGGAGGTGGTTCTGGACCTTTATCCGGGCCTGGTCTGGCAGGGCGAGGTGGAGAGCATCAGCCCGGCCACCGGTGCGGAGTTCGCAATCCTGCCGCCGCAGAATGCCTCGGGGAATTGGGTGAAGGTGGTGCAGCGCCTGCCAGTGCGCATCCGCCTGTTGCCGCGGCCGGATGAGCCGCCGCTGCGCGCGGGCATCACGGCGACGGTCTCCATCGACACGGGGCGGCAGCGCCGGTTCGGCGATATCGCCACCTACTTCCAGGGGCTTCTCGGCGGCGGCGCGGCGCAGGGCAGGGCGCCGTAGCCCCCCTCCGCCGCGCGGGTAGCCTCTCTATTCCGGCTGCACCCCGGCTGCGCGAAGCAGCGTCACGCTGCGCGCCACCTGGGCGCTGATGAAGCCCATCACCTGCTCGGACGTCGTGAAATTCGGGCGGACCTGCACCGCGAGTTCCGTCAGGCGGCGGTGGTTCTGCTGGATCGCGGTCTGGAAGGCCGCACTCAGCGCGGCGACGATGGCGGGTGGTGTGCGGGCGGGGGCGAGGACCGGGAACCAGATCTCGGCGATGAACTCGGGCAGCCCCGCCTCGGCCGAGGTCGGCACATCCGGCATCGCGGGGCTCCGCTCGGGTGCCGCGATGACGAGCGGGCGGGCGGAACCCGCGCGCACCACGGAGGAGGCGGCGGGGATGTCGGGCGTGCTCATCTGCGCCTCGCCGCTCAGCACGGCCAGCATGGAGGGGCCGCCGCCGCGATACTGGATGATCTGGAAATCCACATTCGCGCTCGCGCGCAGGATCTCGCCGGCGAGGTGGATGGAGCTGCCGATGCCGCCGGAGGCCAGGTTGTAGCGGCCCGGATGGGCCCGCAGCAGCGCCAGCAGCTCCTGGAAGTTCCGCGCCGGGACGTTCGGGTTCACCACCACCACATGGGGCGCGAAGCCGATGATGCCGATTCCCGCGAAGTCATTCACCGCATCGTAGGGCATGCGGGAGACCAGCGCCGGCGTGATGGCCTGCGCGCTGCTGTTGACCAGGATCGTGTAGCCATCGGGCGCCGATTTCGCGACGAGGTCCGTGCCAACCAGCCCCGCCGCGCCGCCGGTGCGGTTCTCGATGACGAGCGGCTGGCCCAGCGCGGTGCCGACCGCCTCGGCCAGGAGGCGCGTCACCACATCCGTCCCGCCGCCGGGCGCATGGGGGATGATGACGCGAATGGGCCGGTCGGGGCGCCAGGTGGACTGGGCGTGAGCGGGTGCGGCGGCAAGCACGAAAGGCGCAGCCAATACAGTGCGGCGGTTCAGCATGAATCATCTCTCCCTGCGCCGTGGCGTCTTTGTTGCGCCACGCTTCGCCGGAAGAGCTTAGCCGCAGGATTATCGCCGTGCAGAAAATTTTGTACGGTGCCCGCCCGCGCCTCAGCCCAGGGTGATGCCGGCCGCGCGGATCACCTCGGCCGCCGTGCCGCGCTGGATGGTGAGCCAATTGGCGAAGGCCTCGGGCGAATTGCCGACCATGATGGCACCGGCCGGATCCATGCGCGTTCGCACGGCCGGTGCCCGGGCCGAGACCGCCGCCGCCGCCGCCATTCGCGTGATGATGGCGGCCGGTGTGCCGGTTGCGGCGAAGAGGCCGTTCCAATCATTCAGGTCGAAGCCGGGAAAGCCGGATTCCGCGATGGTCGGCACATCGGGCAGGGAGGGAATGCGCTCCAGGCTCGTCACCGCCAGGATCCGGGCGCGCCCCGCCTGGACTGGCGGGCGGATGGACGAAGAGGTGATGAGCACGGCGTCAATGCTGCCCGCCATGATGTCGCGCGCTGCATCAGCGCCGCCGCGGTAGGGCGCATGAACCAGGCGAATGCCGGCCTTCTGCTCGAAGGCGGCCAGCGCCAGATGCGCCATGCCGGCCGCCGGGGGCGTGCCGACACTGATCGTGCCTGGCCGCGCCTTCGCCGCCGCGATGAACTCGGCCAGGTTGCGGGCGGGAAAATCCTGCTTCACCGCGATGACCTGCGGGAAGGAGGAGATCTGCGTCACCGGCACGAAGGATTGCGCGTAGTCGAAGGGCAGGTCCCGCATGAGGATCGGGTTGGTGAGCTGGTTCGCCGCATCCACCAGGAAGGTATAGCCATCGCGCGGCGATTGCAGCGTGGCGCTGGCCGCGATCACCGCATTCCCGCCTGTCCGATTCTCGATGACGATGTTCTGGCCGAGTGCTTCCTGCATGTCGGCGGCAATGGAACGCGCGGCCGTGTCGGCGGCCCCGCCGGCGGCGAAGGCGACGATGAAGCGGATGGGCCGGCTTGGCCAATCCGCTTGGGCAAAGGCCAGGGAAGGCGTGGCGAGGCCCGCTGCGAAAAGGGCGCGGCGGTGGATGTTCTTTGGCATGTTGTTCCCTCCGATCGTTGATCGCCGTCAGGCGGCGAGGCGTGCGATTTCCTTGGCCACCGCATCGCCCATCGCCTCGGTGCCGAGCAGATGGGCGCCATCTTCCATGATATCCGCCGTGCGATAGCCTTCCGCCAGGACGCGGCGCACCGCGCGCTCGATGCGCGTGGCCATTTCGGGCTGGCCGAGCGACTGGCGCAGCATCATCGCGGCCGAGAGGATGGAGGCCAGCGGATTGGCGATGTCCTGGCCGGCGATATCGGGGGCGGAGCCATGCACCGGTTCATAGAGGCCCTTGCCCGCGGCGTTGATGGAGGCCGAGGGCAGCATGCCGAGCGAACCCGTCAGCATGGCGGCCGCGTCGGAGAGGATGTCGCCGAAGATGTTGCCCGTGACGATCACGTCGAAATCGCGCGGCCTGCGGATCAGCAGCATGGCCGCCGCATCCACGTAAAGGTGCGACAGCTCCACATCCGGATATTCGCGCCCGACCTCGGTCACGACCTCCCGCCAAAGCACCATCGTCTCCAGCACATTGGCCTTGTCCACGGAGCAGAGCTTCTTTTTGCGCGCGCGCGCCGCCTGGAAGCCCGCATGCGCCACGCGGCGGATTTCGCTCTCGGTGTAGCGCATGGTGTTGATGCCCACGCGCTCGCCATTCTCGACATGGATGCCCCGAGGCTGGCCGAAATAGATGTCGCCCGTGAGCTCCCGCAGCACGACCAAGTCCACATCCTTCAGGACGTCGCGGCGCAGCGTGGAGGCGCCGGCGAGTTCGGGGATGGCGAAGACGGGACGGAAATTGGCGAAGAGATCCATGCGCTTGCGCAGGCGCAACAGCGCATGGCCGCCGCGCTGCTCGGGCGGGCGCAGGTCGCTGTCGAAGGTGCCGGCGGCGCCGAAGAGGATGGCGTCCGCGCGCTCGGCCAGCTGGGCGGTGGCCTCGGGCAGGGGGTCACCCTCCGCATCGAAGGCGGCATCGCCGATCCTGGCCTCGGTCATCTCGAATTGCGGGCCGTTGGCGGCCACGGCGCGCAAGGCCTTGACCGCCTGCGCCGTGACCTCGGGTCCGATGCCGTCCCCGCCCAAAACCGCGATATGCATGAAGCGCTCCGATCAGAAATTGTCACGGCCGAGGCGCTGCTCGAAGGCGGCGATCTCCTCGGCATGGGTCAGGGTGAAGGCCATCTCGTCGAGGCCTTCGAGCAGGCTCTTCTTCGCGAAGGGGTCGATCTCGAAGTGGTGCACCTGGCCATCGGGGCCGGTCACGGTCTGGGCCGGCAGGTCGATGGCGATCTCGCAACCGGGGTCGGCCACGCTTTGCGCGATCAGCGAGGCGACGACCGCATCGGGGAGGGTCACGGCCAGCATGCCGTTCTTCACGGAATTATTGGCGAAGATATCGCCGAAGGAGGGCGCGATGACGGCCCGCACTCCGTGGTCATAGAACGCCCAGACGGCATTCTCGCGCGAGGAACCGCAGGCGAAGTTGCGCCCGCCGAGTGCAATGCGCGCTTCACGCCAATGCGGCTGGTTGAGCGGAAAATCCACCACCTCCTGGCCGTCGGGATCGAGCCGCAGGTCGCGGAAAAGGTAGGCGCCGTGATTGTCGTCACGCGGACGCGAGAGAAAGCGCGCGGGCAGGATCTGATCGGTGTCGACGTTGGAGCGCGCGAAGGGCACGGCGGCGGAGCGCAGGGTGCGGAAGGGTTCCATCGCCTTAGCCCTGCGCCATCATCTGGCGCACATCGGTCAGGTGGCCCGTGACCGCGGCGGCGGCGGCCATGGCGGGCCCCAGGAGATGCGTGCGGGCACCCGGCCCCTGCCGTCCCCGGAAGTTGCGGTTGGAGGTGGAGGCGACGCGCTCGCCCGGTGCAGCGATCTCGCCATTGGTGCCCAGGCACATGGAGCAGCCGGCCTCGCGCCACTCGAAGCCCGCCGCGGTGAAGACACGGTCCAGCCCTTCGGCCTCGGCCTGGCGCTTCACCGGGGCGGAGCCAGGCACAACCCAGGCGATGACGCCGGGTGCCACGCTGCGCCCGCGGGCCACGGCGGCGGCGGCGCGAAGATCCTCGATGCGGCCATTGGTGCAGGAGCCGATGAAGACGCGATCCACCTGGATGTCGGTCAGCGGCATCTCGGCCGAGAGGCCCATATAGGCGAAGTTGGCGCGGATCGTCGCCGCGCGCTCGGCATCGGCCTCCTGCGTCGGATCGGGCAGATGGGCGGTGATGGGCAGGGCATCCTCGGGGCTGTTGCCCCAGGTCACCATGGGCGCGATGGCGCTGCCATCCAGCACCACCTCGCGATCGAAGACGGCGTCAGCGTCGCTTGGCAATTCGCGCCAGCGCGCCACGGCGAGGTCCCAATCGGCGGGCGCGTATTCGCGGCCCTTGAGATAGGCGAAGGTCGTCTCGTCCGGCGCCACCATGCCGGCGCGCGCGCCCGCCTCGATGGACATGTTGCACAGCGTCAGCCGCCCCTCCATCGAGAGGCCGGTGATGGCGCTGCCGGCATATTCAATCACATGGCCATTGGCGCCCGCCGCGCCGATCTCGGCGATGATGGCGAGGATCACGTCCTTGGCCGTGACGCCGAAGCCGAGCGCGCCGGTGACCGTGATGCGCATCGTCCTCGGCTTGCGCTGCCACAGCGTCTGCGTGCCCAACACATGCGCCACCTCGGTCGAACCGATGCCGAAGGCCAAGGCGCCCAAGGCGCCATGGGTCGAGGTATGGCTGTCGCCGCAGACGATGAGCATGCCGGGCTGGCTCAGCCCCGTCTCGGGCCCGACGACATGCACGATGCCCTGGCCGCCATCCTTCAGCCCGAAGAGCCGGAAGCCGCTTTCCTTCGCATGGCGTTCCAGCGCTTCCACCATGCCGCGATGCTCGGCATTGGCGATCTCGTTCACCTCGCGCGTGTCGGTCGGCACATAGTGGTCGGGGGTAGCGAAGATGCGGTCCGGCGCACGGGGCGACATGCCGCGCGCGCGCAGCATCTCGAAGGCGGGGGCGGAGCCGTCATGCACCAGGTGGCGGTCCACATAGAGCAGCGTCTGCCCGTCCTCGCGCTCCAGGACGCGGTGCCGCGCCCAGATCTTGTCGAACATCGTCCGTGGCTCGGTGGCCATGGTTTCCCCCGTCAGAACGCCGCTTGCAACAGGCCGAGATACTCGGCCTCGCTGGCGCGGCGCGGATTTGTCAGGTGATGGTGATCGCGCATCGCCGCCGCCGCAAGGGGGCCAAGATCCGCCGGCGTGACGGCCAGCGCCGAGAGTCGCGCGGGCAGCCCGATGCGCTCGGACATGGCGGAGATGGCATCTGCGAGGGCCTCCGCACGGTGATCCGCGAGGCCCATCGCCGCACCCAGCACCGGCAGAACGGGGGCGATGGCCGGCGCGTTGAAGCGCAGCACATGCGGCAGCAGCAGCGCGTTCAGCGTGCCGTGATGCGGCGAGACCGCGAGGCCGCCCAGCGGATGCGAGAGCGCGTGCACCGCACCCAGCCCCTTCTGGAAGGCCAGGGCCGCTTCCACCGAGGCCAGCATCATCTGATGCCGTGCCACGGCGTCGCGGCCATCGGCCACGGCGCGGGGCAGATGCGCCCAGGCCCGCGCCAGCCCATCGCGCGCGATGGCATCGGCGATCGGGTTCTCGCGCGGTGAGCACAGCGTCTCCACGGCATGGGCCAGCGCATCCATGCCTGTCCCTGCGGTCAGGCGCGGCGGCAGGCCGAGGGTAAGATCCGGATCGCAGATGGCCGCGCGGGGGATCAGATGCGGACTGCCGACGGAGAGCTTGCGGCCATCCTCCATCACGATCAACGCGCCGCGCGAGACCTCGCTGCCCGTGCCCGAGGTCGTGGGCACCGCGATGATGGGCGCGGCGCGCGCGGTGATCCGCGCCAGTCCACCTTCGACGACCGAGAATGCGGCGAGCGAGCCGCCGCCATGGGTCGCCAGCAGGGCCACGGCCTTGGCCAGGTCCATCGGCGAACCGCCACCCAGCGCCAGCACGCCATCGGCGCCATGCGCGTGGAAGGCGGCAACGGCCGCGCGCACCGCCGCCTCGGTCGGGTTGGGTGGGACATCGGTAAAGACGGCGAGCGGCAAGCCCGGGGGAAGTGTTGCGCGCAGCCGGTCCCACAGCCCGGCAGCGACCACGCCCGTATCGGTGATGACGAGCGGCCTGGTGATGCCCGCCAGCGCCAATTCGCCCGCGGTCTCCGCGATCGCGCCATGCGCGAACTGGATGCGGTTCAGCAGGATCATCAGGGTCAAGGTGTCACTCCGCGATGATGCCGGCACGCGGCTGCGCCCGGCTTGGGTGGGCCCGGGTGCGGAATTCCGGCTGGGCGTGGTGGATGGCGGCCATCCTCAACCGCCGGCTGAAATTGCGCAACGCGGAGCTCTGTGGCGTAGACGAGACTTGCATCGAAAGAGCGCGCGGCCCTCTGCCGGTCAGACGGACACCCAGTGTCGCCTGCCGATCAGCCACCTCGCTCCGGCCGGGTGAGCCTCAGCGAATCCCGCAATGTGCGCCCCTCGTAGCGTGTGCGGAAAAGGCCGCGCGCCTGGAGGATGGGCACCACCAGCTCCACAAAATCATCCATGCCGCCCGGGAAATGCGAGGGCATGACGTTGAAGCCATCGGCCGCGCCCCCCTCGAACCAGTGCTGCAAGGTATCCGCCACCTGCTCGGCCGCGCCGCAGAGCACCCAATGGCCGCGCGCCGCCCCCAGCAGGTTGTAGACATCGCGCAAGGTGAGGTTGTCGCGCCGCGCCTTGCTCAGCAGGGTGCGGGCGAAGCCATGGCCGCCATCATGCAGCGGCAGGTCACGGAGCGGGGCGTCCATGTCCTGCCCCGTGAGGTCGATGCCCAGCCGGTCCTGCAGCAATTGCAGTGCATTGCCCGGGCTGATGAAGCCTTGCAGCTGGGCCAGCTTGTCCAGCGCCTCGCGCTCGGTGCGGCCCACGATGGGCATGACGCCGGGCAGCACGGCGACATCCTGCGGGCGGCGTCCATGCGCGCCCAGGCGGGATTTCAGCGCCTGGTACTGCCCGCGCGCCTCGTCGAAATCCTGCACCACGGCGAAGACCACATCGGCCGTGCGCGCGGCCAGGTCGAGCCCCGCCTCGGAACCGCCTGCCTGCAGGATGACGGGCCTGCCCTGCGGCGCGCGGCCGATGTTGAGCGGTCCCTTCACCGAGAAATGCACGCCCTCATGGTTGAGCGGGTGCAGCTTGGCGGGGTCGAGATAGAGGCCCGTCGCGCGGTTCGCCACCAGCGCGTCATCTTCCCAACCATCCCAGAGGCCGCGCACCACATCCACGAATTCGGCGGCGATGGCGTAGCGCTCGGCGTGGTTGGGATGGGTGCGGCCGAAATTCGGCGCGGCCTGCGCGCTCGATCCCGTCACCGCATTCCAGGCCGCCCGCCCGCCGCTGATGTGGTCGAGCGAGGCGAAGGCGCGGGCCACGCTCCAGGGGTCGCTGTAGGTGGTCGCGACGGTGGCGCCCAGGCCGATATGCGTCGTCGTCATCGCCAGCGCCGCCAGCATGGTCAGCGGTTCCAGGCGGAGCGTGTAGGAGGGGTGCGCGCCGGGGTCGGCGTAGAGATTGTCGCCCATGAAGATGAGGTCGAAGCAACCGCGCTCGGCCGTCGCCGCCATTTGCTGGATGGCGTGGATGTCCTGGAAGCTCGTTACCGCGCCCGGCATGCGCCAGCCGGCCACATGGCTGCCGGTGCCCAGCAGGAACAGGCCGAGATGCATCTGACGCATGGGCGCGCTCATCGCCAGAAGATCAGGCGCCGCTCGAGCGCACCGATCAGGCCGAAGAAGGCGAGGCTGAGCGTGGAGGCGACAAGGATGGCGGCCCAGACCTGCACGAAATCAATCAGCGTGACGGATTGGTAGATGATCCAGCCGAGCCCGCCATAGGCGCCCAGCATCTCCGTGACGATGGCGACGATCAGGCTCCGCACGGTGGCGACGCGCAGCCCCGCCGCGATCAACGGCAGGGCCGCCGGAAGGCGCAGCCGCCAGAAGATGCCGAAACGCCCGGCGCCGAAGCTGCGCATCAGATCCACGCTGCGCCGATCCACCCGGTCGAAACCCGCCAGCGCGCTGAGGAAGACGGTGAAGCCCACCGCCAGCGCCACCATGACGATCTTGGACGCGACCCCCATGCCGAACCACAGCAGCACGAGCGGGGACCATGCCACCACCGGCACGGAGTTGATGGCGAGCAGCAAGGGCAGCGCCGTCGCCCGCAAGGGCCGCGCGAGGATGAGGAGCGTGGCCACCGCCAACCCCGCCAGGGCGCCGATGACATAGCCCGTCACCGCCTCGAAGCCCGTCACCAGGGCCGCCGCCTGCAGCGCCTTGCGGTGCTCGGCCACGGCGGCGAGGATCTGGCTCACCGCCGGCAGGGTATAGGCGGGCAGCGCCAGACCGCGCGCCAGCGTCTCCCAGATCGCCAGGATGATCACCATGCCCACCGCGCCGCGTACGGCGGAGCGGGCATTCACTGCTCGGCTCCCCAGAAGACGATGCGCCGCTCGGCCCAGGCGACCAGCGCGTAGAAGCCCGTGCCCAGCAGGGCGGCGCAAAGGATGGCGGCCCAGAGCGCCACCACGCTCTCATTGTACATGGCTTGGAGCAGCAGCACGCCGATGCCGGTGTTGTCGCCGAACCACTCGCCCACGATGGCGCCGACCAGGCTGAGCGAGGCGCCGAGCCGCAGCGCCACGAAGATCTGCGGCAGCGCCATGGGCAGTTGCAGGCGAAACAGGATCTGCCGCGGAGTAGCGCCGAAGCTGCGCAGCAGCGCCACCTGCCGCGGGTCCACGCTGTTCAGTCCGAGCAGCGTGTTCACCGTCACCGGGAAGAAGGTCAGGTAGAAGGCGATGACAGCCTTGGCCAGCAACGTATTGCCGAACCACATCACCACCAGCGCGCCGAAGGCGATGACCGGGATGGTCTGCGAGACGATGAAGACCGGCAGCAGCATGTCGCGCAGCAGCGGCGCGCGAAAGAAGATCAGTCCGTTTACGATGCCCACCACCGTGCCGGCGGCGAAGCCGATCAGCGTCTCGGCGGCGGTGCGTTGCAGCCCGGCCCAATAGGCGCCGGGCGTGAAGGCGATGGCGGCGAGGATTTCCGACAGGCGCGGCAGCAGATGCGGGCGGATGCCGAAGCCCACCACCACCGCCTCCCAGACCAGGCCCGCCAGGATCACCCCGCCCAGCAGGCGGAGTGCGGCCATCGCCATTGGCTTCATGCCATGCGGTCCGCCACCGGCAGGGCCTCCAGGAAGCTGGAATTGTAGGCGGCTGCGAGGTCGAGCGGCGTCTTGATCACCTCGTTGCGCAAGAAGAAATCATGCGCGGCCTGGATGACCGGGCGGTCAATCCAGAACAGGCCGTTCCGCGCGGCGCCGCCCGCCACCATCAGCTTTCCGGCCTCCACCAGCATGAATTCCTGATGGGGGCGGTTGAGCGTGGGGGCGACGGACATCACGGCATCTACGCCGGCCTTGTTGTCGGCCAGCGCATCGCGCCAGCCGCGAATGGTGGCGCGCAGGAAGCCCTGCACCATCTGCGGGCGGTCGCGCGCCGTCTGCTCGCTGACGATGACGGTGTCGCGCGGGAAGGTGATGCCGTGCTCATCGGGCACGAAGCTGCGGAGGTTGTCGCGACCCACCCGGTTCATCAGCGTGAAGAACTCGTTGTAGCGGGTGGCGGTGACGACATCCACTTGGCGGTCCACGAAGGGCTGCACGCTCACCTGCTGCGGCTGCATGGTGAAGTCGGTGCGGCTGAGCCCCGCCTGCGCCAGCATGCCCAGCAGCACAAAGTTGGCGCCGGTGAACCATGTGGTGATGGTCTTGCCGCGGAAATCGGCCAGCGTGCGGATGGGCCCGTCGGCGCGCGCCACGAAGACGAAGGGCGTCTGCTGGTGCATCACGCCCACGCAGACGATGGGCAGGCTGCGCTCGCGCGCCGCGAAGACGCTGTCCGTGCCACCGGAAAGGCCGAAGGTGTCTGCCCCCGAGGCAACCAGGTTCTCGGTCAGGATGTTCGGCCCGCCCGGGTTGATGGTGAGGTCGATGCCGGCCTCGCGGTAATAGCCCTTTTGCAGCGCCACGTAGAAGCCGGCGAATTGCGCCTGCGTCAGCCATTTCAGGCGCAGCGAGGCGCGCACCAGGGTCTGCGCGCCGGCGGGCCGGATGAAGGGGGTGGCGAGGCTTGCGGCCAGGATGTGGCGCCTGTTCATGATGAGGTCTCCTGCGGGGTTTCAGTCACGATAGGACGGGTCCTCGCGGTCGAGCTGCCGGAGGAAGGCGGGCCATTCGCGCTCGCCGGGGCCCAGGATGTCGCCCTGCTGCTGCCAGAACTGGTCGGCGGCGCGGGCGCAGATCTCGGGCGGAGGTTCGATGATGGGCTGGCCGGAGGCCTGCATCATCAGCTGGATGCGCGCCGCGCGCTCGAAGTAGTAGAGAAGCATGAAGGCGGCGCCCGGCGTGCGGCCGACCGTCAGCGTGCCATGGTTGCGCATGAGCATGACGGGATGCGTGCCCAAATCCCGCACGAGGCGCTGCTGCTCATCGAGGTCGATCGCCACCCCTTCGTAATCGTGAAAGGCCTGCCGCTCATGGAACCACATGGCGAATTGGCTGAGCGGGCGCAGCCCACCGGCCTGGGCCGAGACGGCGATGGCCGCATCCGAATGCGCGTGCAGAACGCAGGCCGCGTCATGCCGCGCCTTGTGGATGGCGGCATGGATGACGAAGGCGGCGACATTGGCCTCATGCGGGCTCGGTGCCAGCTTGCGGCCTTCGGTGTCGATCTTCACGAGCGAGGAGGCGGTGATCTCGCTGAACAGGAAACCGTAGGGGTTGAGCAGGAAGGCGCCGTCCTCGCCCGGCACGCGCAGCGAGATGTGGTTGTAGATCACGTCATCCAGCCCGAGCCGCGCCACCATGCGGTAGCAGGCGGCGAGCGAGATGCGCGCCTCGCGCTCGGCATCCGTCATGGTGCTGCCGCCGTGCTGGAGATGAAGGACTTCATGGCCTCCTCCTCGATCGCGTCCAGCACCTCGCGCTTGATGGCGGTGAATTCGGGCGAAGTGAGCAGTTCCGGCGCGCGCGGGCGGGGCAGGTTCACCTCGCGCATCAGCTTCACCGCACCTGGGCGCGCGGTCATCACCACCACGCGGTCACCCAGGAAGATCGCCTCATCCACGTCATGCGTGATGAAGAGGATGGTGCGGCGGTGGCGCTGCCACACATCCAGCAGCCAGCGCTGCATCATGCTGCGCGTCAAGGCGTCCAGCGCGCCGAAGGGCTCGTCCAGCAGCATGAGTTCGCGCTCGAAGAGGAAGGTCCGCATCAGGGCCACCCGCTGGCGCATGCCGCCGGAGAGCTGATGCGGATACTGCTTCTCGAAGCCGGTCAGGCCAAATTCGGGCAGCATGGAGAGGGCCTTGGCCCGCGCCTCGCGCCGGTTCGCGCCCTCGATCTCATTGGCGAGGATGGCGTTGTCCACCACGTTGCGCCAGGGCAGCAGCAGATCGCGCTGCGGCATGAAGGAGACCTGGCCCAGCAATTCCTTCGCGTGGCAGCCGCGGCCCTTGAAGCGCAGGATGCCTCCGGCATCGGGCTCATCCAGCCCGGCCACGATGTTGAAGAGCGTGCTCTTGCCGCAGCCCGAGGGGCCGACCACCGTGACGAACTCGCCCGGCTGCACATCCAGGCCGAAGCCGTCCAGCGCCTGGACGGCACCGAAGCGCTTCGACAGGCCACGCAATTCGAGCAGGGGCGAGGGCGGGCTGGGCAAATGGTTTTCCACTTCGGCGCCTTGGGGTAAGGCCGGCAACATGTTCGCGACAGGCGCCGGGTTTTGAAATACAAAGCCCGGGGCGTTTGCACACAATGAAGGGGCTTTTGCACACAAATGCGCGCAAAACAGGCAGCCACCGAGGCAGAATGGCCAGCTTCCGGGCGCATGGGCCGCGCCACGCCGGGGGCTGGCTCCCTGGCCAATACGCTCCACCGCCGCCTGCGGGACGAGATCGCCAGCGGACGCCTCGAGCCCGGCGCGCGACTGGATGAGCAGGACATCGCCGACAGCAGCGGCTGCTCCCGCACGCCGGTGCGCGAGGCGTTCCGCCTGCTCGCCGCCGAGCGCCTGGTGGAGTTGCGCGGCCGGCAGGGTGCGGTGGTGCGCAGCATCTCCGCGCAGACGCTGATCGAGATGTTCCAGGTCATGGGCGAGTTGGAGGGGCTCTGCGCGCGCCTCGCCGCCCGGCGCAGCACGCCGGCCCAGAACGCGGCGCTCCAGGCCATCCACACCCGCCTGATGGAGGCTGCTCCCGCACCGGCCGATGTGTTCTACGACATCAACGAGGAATTCCACGAGGCGATCTACGAGGCCGCGCACAACGCCTTCCTGGCCGAGGAAACCCGCCGCCTGCGCAACCGCGTGGCTGCCTACCGCCGCCGCGTCACGCACATGCCCACCCGCGTCGAGGACACGCTGCGCGAGCATGCCGAGATCATGGCCGCCATTCTGGCACGCGATCCGGAGGCGGCGCATCGCAGCATGCGCGCGCACCTCACCCTGCTCGGTGAGAACCTGCTGGACCTGATCGCGGGCCTCGACTGAGGCGCCACGGCGTGTTGGTATGCAGATTGCTGGTCTTTGCATACAACACTCACCATGGAGCGCCCCCTTGCAGCTTGATCTCGCGGGAAAGACCGTCCTTATCACCGGGGCTTCCAAGGGCATCGGCCTCGCCTGTGCCGAGGTCCTGGCGGAGGAGGGCTGCCACCTCCATCTCGCCGCCCGCAACGGCGCGGCCCTGACCGAGGCGGCTGAGCGGCTGCGCGCGCAGCACCAGATCCGCGTGACCACCCATGCGCTGGACCTCTCCAGCACCGCCGCGATGGAGCAGCTGGCCGAGGCCGCGCAGGATTCCACCATCCTGATCAACAATGCGGGCGACATCCCCGCCGGCCCGCTGGACCAGGTCACCGACGCCGCGCTCAGGCACGGCTTCGACCTGAAGGTCTTCGGCTACATCACGCTCACCCGGCTGTTCTATCCGCGGATGAAGGGGCGGGATGGCGTCATCATCAACGTCATCGGCAATTCCGGCGAGAACTGGGATGCCAGCTATTTCGCCGGCTCCACCGGCAATGCCGCGCTGATGTCCTTCAGCAAGGCGATCGGCGGCCGCAGCCTGGATGACGGCATCCGCGTGGTCGGCATCAATCCCGGCCCGGTCGCAACTGACCGCATGATCAAGATCATGAAGATGAAGGCGCGCGAGATGCTGGGCGATGAAACCCGCTGGGAGGAGCTCTTCGCCAAATACCCTGGCAAGCGCCCCGCCACGGCGCGCGAGACGGCCGATCTCTGCGCCTTCATGGCCTCGCCGCGCGCGGGCTACATCACCGGCACCGTCGTCACCATTGATGGCGGCATCTCGGCCCGCGGCTCGGTCATCTGATGGCCGGCGCGCTTCTCCGCAACCGCTATTTCGATCAGCTCAGCGCCACGCCGGGCCTCGCCTGGATGGGGCAGAACACCAACCACATCCCGGCGCATCCGGCCGTGCTCGCGGCCATGCATGCGGCGGTGGATGGGCTGGAATTCAACGCCTATGCGCCGCCGCTGGGCTTCGAGGCGCTGCGCGCGGCCATCATCGCCGATCTCGGCGTACCGGGTGCGGAAGCGCTGGTGACCGAGGGCGGCGTGAACGCCCTGGCGCTGGTCTGCCGCGCGCGCTGCCGGCCTGGCACCACCTTCGTCACCACCGACCCCACCTGGAAATGGCCCTGCCTTTTCGCCCGCCAGGCGGGGGCGGAGGTGATCGAAATCCCGATCTACGACCCCGCCTGCGCCTTTCGCCTGACGCCCGAGGCCCTGCGCGCCGCCGTGGATGACCGCACCGCCATCATCTACATCGTGGACCCGAACAACCCGCTCGGCATCTGCTACACGCGCGACGAGATCGCCGCCTTCGCCGCCATCGCGCGCGAGGTGGGCGCGCTGCTGGTGCATGACTGCACCTATCGCGACTTCGCAGATGGCCATCACCCGGCCCTGCTGGAGGCGCCGGATAACGCCGTGGTCTCGCTCTCCTTCTCCAAATGGCTGGGGCTCGCGGGCTTGCGCATCGGCGCGTTGGTGGCGCCCGCTGGCCTGCTGGAGGAATTCGCCGATCAGGCGACGGGTGTACTGGGCGCCAGCGTGATCGCGCAGCGCGCCGCACTCGCCGGCCTTGCCGTGAAGCCCGAATGGATGGAAGGCGTGCGCGCCACCACGCGCGCCAACAACGCCATGATCCATGCGGCGGCGCTCGCCATCCCCGGCTTCTCCGTCCCCGTCTGGCCGAGCCACGGCAATTTCCTGGTGATCGAGACCGAGGCCGCCCAAATCCGCCCCGAAGCGCTGGTGGAAGCGGCACGGCGCGAGGGCATCATGATCCGCCAGGGCAGCTACCACACGGCCCGCTTCGGGCATCGCTTCGTGAAGATCAGCACCTCGGTCCCCGGCGAATGGGCCGAGAAGCTGGCCGATCGCCTGCCCGCCTTGGTCGAGACGGCGCGCAGCCTGAACGACATCACGCCGCAATTCTGAGAGGAGGCCCCATGCCCCGCATCACCACGCCGGACGGCATCTCGCTGCATTACGAGGAAGCGGGCCAAGGCACGCCCATCCTCTTCATCCACGAATTCGGCGGCAATCATGAAAGCTGGGAGCCGCAGATGCGGTATTTCGCCCGGCGCCACCGCTGCATCACCTATGCCGCGCGCGGCTATCCGCCCTCCGATGTGCCGCTGGATGTCGAGCGCTATTCCCAGGCCATCGCGGTGGCGGATGCGGTCGCGGTGCTGGATGGCCTTGGCATCGCCAAGGCGCATATCGTGGGCCTCTCCATGGGCGGCTTCGCCACCGTGCATTTCGGCCTGCGCGCGCCCGAACGCGCCCTCTCGCTCACCGTCGCCGGCGCCGGCTATGGCTGCGAGAAGGAGCATGAGGAATACTTTCGCAACGTCTCGCTCGAAGTGGCGCGGCGCTTCGAGACGGATGGTGCGCGCGCCTTCGCGCCCACCTATGGCGCCGGCGCCAGCCGCGTGCAGTTCCAGAACAAGGACCCGCGCGGCTGGCAGGAATTCGCCGAGCGCCTGGCCACCCATTCCGATATGGGCGCGGCACTGACCATGCGCGGCGTGCAGGCGCGCCGCCCCTCCTTCTGGGATCTCGAGACGGAGCTGAAGGCGATGATGCTGCCCACCCTCGTCGTCGTCGGCGATGAGGATGATCATTGCCTGCAACCCGGCATCTTCCTGAAGAAGACCATCCCGGCCTGCGGCCTCTGCGTCTTCCCCAAGACCGGCCACACGCTGAACCTGGAGGAGCCCGACTGGTTCAATATGCACTTGGCCGAGTTCATCGCGCAGGTGGAAGCCGGCCGCTGGGAGGTGCGCGACCCGCGCGCCCTGCCCGGCCAGATCATGCGGACCGACTGAGGCATGGACCGCCTTTGGTCTCGCCTGATGCGCCTGGCCGAAATCGGCGCCCGGCCGGATGGCGGCGTGAACCGCCAGGCGCTGACCGCGGGCGAGATCGAGGCCTGGCGCCTCGTGCTCGGCTGGGCGGCCGAGGCGGGGTTGGAGCCAGCGACCGATGACGCGGGCAACCTTTTCCTCACCCTCCCCGGGCGTGACCGCTCCTTGCCGCCGGGCGTGATCGGCAGCCATCTCGACACCCAGCCCAATGGCGGGAAATTCGACGGCGCCTTTGGCGTGCTGGCCGCGTTGGAGGTCGTGACGAATCTCGGCTTCACGCCGGCGCGCGACATCAGCGTCGTCGCCTGGTGCAATGAGGAAGGGTGCCGCTTCGCCCCCGGCATGACGGGCTCCGAGGCCTTTGTGGGGCTGCGTGACCTTCCCACCATCCGCGCGCTGCGCGATGCCGATGGCGTGGCGCTGGGCGATGCGCTGGACGCGCTGCACGCCGCCTTCCCCGAACTGCCGCGCCTGCCGTTGAACCGCGACTTCGCCTTCTGCATCGAGCCGCATATCGAGCAGGCAACGCTGCTGGAGGAAGCCCGGTTGCCCATCGGCGTGGTCACGGGCATCCAGGGCAAGATCACCTGGGAAGTGGTGCTGGAGGGCGAGGAAGGCCATGCCGGCACGCGTGACATGGCCCTGCGGCGCGATGCCGTCATGGCATTCGCGCGGATCGCGGCACGGATGCAGCGCGAGGTGGGCGATGCCGACCCGATCGTGAAATTCACCATCGGCATGGTGCGGGTTGAGCCGAACGCGCCTTCGGTGATCGCGGGCCGGCTGGTGTTCCGCATTGACCTGCGCCACCCGGACAATACCGCCCTGCTGGCGCATGGCGTGCGGCTGGAAGCCATCGCCGCTGCCGAGGCCGCCCCGTGTGACGTGAGGATGACGCGGCTCGTGCATGCGCCTTCCAACAGCTTCAACGAAGCGCTGCGCGCGCGCATCGCGGGCGCCGCCACGCGGCTTGGCCTCGGCCATATGGATATGCTCTCCGCCGCCGGACATGACGCGCGCCACATGGCGCCGCGCTGCCCGACGGCGATGATCTTCATCCCCTGCCGCGGCGGCATCAGCCACTCGCCGCTGGAATGGGCTGAGCCCGCGCATGTGGCGGCCGGCGCCGCCTTGCTCGCCGAAACCGTGAAGGAGCTTTGCGCATGACCGACATGGCCAGCCTGCCCGTCCAACGGCCCCAGGCACCGACCTCCGTCGCCGCCGCGCGGGCACGCTTCTTCAACTCGGGCAATGCCTTCAACGTGAAGCTGGCGCCGGTGCCGGCGGCCGAGTTCAGCGCCGTCGTGGCCCGCGCCCTGGCGCCGGATGCGCCCACAGGGATTCATCTCTGCGACCAGTCGGATGCGATGGGCTGCCCCTTCCCCGCCACATCGCCGCTGATTCTCGCGCGCTACGCCGTGATCCGCGCGGGAGAAGTGTTGGCGCTGGACACGCTTTCCACCGGGCTGATCGGCTATGTCCTGCGCGGCGGGGGCGACGCGCCGGGCTTCGCCTGGGGCGCGGGCGATGTGCTGCTGCTGCCCGGCGGCGCCGTGGCGCTCAGCGCCAGCGCGGATTCCGTGCTCTGGCTGGTCGGCAATGAACCCATGCTCGCCTTTGAAGGCCTGCGCCCCGGCCCCGTCGCCGCAGCACCCGTGCATTTTCCCGCTGCCGAGATCGAGCGGCAATTGGCACTGATCGGCGCCTGCACCAGCAATGACAGCACGGCGGGGCTTGCGCTGATCTTCTCCTCCGATGGGCTGGAGGCCTGGCGCAACCTGACCCCCAGCATGACGCTCTCGCTCAACACCTTGCCGCCGCGCGAGAGCCAGCGCGCGCATCGCCACAACGCGGCCGCCATCACGCTGGTCTTGCAGGGCGAGAATTGCCATTCGCGTATCGCGGGAGAGGCGCGGAAATGGAGCCTGGGCAATACGCTCGTCACCCCGCCGGGCGAGCCGCATTCGCATCACAATGGCGGCGATGTGCAGGCGCGCTTTCTCATCGTGCAGGATGGCGGGCTGCATTATCACGCGCGGACGATGGGCTTCGAATTCCTGGAGTGAGTCGGGAAGCTTGAGGGGCGGCGCCCCTCAATGCCCCGCGCCGGAGAAATCCATCGGCAGCCGGCAAGCCGCCACCCGCACCGGGCGAATGGTCGCCGGCGTGTTCCGGCTGCGCCCCACAAAACGCGGCACGCCGGCCGAGAACACCGCGCCCACCGCCGGAATATCCCCATTGCGGAGGGCTGACAGCGCATCGTCGCAGGCCCCGCCGGCGCAAGCATCGAGCAGGATCACATCCGCGTCCCGCCCTTCGGCGAGGATGCCGGAATTCAGCCGATAGACGCGGGCGTTGTTGCCGGTGGCGGCCGCGATGGCGATCTCCGGCGCCATGCCGCCCAGGCTCGCAAGATGGCTGATGGTGTAGAGCATGCCGAGCGGCATGATTCCGCTGCCGGTCGGCGTATCGGTCGCGATGAGCAGGCGTTCCAACTGCCCCGCCTCGGCCAGGAGTTTTGCCGTCAGCAGCGCGGTGCGCAGATTGCCGGCGGTGCAGATCTGCAGGGCGATGTCGCTCTCATTCACCAGGCGCGCGAAGCCCGGCTCGGGCATGGCGACGGGGCCGCCATTTACGTGGAAGCTGACATTGGGGTGGCTGGCCAGCACATGCTCGGCCCAGATGCCGGAGGAGCCGGGGATGGAGGCGCCACCCGTGTGCATGGTCGTGATCATGCCGGCCGCGCGCGCCGCCAGCATCAGGGGCGCGTAGTCATGCGGTGTAGGGAAGGCGCCGAAGCCGGCCTTGGCCAGCCAGATTCCGGCCGCCGCCAATTCCTGCAGATCGGCCGTGGTCAGGCCAGGCTCCAGGATCACCGAGCCCGCATGCACGCGCATCCCGCCCGGCCGGTAATCCCGGAAGCAGGCGGCGGCGGCCAGCGCCAGCGCCTTCACCCCCGCCGGGTCCTTGGGGCGGCCGGGCACATGCACCTCGGAGGCGGTGATGGCGGTGGTGACGCCGCCATGCAGGTAGCTCTCCAGGAAACCCACCGTTCGCTGGCGCGGCGTGTAGTCGCCGAAGGTGATGTGGACATGGCTGTCGACCAGGCCGGGGGTGGCGAGGGTGCCGGCCGCATCCACCACCACATCGCAGGATTCCAGCGCCGCCGCATCGAGCGTGCCGATGCGCATGATCCGTCCGGCCTCCATCAGGATGGCCTCGCCCTCTCGCAGCGGCGCCGCGAGATCGCCCGTGGCGATGCCGCCGATGTTGATGATGGCGGTGCGCATCAGCGCAGCCCGTCGCGCCGCGAGATATCGGCCGCGGCAAGACCGCCCACGCGCGCATCAAACCGCCCGCGATTGGCGATGACGATGATCAGCGCCACCTCATCGGCTTGCGGCGCATCGGGCAGCATCAGCGTCATGCCGTCATAATGGGAGCGGACATAGAGCGCGTCCTTATGCGCGAGCGGCACGTCGATGATCGTGCCCGGCCCGCCGCGCTTGGTGAAGCTGGGCAGCCAGGCCAGGCCGCCGCCCACCGCCGCGCGCAAGGGCTCGGCGAAGACGGTGGTGAGCATGGCATTGGCGTGCTCCTGCTCGCCATTCAGCCCGACGACGGCGCCCTTGCCGTAGCTCTCGACGGCATGCGGGCCCATGGCGGCGACCGCCATGCCCGAGAGTTCGCGCCCCACCGCCTCGCTCGCCGCGATGCTGGCCGAGAGATCGGCCACGAAGCCCTGCCCGGCATAGGGGTTCGCGACGACGCCGGTCACGGCCACGCGGCGCAGCGGTGGGCCGGGATCGCGGCTGGCGGCCGGCACCTCCGTCTGATCCACCATCAC
>LNFM01006057.1_pt1 | contig 20797 bp, 17 predicted proteins | sample 596031 | NCBI WGS metagenome assembly LNFM01 (sample SAMN04254537, study PRJNA301005) | activated carbon metagenome | isolation source: dual media filters at the Ann Arbor, Michigan drinking water treatment plant | place: USA: Ann Arbor | reverse complement strand
GGAACAGCTCGGTATCCATCTCGCCGAGCTTGGGGCGGGTGAAGACGACATTCCAGATCAGGTAGGGCCGCCCGGAGACGTCAACCGCGACGCGAGTGAGCGTCTCGTCCATTGGCAGTTCGAGGCTGGCATAGCGGGTGATGCCCCGCTTGTCGCCAAGCGCCTTGGCGAGCGCTTGACCCAGCACGATGCCGCAATCCTCGACGGTGTGGTGGAAATCGATGTGGAGGTCGCCCTCGGCGCGCAACTCGATGTCGATCAGGGAGTGGCGCGCGAGCTGCTCGAGCATGTGGTCGAGAAAACCGACGCCGGTCGCAATGTCGTACGTGCCGGTCCCGTCGAGATTGAGGCTCGCCGTGATCCGCGTTTCGTTGGTCTGCCGGTCGATCGACGCTTTCCGGGGCGCTGACGTCGTCATCGGATGTCCTGGTTTCCTGTGGGCTCACGGGTTTCGGGCGAGAAAGACCTGAAGGCGCCCGCCCCCGTCAAGTGCGAACTGAAGCCTTCTCTTTTACTTCCATTAACTTGCGGAAGTATTGAGAATCCGGACAGCCTATCGCCGGACCCGTCAGGCGTTGCCCTGCTCGTCATAGGACAGCAGCAGGTTTTCGACCGCGGCCCAGGACTCGAAGGTCTCACGATCCTGCTGTTCCAGGTCCTTTGCGAGCATCCGCATCTGCCGCTGCATCCGGAAATCGATGTCCCGATGGCCGCTATCGGGGGCCGCTGCCGCGTCGAGTTGATCCAGACAATGACGCAGCAGCGCTTCGAACTGACCACCCGGCAGCAACAGCAGCATCGGCAGCGCGCCATACACGAGGTCCGCCGCCTCGCTGATCGCCCGACGTTTGGTTGCATCGGCGCCCATCGCCATTCGGGCCGCCTCGTTGTCGATCTGAGCCCGGAACTTGCGCTCCTGTTCCTTCAACTGCACGCCCAGCACCGCCCTGGACTGCATCAGTTTGTCCAGCGCTTCACTGGCCCTCTGAGGCCGCGCCTCAGTGTCTTCGCGGAACCAGTCGATCACTCCCGCGGATGCCTGCAGGCCAAGCCGTTCGATGATGAGATCAATGCAGGCGCGGACGGCCGGATCCTCCAGCGGTCGCAGTGCCCGAACCGACGGCCGATCGGCGACCTGCCCTAACCGCTCGGTCAGACTCGGCGATGCACTTGCCTGCGTCGAAGGCTTATTATCGCTTGTCAGCAGCATCGGCTGCGACGGAACCTCGCGCAGGGCTGTTGCCCTCGACGTGTCGCGGGGCCCCGGCAATGCCGGCGGCCCGCCGTGATGGCCGCCAAGTACGCCCGCGCGGATCTGCAGGAGCGTTTTGTAGAATTCGCTGCTGACGAAATAGCGGCCGTCGACGCGTTGATCGCGCAGAACGGCACCGGTGACCGTCGCGCCGGCGCCGATCACGCCCCGGATCAGTGGCTGGCGGGAGGGAACGGCGAGATCGCGAACATTCAACTCCGCAGCAAAGCCTTCGAGATCCGAGATCGGATGCAATTCCTCGATGACCTCCCCGGCGGCCGTCACCGGATCCGGCATCAGCGCCACGCCGATCATGTCGAACAAATCCCGGCGAATGGCCTCTTCACCCTTCTTCGGCCACTTCTTTTTCTGCGCGATCGCGATATAGCGCGAGAAGCCGGTCTTTATCTGAAACTGCGTCCGTCCATCGCCAAAGGGACGCACGGCACCAATCGATGCGGCAGCGGTCAAAACCGCGCGCATCTCGTCAGCGAGTCGATTGCGATCGTCAATCCAGATTTCGGACGTATAGCCGTCGGTTCTCGCAACCGGTCTCTGCGACTGGAGTAGAGCCGAAAGCGTCTTCGCCGGCTCGGCGGTCTGCAGCAGAGTCGCATCGATTGCGGCTTCGAGCTGCTCGGGCGTCAAATCATTGACGCCGTCGAGATCGGTGAGGGGCGAGCGCACGGCAGTGGCGCCGAACAGCGCCGCCATCAGGATAAGCGAGTCCATGCCGATCGCGATGGCGAGTGCGAGATAGGCGAGTCGATTGCCGTCGGTGAAAGCGTTGGCGCTGACGACAAATTTATGCGCCTTGTCGTCGCGCGAAAGATCGAGCGCCGACAGACGCGCGGCAATCGGCGCCACTTCACGCGAGGCTAGCCCTGAGTCCTGAAGGCACTTACGGCCGAACGCCAGCAATCCATCCGTGCCAACAGACTGGGGCAGGTGTTCGCCGCCGGCGCAATTCTGCCCGAAGGCTGCGAGCCCGGCGTTGAGCGCGAAGACCGGCGCGGCTGCCTCTGTCGCCTGCTTCGGATCGCAGTCGATGGCCGCGGCGTCGTTGCGCAACGACGCGACCTTCATGCTCACGCTCTGCATGGTCGTACACAGCGACTGGAGGTTTGCGAGCGTGGGCTGCTCAGGCTTCTGGCGAAAGAGCTGGCGTTCGCGCTCCAGAGCAGCGGCGGTGGCCGATGGATCAACCATCTCCTGGCGGTCCCCGCTGCCGGCGGTCTTCGCCACGGCGATCATGCGTTGCGCCGTTTCCGCTTCGCCGGAAAGCTTGGCGAGATCGCCGTCGATCTGGGCGATCTCGGCGCGGACAGTGCCGATACGCCGATCAATGCCTGTGAGGCGCGTCTCGTGGCCCTTCAGGCGCTCGCGTGCGACCTGAAGCTCGGCCTGCATCTTCCCTTCTTCTTCCTTGGCGGCACGCCAGAATTGACCGCGCCCCGCCTTGCCCGAACCTTCGACGCCCTTCTCCTCGGCCATAACCTTGGCGCGCTGCTCGTCGGACCGCCGCTCGATCCCACTGACGACGGCCTTCTGCTCCTGCACTGCGACGGCGACTTCCGGCCGCTCTGCTGTCAGTCTCGAAAGCTCCTCGCCGAGCGACGTCTTGCGCTGTGCAAGGCCGCCCTGCCCGCCGGACGCATTGGCGCGTTGCTCTTCGAGCCGCGCAATCCGCGTTTCCTGCTCCCGCAGCGCGCGCACCATTTCCTCGCGGATCTTTTCCGGCGCAATCGAAGCGAGGCGCACGACCTTGTCGAGTTCGCGCTCGTAGGAAACCCAGGCTTGCGATTTGAAGAGGGTATCGGCCTCGGCAATGCGGCGGCGAGATGCGGTATCGCCGATGTCGGCGACGATCCCGGATACCTGGTTGATCGCGCGGATCTCAGCCGCGCGCACGCGCTCACCCGCGGGGAAGATCGAGTCGAAAAGGGAGATGTACGAGAAAAAGACACTGGTGCCGGCGCAGGCGAGGAACATCACCCACAGAACTGCATTGCCGAGCACGATCCTGATTCCATTGGCATAGTCGCCGATGATGCCGCCGCTGCGCGCCATGAAGAGCGGCCCAATGAGCATCACGGCGACGGCCGCGAACGCGACCTGGTGGACGACTTTGTCCTGCGCCGCGAAGCCCCAGATGGGCTGGCTGGGATCGAGGAGGCCGAGATAGAGCGCGGCCAGCAAGCCAGCCGCAGCGAACAACAGTCCGCCAACGACGATGCCTGCAAGGCCGCCGGAGACGCGACGGATCACACCGCTGTGGGCCGCTTTCGCACGCCCCGAGGCGAGGCCGGCAGCGAAGCTCTCGCCGATCAACCACGCGATGATCAGCATCACGCCCTGGATGCCGAATGTGATCAGGAGGGACAGCACCGGCTCGCCGGTGAACTGCCGCATACCGTCCCAGGTGCGCGAGCCCGCTGCGATCGAAAGCAGAAAGGCGCTCGTCGCGAGGATCGTAAGCTGCCAGTTGGTCGTAAAGGCGGCCTTGATCGTCTCGGCAAGACCAGCTTCCAGCAGCCGTGACGCAACCTTCAGCGTGACGACGACGGCGACAAGAACAAGAGCTACCCAGAGAAACTCGGACGACGATAACCATCGCGAAATCGCGACAAAATCCAGGTCCGCCATCCAGCTACTCCGCTCAGCCCGGCACGCGCGTGCAGGTTGCCCTCACGGTGACATTAACCAAGCTGGTGGACATTTTCACGCCGAGATTGGGGCTGGCGTGCGCCGGTAGTGAGGCCACAGTGTGATCGAAACCAGCTAGACGCGCTCGAACAGCGCCGCCAAACCCAGGCCACCATTGGCGCCGAGAGCGGCCACTCCGTAACGGGTGCCGCGCCTTTCCTCCTGGCGCACAAGGCGGGAAAAAAGACGCGCGACCAGCACCGCGCCCGATGCGCCGAGCGGATGGCCGCGCACAACCGCGCCACCGTCCGGATTGACCACGGCCTCGTCGATCGTCAGTTGCCGACAGAGCGCAATGACCTGCGCCGCCGAAGCTTCGCTTAGTTCGAAGGCGGTGATGGTGCTACGGTCGAGACCATTCATGCGGCCATAGAGTTTGTTCAACGCCGCGATCGGTGCTTCGGCTTCCTGGCCCGGCTCGACGCCGAGCGCCGCATTGAGTGTGGGCCGCAGCGCCGGTGGCCGGCCCAGCCGCTTCCATTCAGCTTCTGAAACGGCAACCACGAACGCCGCGCCGTCATGGAGCGTGCTGGTATTGCCCGTTGTGAGCGTCCCATGGTCGCCGCAAATCGGTTCGAGGTCGGCGAGTTCATCGGGATCCGGCGCGCCAGCGCTTTGGTCGCGCGCCTCCTCCGGCGTCGACCGCAGCGGTACGATCTCACCGACGAAACGGCGCGCGTCGCGGGCCTTCGCGGCCTTCGCGTGTGACGCCAGCGTCCAGGTGTCCTGCAGCTCGCGCGAGATTTCGTGGCGCTGCGCCAGGGCCTCACACGAATTGTGCGGCACATGCTCGGCCATGGCCGCGCCGTCGAACGGATCCGAGCGGATGAAATGCGGGGTTTGAAACAGATTGCGCGGCTTTGCGATACGCCAGGGCGCCGTCGAGAGAGCCTCGGCGCCGCCGGCGACCACGATCGAGGCCTCACCTGCCGCGATCCGCCGGGCCGCAGCCAGAATGGCCTCAAGCCCCGACGCGCACTGCTGGTCGACGGTCGTCGCCATCGCCGTTACCGACAGGCCTGAGGCCAGCGCGATGAGGCGGGCCGGATTGTCGCCTGCGGTGCAGTTGCCGACGATCAATTCGTCGACCTCGTCGCCGCCGACGCCGGCCTCCTTCAGCGCTGCCTCGACCACCGGCGCGGCGAGATCCTCGACCCGACGTACGCGGTGCAGTCCGCCGATCCGCCCGATCGCGGTGCGTTTGGCAGCAATGATAAAAACCGGGAGACTCTTCATCCAGAAACAGACCCAGAAATCAGCTCTTCAAATGCCGCGCCGCCCACGCTTACCCGGGCCGCAGCCGCGTTTTGCTCATTGACCACTCAATGATGAGCATAATCGGGCGCGAGCACGTAAAGGGTCGGGAGCGTGCATCTTGCCGCCACCAATGTGGTGGGTGCGCAACAGGACTCGGGGGTGACCTGGGGCGGAGGGCCGCCGGCTTCGGCTTGAGACCCGCGCCAAAGGGTGCCAAAAGTCGCTCCGAGGCCGCATCGATGGGGTGCGGCGAGGAAACCCGGAGAAGAACATGGATCGCGAGTTGTGGGAGAAGGGTCTCAAGGCGCGCAAGGCGACACTCGGCGCCGAATATGTCGAGAAGAGCCTGGCAACGGCGGACGAATTCAATGCCGACTTCCAGGATATGCTGAACGAGTTCTGCTGGGGCAAGATCTGGGGCGACTCGACCATCCCGCCGAAAACGCGATCGATGATGAACCTCACCATGCTGGCCTCGCTCGGCCGCATGCATGAATGGGAGCTTCACCTCAACGGCGCCCTGAACAACGGCGTTACCAAGGATGAGCTGAAGGCGATCCTCCACCAGATCGCGATCTATGCGGGCTTCCCGGCCGGCGTCGAATGCTTCCGCATCGCGCGTAAAGTGCTCGCGGAACGCGGCGGCAAGTAAAGTGCGCCGATGATACGCCTCCGGCTCGCGTGAGCCGGGGGCGATCCGCTACCGATCCGACGTCCCCACCGCCCAGCCGCCAGTCGCAGACACGTCACGAGAGGCCCCAGATGACCAAACGCCCGCCCCAGGATTGCAAGGACCTTTCGGATGTTCGCGTCGAGATCGACCGGTGCGACCGCGCGCTCGTCGATATGATCGCGGAGCGTTTCGGCTACGTCGAACGCGCCTGGCAGATCAAGCTCGACCTGAAACAGGAAGCCAACGTACCCTGGCGCAACCAGCAGGTGTTCGACCGGGTCCGGAAGATGGCCGAGGAGCGCGGCATTCCCCCCGACATGTGCGAGGCGCTTTGGCGCCAAATGGTCGGCTGGTTCATCCAGTACGAGGAAGAAAAGCTGAAGGACGAGATCGCGGCCAAAGCCCAAAAATAAGGCCTACACATCTTGACGGCATGTCCGCCCCGGACAGCCTCGCCCAAACCAGGCCGCACCCCATGCTCCGCTCGATACCGCCCGAAGTGCTCGAGATCGTCGTGCATTCGGTCATGAATCCCGGCACGATCGTTGCCGGCTACCTCATCGGCCGCAACGCCGATCAGCCGCAGAAAATTATCGTCGGCGCCTTCGCGGCGGGCCTCGCAGGCGTCCTGTTTGCGCTACTCGTAATGAAAATCGGACTTTCGCCGGATCGGCCGCGGTTGTTCCCCGGCATATTCGTCTTGTCGTTCCTGCTCGGGGCGCTGTGGACCTGGCTCGGCTATTTTGCCGCCACCTCGCGGCGCAACAAATAGACCGCCCCCCCGACTTCATTGAAGGCTTTGTCGACGACGCGATCGGCACGCTCTCGTCCGGCTTAAGGCTTGTTGCAACAAGCCCATTCGCGACGGCATTCGATGCCCAATCAAGTCGACGATATGTAAGCTGATCGCCTCCCACCACCAAAGCGGAAGTGTCGCGTCACGGCGCACAGAGTAGGGCAGGATCTCGCCAGATCTCCAAAGCGTGATGCACCGTCCTCGGTGTCCCTCTTCTTGTGAAAGCCCCTTGCCGCCGGAACTTTCGGCAATTCTAGCGAAGTAAAAGTGCAATCCCCAGCAAGCTTATCCATCGACGCTCATTGACCGCGCCGTGCCGTGCTGGTTTGATGCCCGCCAGTCGGCAATCATTGCGGTTCCCGTGACGAGTGGTCGGTCAATGGAGCGTGCGTTGAGAATCCAAGAGAGGTCACATGAACGAACATGAACTTCGGTCGCTGATTGGCAAGGTCAAGGATGGCAAGCTCACGCGCCGTTCCTTCGTCAATCGTATGCTGATGCTGGGGCTAACGGCGCCGATAGCTAGCCAGATGCTCAACTTCTGCGGCGTCGCCCAGGCCCAGACCAAGTTCGACTACAAGCCGACGAAGCGCGGCGGCGGCGGAGCATTGCGGATCCTCTACTGGCAGGGTCCGACACTGCTCAATCCACATTTCGCGGTCGGCACCAAGGATCAGGACGGTTCGCGCATCTTCTACGAACCGCTCGCCGGATGGGACGCCGATGGCAACCTCTTTCCCCAGCTCGCGGCCGAAATCCCCTCGCGCGAAAACGGCGGCTTGGCGGCAGACGGCAAATCCGTAACCTGGAAGCTGAAGCAGGGCGTCAAGTGGCACGACGGCAAGCCGTTTACTGCCGACGACGTCGTTTTCACCTGGCAGTTCTCGGCAGATCCGGCAACCGCGACCGTCACGTCGGGCAGCTTCAAGGATATCAAGGTCGAGAAGATCGATGACTTCACCGTCAAGATCATCTTTTCGAAGGCTACGCCGTTCTGGGCAGATGCATTTGTCGGCGTCGCGGGCCAGATCATTCCGAAGCATTTGTTCGCCGACTTCATGGGCGCGAAATCGCGCGATGCGCCGACCAATCTGAAGCCGGTCGGCACAGGCCCGTACAAGTTCGTCGATTTCAAGCCGGGTGACTTGATCCGCGCCGAAATCAACATGGACTATCACGTTCCCAACCAGCCGCACTTCGACACGCTTGAGGTCAAGGGCGGCGGTGACGCCGTATCTGCTGCGCGCGCCGTGCTCCAGACGGGCGAGTACGACTACGCATGGAACATGCAGGTCGAAGATGCGATCCTCAAGCGCCTCGAGACGGGCGGCAAGGGTCAGGTTCACGTCGTACCGGGCGGCAACATCGAGTTCATCCAGCTCAACACGACCGACCCATCGGTCGAAGTCGACGGCGAGCGCTCCAGCATCAAGACCAAGCATCCTTCACTCTCTGACGCGGCAGTGCGCCAAGCCATGATGCTGCTGGTGGATCGCAAGTCCGTCGAGGAGCACATTTACGGGCGAACCGGGGTCGCGACCGCGAACTTCCTCAACAACCCGGAACGCTTCCGCTCCAAAAACACCAAGTTCGAGTTCAACGTCGCCAAGGCGAACGACATTCTCGATAAGGCCGGCTGGAAGAAGGGTGCGGACGGCATCCGCGAGAAGGGCGGTGTCAAACTCAAGTTCGTCTATCAGACGTCGATCAACGCGCCGCGCCAAAAAAACCAGGCGATCGTGAAGCAGGCCGCCCAACAGGCCGGCATCGACATCGAGCTGAAATCGGTCGTCGCCTCGGTCTTCTTCTCATCGGATGTGGCGAACCCGGATACCTATCCGAAGTTCTATGCCGACATGCAGATGTACACGACGACCATGTCGCAGCCCGATCCTGAGCGCTTCATGAATCAGTACGTGTCCTGGGAAGTGGCGACGAAGGAGAATAAGTGGCAGGGCCGCAATTGCTCGCGCTTCCGGAACGAAGAAGTCGACAAGCTGTACACAGCCGCTCTCGGCGAGCTCGATCCCGTCAAGCGCGCTGCAAACTTCATTCGGATGAATGAAATCGTCGTGGGCCCAGAGGTCGGGGTGATCATTCCCGTTGTTTATCGACCCCGCGCCCACTCCCGGTCGAAGACGCTCCGGGCAGACATCAGCGGCTGGGACAGCGACACCTGGGCAATCGCCCGGTGGTACAGGGAGGCATGAGGCGACCAGATTCGGCGAGGGCTCGGAGACGAGAGCGGACGCGAGCATAGATGGGCTATTACATACTGCGGCGCCTTCTGATCGCCATTCCGAGCCTGCTCGGCATCAGCATTGTACTGTTCACGGTGCTCGCTCTGGCGCCGGGAGATCCCTTCGAGGAACTCGCAACCAACCCCGCAGTGCCCCCTGAAGTCCGGGTGGCACTGCGTGCCAAGTTCGGCCTCGATGATCCTGTGGCGGTCCGCTATGTCCGCTGGATCACAGCCATGGCTCAGGGCGACTGGGGTTACTCCTTCGTCAGCCGTATCAATGTCGACGACCTCATTCTGCAGCGCCTCGGCGTCACGCTGTTCGTGATCGGTACGTCGCAAATCCTGGCGCTGCTCATCGCAATTCCAGTCGGCGTCATCGCCGCCACGCGACCGTATTCGCTGTTCGACCAGATCGCCAACACGCTCGCGTTCGTCGGCTTTTCGCTACCAACCTTTTTCACCGGCCTGCTGTTCATCCTCACGTTCAGCATCTGGCTCGACTGGCTGCCGTTCGTCTATCAGGCCGACATAAGAGCCACCGGTTGGCGATGGTACTGGGAGCATGTGCGCCAAGCGATCATGCCGATCGCCGTGCTGGGACTGTTCCAGGGCGCATCGCTGGTGCGCTACGTGCGCTCCGCGGTGCTCGACGTCATTCGCCTCGACTATGTGACGACGGCGCGCGCGAAGGGCCTCGGCGAGCGTGTCGTCGTCGTCAAGCATGTCGTGCGTAACGCGCTCATCCCCGTCGTCACGCTCGTCGCGCTCCAGATGCCGGCGATCTTCGGCGGCGCCATCGTGACCGAACAAATCTTCCGCATCCCGGGCATCGGTTCGCTGCTCATCACGTCAATCCTCGCTAACGACACGCCGGTCATCATGGCGGTGACCTTCGTGTTCGCCTGCCTCGTCGTCCTCTTCAACCTGATTGCTGATATCCTCTATGGCTGGCTCGACCCTCGCATCACGTTCCGCTGAGGCCGGTGCGCCCGCACCTGTGCCCGCCTCGGTTACGGTGCCCGCGCGCCCGACGTACTCGCCGGGTCGCGAATCGTGGCGACGCTTCAAGCGCCATCGGCTTGCCGTCGCCAGCGGGGTCGTACTCTGCGTGATGATCCTGGCGATCCTGATCGGGCCCCTGATCTGGCGCATCCCGATCAACCAGATCGACTTCGCCGCGACGCTGGAAGGCCCGTCGTGGAAACATCCTTTCGGCACCGACGATCTCGGCCAGGATCTGCTCGCGCGCATGCTCTATGGCGGTCGCATCTCGCTCGCCGTGGGACTCGCCGCCATGTTTGTCGCGATCTTCGTCGGCACCATCGTCGGCGCGGTCGCCGGTATGTCGCGCGGGTGGGTCGGCTCAGCGCTGATGTGGCTGACCGATCTCTTTCTGTCGTTGCCGGCCCTGCCGCTGCTGCTGCTGATCATCTACCTTTTCCGCGACACGCTGAAGGCCGCGTTCGGCCCCGAAGGCGGCACGTTCATTCTGATCGTGATCGTGATTGGCGGCTTACGCTGGATGCCCGTCGCGCGCCTCGTCCGCGCACAGTTCCTGTCGCTGCGCGAAAAGGAATTCGTCGAGGCCGCACGCGCGCTCGGCGCCTCCAAATTCCGCCAGGTCCTGCGCCACATCCTGCCAAATGCCCTTGGCCCGGTCATCGTCGCCGCCACCATCGACGTTGCCGCCGCCATCATCGCCGAATCAACGCTGTCGTTCCTCGGCCTCGGTTTCCCGCCGGATATCCCGACCTGGGGCCGCCTGCTGTTCGACGCCAAAGACAACCTCGACTTCGCACCGCATTGGGCCCTGTTCCCCGGCGCCGCCATTTTCCTCGCCGTGCTGACCATCAATTTCATCGGCGACGGACTGCGCGATGCGCTCGACCCGCGCCGGGTCCTATGAGGTCGATGTGACAGCAAACAACCGACCCAATGCTGCCTCGCAATGCGCGCGATCTACCATTCGCGCGCAATTCCCACGCCTCGAGGAGACGGCATGAACGGGCCCTTGCTCGAAATCAAAGGCCTCGAGACTCACTTCTCGACCGACGACGGCATGGTGCGCGCCGTCGACGGCGTCAGCCTATCGATCTCCCGGGGCGAGACCCTTTGCGTCGTTGGTGAATCCGGGTGCGGCAAGACGGTAACCGCACTCTCCGTGCTCAAGCTCATTGCCATGCCGCCGGGCCGCTTCGTCAATGGCCAGATCCTGTGGCAGGGCCGCGACCTGATCCCGCTGCCAATTCCAGAAATGGACAAGATCCGATCCAAAGAGATCGCGATCATTTTCCAGGAGCCGATGACGTCCCTCAATCCCGTCTATACCGTCGGCGAGCAGATCGCGGAGGTCGTTCGACGACATGAGGGCGTTGGCCGCAAAGCCGCCATCGATCGAACCATCGAGATGCTGCGCCTCGTGCGCATTCCCAATCCCGAGCGACGCGTCAACGACTACCCACACCAGTTCTCCGGCGGCATGCGCCAGCGCGTAATGATCGCCATGGCGTTGTCGTGCAATCCAAAGCTGTTGATCGCCGACGAGCCGACGACCGCGCTCGACGTGACGATCCAGGCGCAGATCCTGGAACTGCTTCAGGAGATGAAATCGCAGTTTGGCATGGCGATCATGCTGATCACGCACGCGATGGGCGTGGTCGCCGAAACGGCGCAGCGCGTCATCGTCATGTATGCGGGCAAGGTGGTGGAAGAAGCCAGCGTCGAGCAGCTTTTCGCCAATCCCAGTCATCCCTACACGCAGGGCCTCATCCGCTCGATTCCGCGCATCGACACGGCGGCGATACACAAGGTCCGCCTCGAAGCGATCGCCGGCACCGTGCCGAGCCTGCTACGCCCGCCCCCCGGCTGCCGCTTCGCCGCGCGCTGCCGCTTCGCGACCGACGACTGCCTCAAGGAAGTGCCGCCGCTGCGCGAGGTGGAGCCCGGGCACAAGGTTGCGTGCATTCTTTATGACCAAGCCCGCGTTGCCGCAGCAGCCGCGCCCGCATGAACACCGAAGGAGTCGCACCGCCGATGGCCGAGCCGCTGCTGACCGTGAACAAGCTCGTCAAACAGTTCCCGATCCACGGCGGCGTGTTCTCGCGGGTGATCGACCGTGTGCACGCCGTCGATGGCGTCAGCTTCCACATCGAGAAGGGCGAGACGCTGGGCCTGGTCGGCGAATCCGGTTGCGGCAAATCCACGACCGGACGCTGCATCCTGCGCCTGATCGAACCGACCTCGGGCGAGGTGTGGTTCGAAGGCAGGGATGTCGCGGCGATGGGCAAGAACGAGCTTCGTGCCGTCGCCCGCGACATGCAGATCATCTTTCAGGATCCGTTCGCCTCGCTCAACCCACGCATGACGGTCGGAGCCATCATCGGCGAAGCACTGATCATCCACGGGCTCGCGGCTAATCGGCAGGCGCTCGAAGCGCGCGTCGTCGAATTGCTCGAGCGGGTCGGCCTGCAACCGGACCACATGCGCCGCTTTCCCCACGAGTTCTCGGGCGGCCAGCGCCAGCGCATCGGCATCGCGCGCGCGCTCGCGGTCGAGCCGAAACTGATTGTCTGCGACGAACCGGTCTCGGCGCTCGACGTTTCGATCCAGGCCCAGGTCATCAATCTGCTCGAAGATCTCCAGGAGCAGTTCGACCTCACCTATCTGTTCATCGCGCACGATCTGTCGGTGGTCGAGCACATCTCGACGCGCGTCGCCGTCATGTATCTTGGTCGCATCGTGGAAATCGCGACCGCGCGCGACCTGTATACGGACCCGAAGCACCCCTACACCGAGGCGCTGCTGTCGGCGGTGCCGATTCCCGACCCGACGGTGAAGCGCAAGCGCGTGATGTTGCAGGGCGACGTGCCAAACCCGATCAATCCGCCGACGGGCTGCCACTTCCACACCCGCTGCCCGATCCGCCAGCTACCGCTGTGCGCCAACGAGTCGCCGCAGCTCAAGGCCGGCGCGAATGGGCATGCCGTCGCGTGTCACCTACGCGAGGTTTAGTGCCCGCGGTCCGCCAAGGGACCGCGGGAACTCGAATTCGTTGGACGCGACCCGTTAGAACGGGATCTCGTCGTCGAGCTTCTTGTCGAAGCCGCCCTTGCTGCCGCCGGCGCCCCCGCCGCTCGAACGCTTCGGCGCGGACGAGCCGCCACCGGTGCTACCGCCATAGCTGCCGGCGTCATCGCCACCGTAGTCGGACTGCCCGCCTTCGCTCATGCCAGCGCCGCCCTGGCGTCCGTCGAGCATCGTCAGCACCGAATTGAAGCCTTGCAGCACCACCTCGGTCGAATAGCGCTCCTGCCCCTGCTGGTCCTGCCATTTGCGGGTCTGCAGCGCGCCCTCGATGTAGACCTTGGCGCCCTTCTTGAGATACTGCTCCACCACCTTGCAAAGCGCCTCGTTGAAGATCACGACCGAATGCCACTCGGTCTTCTCGCGCCGCTCGCCGCTGTTCTTGTCGCGCCAGTTCTCGCTTGTCGCGATGCGCAGGTTAGCGATAGGGCGACCGTCCTGCGTGCGGCGGATCTCGGGATCCTTGCCGAGATTACCGATCAGGATCACCTTGTTCACGGATCCGGCCATGTCCCACTCTCCTTTGCTTGAATTTTCCGCGCTCGGCTGGGGCCTCACATGAGGCCGCTCAGGTCCGCTGGCGCCCGCCGACTCGATTCGTCCGCTACAGACTATGCGCAATCGACCCCTGGCCTCGCGCCGGATCGATGCTTATGCACCAGTTTTGCGGCGGGACCCCGTTCCGCCGATCCGACACAGGTACCGACCGCGTATGTTCGCTCTATGTTCCAATTTAAGATCGCGCTGCGCGCTGCGCAAGTGGCAGGAAAGGACAACAATTGCGTGACCTGACTGTGGCCTTCGATCTCGACGGCACCCTCGTCGAAACGGCACCCGACCTGATCGCCGCAACGAACCACGTGTTGACGCGCGCGGGCCTGGCGGCAGCCGCGCCCGAGTTGCTGCGGCCATCGATCAGCTATGGGGCCGCCGCAATGATCGCGAAGGGATTTGCGCTGCACGGGGTCGAGCCTTCTCGCGCGGACGCGGCGGCGCACCTCGACCTCTTTCTCGCGTACTACACGGCCAACATCGCGGCGACGAGCCACGCCTATCCCGGCCTCGAGAAGGCGCTCGACAGTCTCGGTGAGCGCGGCGCGCGGCTCACTGTCTGCACCAACAAACGGGCGGGCATGTCCGAGCAGCTTCTCGGCGATCTGGGGCTACGGTCGCGCTTTGCTGCGCTCGCCGGTCGCGACACGTTTCCGGTCTGCAAGCCCCATCCGGATCATCTCATCGGCGCCATCCGCATGGCCGGCGGCGACCCCAACCGGGCCATCATGGTCGGCGACAGCAATGTCGACATCGACACCGCGAAGGCAGCCGGCGTGCCCGTCGTCGCGGTGACGTTTGGCTACACCGAGATCCCAGTCCATGAGCAATCGCCCGACGCGATCATCGACCACTATGACGAACTGATCCCGGCAATCGAGCGCATTCTGGCACGTTGAGAGGCGGGATTCCCTACCGCCCCAACCGTGCCTTGATCACACCCGGAACTTCGTTGGGCGTCGCGCAGACGGTGACGCCCGCTTCTTCCAGCGCCGCCTTCTTGCCAGCATAAGAACCGCGATCGCCCATGACGATGGCGCCGGCATGGCCCATCTTCTTACCGGGCGGCGACGCGGCGCCAGCAATGAAAGCGGCAATTGGCTTTTTCATCGTGGCCGCGTACTCGGCTGCCGCTTCTTCCATGGCGCCGCCGATCTCGCCGACCAACGCGATCGCCTTCGTCGCCGGATCGCGGTCGAGCGCGACCAGCGCGTCCCGCGTCGTCGTGCCGATGATCGGATCGCCGCCAATGCCGACGAATGACGACACGCCAAGCCCCGCCTGCACGAGGTTGAGACACAGCAGCGTGCCGAGCGAGCCCGAACGCGAGATGACACCGATATCACCGGGCTGGAACACCCGCGCATTGAACGCCGGCATGAAGCCGACAAACGAGACGCCGGTTGTCACGAGCCCCGCCGTGTTCGGGCCGATCACCTGAGCGCCGCGCTCGCGTGCCGCCGCGAGGAAATACATCGTGTCCTGCACCGGCACATGCTCGGTCAGGCACACGATCTTGCGGATACCGGCCGCGATGATATCGAGCGCCGCCTCCTTGACGCCGAATGGTGGGACGAACATCACCGCCGCGTCGATCTTTCCTTCTTTCGCCGCGTCCTGAGCCGAAGCCCACACCGGCAGTTCCAGATGCTTCTCCCCGGCGCGGCGCGGATTGACGCCCCCAATGATCCTGGTGCCGTACTCGCGCATCCGCTCCGACCAGAACGTGCCTTGCTTGCCGGTGATGCCCTGGACGAGAACCGTCTCCTTGCCCCCGATGATCATGCGCGGGCTCCCTTCGCGGCGGCGACGGCCGCTTTAACGGCATCGTCCATCAGGTCGTAGGGCTCGATGCCCAATCGCTCGCGGACCATCGCAATCGCCTCGTCCTCGCCGGTACCGTGGATCGTGAACACGATCGGGATTTTCGGTTTCAGCTCCAGCCAAGCATTGACGACGCCTTCCGCCATCACATCGGTGCGCGCGAAGGCCCCACAGAAGTTGACGAGCAGCGACTTGACCTTGGGGTTGGCGAGCACGATTTCCAGCGCCGGGATCGCCTTGGTGTAGCTGTCGCCGCCGATCTCCATGAAATTCGCGGGCGCGCCGCCGAAGTGACGGATCGCATCCATGGTCGTCATGGTCAGGCCGGCGCCGTTGGCCAGCACGCCGACCTCACCGTCGAGCTCGATGTATTTGAGATGCAGCGCCTTGGCGCGCGACTCGAGTTCGGTCGTCTTGTCGGGCGATCCAGTGCGCGCGAGCGCATCGTTGCGCGGCAGCGCGCTGTCGTCGACCGTGAGCTTGCAGTCGAGCGCCACGAAATGCCCGTCGCGCATCTGCACCAGCGGATTAATCTCGATGAGTTCGGCGTCGCTGGCACGATAGGCGTCGTACAATTTGACGAGGATGTCGGTAATCGCGCCAGCGGCCGGCGGATCATAGCGGCGCACCGCCGCGGCCAGCGCCTCGGCGTCGAGCCCCTTGATGATATTGATCTGGACCTGGAGCAGGGCGTCGGGGTGATCGGCGGCGATCTCCTCGATATCCATGCCGCCTTCCGGCGAGAACAGCAGCAGCGGGCCCTGGGATTCGGGATCGTTGAGGATAGCGGCGTACATCTCGCGGGCGATGTTGACCTGCGGATCGATCAGCACCTCGTCGACGACGTACTCGCCGATCGTCATCCCGAGAATTTGCTTAGAGTGCGCAGTCGCTTCCTCGGGTGTCGCCGCGAGCTTGATGCCGCCCGCCTTGCCGCGCTTGCCGGTCGGCACCTGCGCCTTGACCACGCACTTCCCGATTTTGCGCGCGGCATCCGCGGCTTCGGCGGGGGTGCGCGCGATGATGCCTTGAGGCGTCGGAATCCCGGCGGCCCGCAGGACCGCCTTGCCGGCGTGCTCGGTAAAATTCATTGCCGCGTTGCCTCCCGCTCGTTTCGCTCGGTCCGTTCAGCGAGACCGGTTGTCCCGATGTTGCACCAGACGGACGCGAAGCGCCACCCTTCAGCCCCGGCGGTTCGCGACGAAATCGATCGCGCCGGCAAGATCGCTTGCGGCATCGCCGAAGGGCGCCAGCGCCGCACGCGCCGCTGCACTCAGTTCGCGCAATCGGGCGCGCGCGCCGTCGATGCCGAGCACCGTGACGAACGTCGCCTTGCCGGCGGCGGCGTCCTTTCCGACGGCCTTGCCAGTCGCTGCGGCATCGCCCTCCGCGTCGAGCAGATCGTCGGCAATCTGGAATGCTGCGCCAAGCGCCTCGCCGTAATCGCGCAGCGCCTCGCGCTGTCGCGGCGTTGCCTGAGCCAGGATCGCGCCCGCTTCGGCCGCGAAACGGATCAGCGCACCCGTTTTCATGCGCTGGATCGAGGTGACCCCGTCGAGCGAATGTAGAGCCCGCGCCACTGTCTTTTCCGACGCGATATCGAGCACCTGCCCGCCGACCATGCCGGCCGGCCCGCTCGCCTGAGCGAGCCCAAGCGCCAGGTCCGCCCGTACCGCCGGATGGGCATGGGTCGAGGGGCGCGCCATCAGCTCGAAGGCGAACGTCAGCAGTGCGTCTCCGGCCAGGATTGCCGTCGCCTCGTCGAACGCCTTCCACACCGTCGGTCGGCCGCGGCGCAGGTCGTCGTTGTCCATCGCCGGCAGGTCGTCGTGGGCCAGCGAATAGCAGTGCAGGCACTCGATCGCAGCCGCCGCATCGATTGCGGTCGCATCCGCCAAACCGAGGGCGCGCGCGCCCTCCACGACCAAAAAGGGCCGGAAACGCTTGCCGCCGCCGAGGACCGCGTGGCGCATGGCGGCGGCCAATTCGGCGGGCGTCGCGCCGAGCGCATCATCGGCCAACAGCGCCGCGAGGCGGTTTTCCACACCGGCGGCAATCTCGCCCAATCGTTGCTCGAATGCCATGTCCCTGATCCCGTGAACCATGTAGCGGTGTGGAGGGGTGCGCCCACCCCGCGCCATTCTTATGATGCCACCTCACGCGCGTCACGGACGTTTCATGGTTCCCGGCAGGTCATGACCTCACTGAAAGGCCCATCCTCCGAGCACGGCGATCTCTCGCCCGAACTCGATGTCCCGACCGGGCCGCCGGCAGTTCCCCCCGCTGCGGCAGAGGGTGTGGCGGAGGCGTCAGAGCCGGAACTGGGCCCGCCGGAGGAGCCGCGGTTCGAACCCGCACCGGTCGCGGAGACCGCTGACGCCGAGCCGCCGCCGTCTGCCGAACCAGCCATCAAGGTCGCCGAGCTTGGTGCGTTGCCTGCCGAGACTCCGGTTGTCGCCGACGATGTCTCGATCGATCCGGCGATCGTCAAAGAACCTCCGGTAGAGGAGCCGGCGCCTGAAGTCGCGGTGGATGCCCCCGCTTCAGATCATGATATTGGCGCGCAGTCGGTTTCAGCCGAACCCGTCGAGCCCCCGGTAGTCGATGATGCCGGTATCGCAGAGCTTGCTCCTGCCGCGGAGCCGGCGAGGCACACGGCATTGGACTCGACTTCTGAGCCGGCTGCCGAACTGCCCCCGCCACTGCCCGAGCCGACAGCGGTGCCCCCGCTCCCGGAAATCCCTGAGCCGCCCGCTCTCGAAATCGCGGCGCCGCTCGTGGCACCAGCAATCGCCAGCACAATCGCACCACCGACTATTGGCGCACGCGAAGCACCGACTCAGCCCGCGCCCCCAATCCATGCGCCGCCGCCCATTTCAACGACGGTCACTCAACCACCTCGCTCACGCCGGCGCGTCTGGCTGCGTCGCGCATTACTCGCGTTCGTTGGAGCGGCGTTGGGCTACGCCGCACTTGTTCTCGTCTTGATCGTTGTCTACCGCACTGTCGATCCGCCGCGATCTACAGTCATGCTCGGCGTCAGCCTCAGCGGCGTGTCGGTCGACTACGAGCCGGTGCCGATCAGCAGTATCTCAACCTATCTTTTGCGCGCCGTCGTCACGTCGGAGGACGCGCGGTTCTGCCGACACGGCGGCGTCGATTGGGGCGCGCTTGCCGAGGCGATGCAGGATTCGCGTGGCGGCAGCACCATCACGATGCAGGTGGCGAAAAACCTGTTTCTCTGGCCGTCGCGGAGCTACATCCGCAAGGCAATCGAGATCCCCGTGGCCCTGCTGATCGATTTCGCCTGGCCGAAGCGCCGTATCCTCGAGATCTACCTCAACATCGCCGAATGGGGACCGGGCATTTTCGGCGCCGAGGCGGCCGCGCAGTACCACTTCGGCAAGCCGGCGTCGCGCCTGACGCAGCACGAAGCGACCCTACTCGCAGCGTCGCTGCCGAACCCGATCGCGCGCGAAGCCGGCGATCCAGGACGCGTCACCGCACTGCTCGCGTCGCGGCTGCGCGCACGCATGGCGAACTCCGATGCTTATGTCGGCTGTCTCGGGTTGCGGCCGATGCCCCGCGCGGAGCCGGAACCAAGGCAAAGGACGGCGCCCGCTGGCGCGGCTCAGTCCCCACCCAAATCGGCGCCGAAAACACAGCAGTGGCAAACCAAGACCGAGCCTGCGAAACCGCCGACGCCGTTCAACCCTTGGCAAAACTGAGCGCGACCGCCTCGGCCACGCGCACGCCGTCGACGCCTGCCGATAGGATGCCGCCGGCATAGCCCCCACCCTCACCCGCCGGATAGAGACCGCGCACAGTCGGGCTTTGCATCGACTCGTCGCGGTGAATTCGGATCGGCGAGGAGGTCCGCGTCTCGACGCCGGTCATGACGGCGTCCGCCATGGCAAACCCGCGAATGCGCCGCTCGAACTGCGGCAGTGCCTCGCGGATAGCGGCGACGGCAAAATCGGGAAGGCACCGCGCCAAGTCGGTCGGGGTAACGCCTGGTTTGTAGCTCGGCACGACGGCGCCGAGTGACGTCGACGGGCGGCCTGCGAGAAAGTCGCCGACCGTTTGCGCGGGCGCAGCGTACGTGCCGCCGCCGGCATCGAACGCCTTGCGTTCCCAGTGACGCTGGAACACGATCCCGGCCAGCGGATCGCCGGGGTAATCTTCCGGCGTGATGCCGACGACGATGCCGGCATTGGCGTTGCGCTCGGCGCGCGAATATTGGCTCATGCCGTTGGTCGCGACGCAGCCGGCTTCCGACGTCGCGGCCACCACCGTTCCGCCGGGACACATGCAAAAGCTATAGACCGAGCGGCCGTTGCTGCCGTGATGAACCAGCTTGTAGTCCGCCGCGCCAAGGATCGGATTGCCGGCCGAGGGGCCGAACTGACATCGGTCGATCAATGTCTGCGGATGTTCGATACGCACTCCGATCGAGAATGGCTTGGCCGTCAGCGCGACGCCCCGCGCGTGCAGCATCTCGAACGTGTCGCGCGCGCTGTGCCCGATGGCGAGCACGACGTGATCGGCTTCGAGATAGCCGCCGCCGTCGAGCATCAATCCGCGCAACTGCCGCGCGCCATCCGCCCCTTCGGCAATGTCGAGATCGACGACCTTGGTGCCGAAGCGATACTCGCCGCCGAGGGCCTCGATCTCGGCGCGCACGTTCTCGACAACCGTGACGAGGCGGAACGTGCCGATGTGCGGCTTCGCGACATAGAGGATTTCATCGGGCGCGCCGGCCTTGACGAATTCGGTCAGCACTTTGCGGCCGTGATGACGCGGATCGCGGATCTGGCTGTAGAGTTTGCCGTCAGAAAAGGTGCCGGCGCCGCCTTCGCCGTACTGCGCGTTCGACTCCGGATTGAGCACACCGCGCCGCCAGAGGCCCCATGTGTCCTTGGTCCGCTCGCGCACGATGCGGCCGCGTTCGAGGATGATCGGACGAAAGCCCATCTGTGCGAGCACCAGCGCACACATGAATCCGCACGGGCCCGTCCCGATCACGACCGGGCGCTTTTGCAGACCAGACGGCGCGTGGGTTACGGGCTGATAACTCGTGTCCGGCGTCGGCCCGACGTGGTTGTCGCCTTTCAGGCGGGCACGTACGGCAGGCTCGTCGCGCACCTCGGCGTCGATCGTGTAGACGAGTTGAATCGCGGACTTCTTGCGCGCGTCCCAGCCCCGTCGGAACACCTCGAAGCTCAGCAAATCCGCGGCCTTCACGCCAAGCCGCGTCACCACTGCCGTCCGAAGCGCGTCGTCCGGATGGTCAAGTGGCAACCGAAGCTCGGTGATCCGCAACATCGCCTATTCGGCGGCCTTGGCTGCCGTCTGCGCCGCGAGGCCGGCGCGAACGTCATCGACAAACTCGGTGATCGTTCCCGGGATACG
>LNFM01005855.1_pt1 | contig 20802 bp, 21 predicted proteins | sample 596031 | NCBI WGS metagenome assembly LNFM01 (sample SAMN04254537, study PRJNA301005) | activated carbon metagenome | isolation source: dual media filters at the Ann Arbor, Michigan drinking water treatment plant | place: USA: Ann Arbor | reverse complement strand
GCGGCAGCCTTCGGAGCCGCTCTCTTGATATCCGCTCGTCAGATCGACGTTTCAATTCTGATCGTCAGCTTCAACACACGTGCGATGACGCTCGAGGCCATCTCGTCGGTTGTGCGCGAGACGCGGGACGTGAGCTTTGAAATCATCGTCGTCGATAACGCGTCGACCGATGGGTCGGCGGACGCGATTGCCGCGCATCCGGCTCGGCCGACGCTGATCCGTTTGACCGAGAACATTGGGTTCGGGCGGGGGAACAATCTCGCAGCCGAGCACGCGACGGGCGATTTCGTGTTGCTGCTCAATCCCGACACCTTGGTGACGGAGCGGGCGATCGACAGACTGGTGGCGTTTGCGCGAGCGAACAAGCGGGCCATGATCTGGGGCGGGCGGACGGTGTTTGCCGACGGCCAGCTCAATCCGGCGTCATGCTGGCAGCGGATCACGCTGTGGAACCTCATCACGCGGGCGACGGGTCTGGCGGCGATTTTTTCGCAGTCGAGCGTGTTCAATTCAGAGGCCTACGGCGGCTGGCAACGCGACAGCGTGCGCGAGGTCGATATCGTTTCGGGCTGCTTCCTGCTCATTCCGCGCAGCATCTGGCTGGCGCTTGGCGGATTCGATCCGGCGTTTTTCATGTATGGCGAGGAAGCGGACTTGTGCCTGCGCGCGCGGCGGATCGGGGCCAAACCGATGGTAACGCCCGAGGCGACGATTGTGCACTATGGCGGTGCGTCGGAGGCGACGCGGTCGGGCAAGATGATCAAACTGCTAGCGGCGAAGGCGACGTTGATCGACCGGCATTGGCCGCGCGGGATGGTGGGGCTCGGCCAGTTTCTGTTGATGATGTGGCCGTTGTCGCGATGGGTCGCGCTTGAGACGTTGGCACGCCTGCAAGGCGATGCCGTGAAGCGCGAGGCGGCGCGGACGTGGCGGACGATATGGCAGGCGCGGGACGAATGGCGGCGGGGCTATCGGGACGTGGTCGTGAGCGATGCAGGTCTTGCACGACTCGTCAGCGCAGCGGGGACATGAGATGACACAGTGCGCGCCCAACGTTTTGACGGCGGCGGCTTATGGCGGCAAGGGAACGCCGCGGTATTCCGTCGGGACACTCGTGACCAACCTCGAGCAGTATGCGGCGATGCGGGCATCGTTTACGGCGCACGGGTTCGACGGATCGAATGCGGAGTTCCTCTACCTCGACAATCGTGGGCCAGATCAGACGGGCGCCTATCGCGGGCTCAATGCACTGCTCAACGCGGCGCAGGGGCAGTATGTCGTTCTTTGCCATCAAGACGTGCTTTTGATCGGCGACGGTGCGGCGGCGCTGGAGCGTTGCCTAGCTGAGCTTGACCAGCGCGATCCCCATTGGGCGCTGGCTGGAAATGCGGGGGGCATGGCCCCCGGCGCTCTCGTGATGCGGATTTCCGATCCGCACGGGACCGACCGCCGGATGGGCGATCTGCCGGCACGCGTGATGAGTCTGGATGAAAACTTCATTGTCGTGAAGCGGAGCGCGCGGGTCGGCTGCTCCGCCGATCTGGAAGGCTTTCATTTTTACGGTGCGGATCTGTGTCTCAACGCGGATGTTGCGGGACACAGCGCGTGGGTGATCGATTTTCATCTGAAGCATCTTTCGGGTGGAAGAAAGAGCGGGGATTTCTTTGCGGCCGAGGCAGCATTCCGCACGAAGTGGAACCATGCGCTGCGGCCGCGCTGGCTGCAGACGACGTGTGCGCTGCTCAGGCTTTCGGGCTTCGGGCCCGATCGCATCGCCGGGCGGGTAGCGGCGCGTCCTCTGGCCGGTCTGTTGCGGCGGATGCCGGGTCAGCGGCCGTCGGCAAAGGCAGCCGAATGACTGGAACGGCGCCCACTCCGCCGGTGACGATGTCGCGCCGTGTCGCGGGACAAGGCGCACTGCTGCTCGGCGGGTTTGCCGGCGCGCAGGCAATGGCGTTCGTGCGCAATGCCATGCTGGGGCACATGTTGGCCAAGGGCGATTTTGGTGTCGCGGCGATTCTGACGCTGCTGCTGCAATTGCTCGACAGTCTGACCGATCTTGGTGTCGACCGGTTGATCGTGCAGGCGAAGGACGGCGACGATGCGCGCTTTGTAGCGACCAACCATACGGCGCTCGTCATTCGCGGGCTATTGATCGGGACGCTGCTGTTCGTCTCGTCGGGGGCGATTGCGGACTTTTTTGCGGTGCCGGATGCAGCAGCGGCGATTGCGGCGATTGCGCTTGTTCCGCTGTTGCGGGGATTTCAGCATTTGGATGCGCGGCGCGCACAGCGGCGCCTGAATAGCCGGCCGTTTGTTTGGATCGAGGTGGCGCCGCAAGCGGTGGCACTGGCGCTGACGTGGCCGGTGGTGACATATGTTCCGGATTTCCAGGCGGTGGTGTGGCTGTCGCTGGCGCAGGCGGTGACGGCGCTGGCTGTGTCGCATGCCGTTGCCGAGCGGCGATATGAACTGGCGTTCGATACCGCGATCCTGAAGCGGCTGATCGATTTTGGCTGGCCGATCTGGCTGAGCGCCTTTCCGCTGGTGGCGGTTTATCACGGCGACCGCATTGTGATCGGGCGACTGCTTGGCGTTGAAGACCTTGCGGGCTATAGCGCCGCCTTCCTGCTCGCCATGGTGCCGGGCCTCATTGCGGGGAAGGTCGGGCAGTCGCTGATGCTGCCAGTGTTTGCTGCCGCCCGGGGCGATGCGGAGCAACTGAAGCGCCGGTTTGCGGCGCTGTCTGAGGCGACCGCAATCGCGGCTGCCATTTATCTTGCGACGGCCATTCTGGCGGGGGGAGATATTCTGCGCATCGCGTTCGGGCCTAACTATGCGGGGCTCGGTGGCGTGATGGCGTGGCTGGCGGCGATGTGGGCGGTGCGCATGCTGCAGGCGGTGCCGGGGATGCTGCTTTTGTCGGTGGGCGAAACGAAGCCGTTTCTTATTGCGGGGATCATTCGCTCGTTGGCACTCATTCCGGCGACGATCGTGGCGCTCTTGGGCTATGGGCTGGAAGCTGTCGCGGCGATGGGCCTTTTGGGCGAGGTGGCGTCGCTGGCGTACGTCGCCTGGCGAATGGAGGCCCAGGAGCGGGGGCTTTGCCGGATCTTCGCGCAGCGCGCGTTGTTTCTACTGCCGGCTGGGGTGGTGGCGGCGGCAGCCCATCTCTTCACCTCGGGCGCCGCGAGCGAAACCCTTGTCCATGCTGGAGCTCTGAGCGTTGTGCTGACCGCAATCGCCGCTGGGGCCGTGCTTATCATGCCTGAGACGCGCGGCCGCGTGCAGAGCCTGCTGCGCGTCTAACATTTCAATCGATCAGGCGGGGAGCCACTCAGTCGTGAGCCGGCATGGCGAGCGGGCGGGTGGCGGTGCTGACCTTGGAGCCCAGCGCTGTTTCGTAGGCCGCCAGAAGCCGGCCGCGCTCTTCGTCCCAACGCAAGAGCGACTTGGCGCGCGCGATGCCTTCGGCGGCGGTTCGGTCGCGGAGGTCCTGGTCATCCAGAAGATGCAGCATCTGTGCGGCCAGCGAACGCGGGCAGTTATCCTTGGCGTAGATGGCGGCGTCGGCGGCCATCTTGCGGCCTTCGATGAGATCGAAGCCCACGAACGGAATGCCGAGCGTCATGTACTCGAACACCTTATTCATGGAGATCTTGTCGTTATAGACGTTCTTGGGGTCAGGGATGATGCCGATGTCGAACGTCGACATGGCGGTCAGCAGCGGGGTGCCGGACTGGAAGCCGGGGAAGGTGATGTAATCCTGAAGGCCGCGCTCGATGGTCAGCTGCTCCAGAAGCGGCAGTTCGGTGCCGGTGCCGACGATCAGGGCCTGAACGTCCGTGCGGCCGTGTTCGCGCACGATGGCATTCATGGCTTCGACGATGAGGTCAACGCCGTCCTGAGCGCCCATGATGCCGACGAAGCCGACGAGGTGCTTGCGGCCATTTTTCAAAGCGGGATCGGCCTCGACGCGGCGGAAGCGGCTGGTATCGGGGACGGAGCGAACAATGAAGACGCGGTCCTTTTCCATGCCGCCACGGCCGATCGCGATGTCGCGGAAGGTTTCATTGGTGGCGATGGCGACGTCGGCGACGCGGAACGTCTGGCGCTCAAGGAAGCCCAGCAAGCGATGCCAGGCGCCTTTGCGGCCGAACTTGGCTTCGTAAAGTTCCGGGTTGATGTCGTGGTGGTCGAAGACGAACGGCTTGCCGAAGAGATACTTCCAGAAGGCGCCGATGATGAAAAGGAGGTCGGGCGGGTTGCAGGCCTGGACCACATCGAAGCCGACCTTGAAGTAGGCTTTGACGGAGAGGACGAATTCAAAGAACAGCGCGGTGGAATACTCGGCCGCATAGCCGAGCGGCCCGCGGGCTTCGATGGGAAGGGGATGGCGGAAGACGTGGATGCCGTCCAAGTGCTCGTAGGGGGCGGTGTATTTGCCGCCTTTCGGGCAGACGACGGAAACTTTGTATCCTGCGTCGCGCAAGGCGCACGCTTCCTGCCACACGCGCCGGTCGAGCGGCACGGTCAGGTTTTCGACGATGATGAGTATGCCTGGCTGGCGCGTTCCCACGACGCGGTCCTTCCCAACAGATGCTTGCCGAGCGGCCGTACCGGCGCGCCCTCTTTCCAGATGCATCCTGGGACAGCCGAGTAAATGTTCTCCTCCCGACATGGCTCGAATTGTCGTGATAATTGTCTCACTTCGGGACGGACGCACGAAAACATCCGGAATTTTTGCGGGCACGGATCTTGCGAGATTGACGGGGTGAGTTTAACCCTTCGTTAAGGTCTGACGAGGAGCTGCCCCCCGTGTTTCGAATTTCGCGTGAACGTCCCTGGCCGCCGGCGATCGATCTTGCGACCGTGCGCGAGACATTGATCTATATGCGCGATGATGCGCGCGCGGTTCCGGGTCTGGAACAGGTGGCGCAGTCGCTGGATGCTGCTATCCGGGATGTCGACGCCGCCGAGGCGAAGCTGACGCCGGTGTCTTACAGCCCCATTGCGTCGCGGTTTTTGCCGGCGCGCCTGCGCACGACGCCTTGAGCGCTAGAAGTCGACTTCGACGCTGAGTTTCAAAGTTGCGTCCGGCGTGTTGTCATTGAGGCCCGCTAGAAGACCAAGCCCAACGGAAACCTCGCTGCTTTCAATTTCGCCATTGGCGTCACGGCGCGGATCCGGCCGGAGGCTGCGGCCAAAATCATACGTGTAATAAAGGATCGGGCCTATGCGGTGCTGGTCGTGGTCGCCGAAGGCGAGGGCGGCTTCACCCCGCGTGCCGGTGCCCCCCAGACGCTCCACCGTGCCATAGGCTTCGATAGCGAGCGTCCACGTTTCAGAGAACTCATAGGCGACCTGAGCCGCGTAGGCGAAGTCCCACTTGTCGTCCTTGATGCCGTCCTCGTCGGGGTCGCCGCCGAAGTCATGGACCAGCATCGGGATTGCAGACACGAGCCAAGGGCCGGAGGCGTATTCGAAGATCGGCCCCATGATCAGGCTCATCTGCTCGCCGGACTCGAGGGGGCGTTCGAATTCCACGACGGTTCCGAATCCGAAGCCGTCGCCATCGCGCGGGATGAAGACCGCAATCACCTCGGTTCCGATTTCGTCGAGTTTGAGAGCGGCAAAGCCGTCGGCTTCGGCCGGCGACGCAGGATCCTCAATGCGTTCTTCTTCGAACTCGATCCCGATGCGCATTTTGAGATAGCGGGTAAAGCCCATTTCCATTTCGAGGGCTTCGCGCTGCTTGATCACGGCATTGTCGTCATAGATCTGTTCGCCGCCGACATCGGCGGACTGCCGGCGGGGCTGGCCAAATGTCCAGGCGTTCTGGCTTTGGAATTCGAGGTAACCGGGGGCGGATTCCAGTGTTTTCAACTCGAACTGACCGATCGCCGGATCGGCGCCGGCGGGTGACCCAGCGCCGAACATGGCCCCAAGAACGGCTGGGGCACTCAGGATGAGATTTCGGAGGGATATGGTGGAATGCACTCGGGTGCCTGCTTTGAGGATAAATTTCGTACCCAAGTTTACGAATTTTCCCAATCCGTGCCAGTTTATAGGACTTTTTCCCGGTTAAACTTGTTGATCGCTCCTCCACCGTGATGAGGATGTCACGCGGGCTGTGTCCTCGTGTTTGTTATCGATGCCAGTGCCGATATGGTTCTCCGGGCAGGGAATATGGGCAGCGTGCCGTTTTTGCTGGATTTTTCGTGGTGACGATGTGCCCACCCGCCGGCAGGTAGACCCATTGCCTTCGCGTGTGTCTTGCCGACCTGCAACAGGCGCTGCTGGCGCCCCCAATGTTCGCGATGATCAGCCTTAATCGGGACGTTCATCGCCGACTGGCGAAGTCTGGAACCGTTCTGAGGAAAAGTCCTTGATCGCCAGGACCTTCGCCCGCTATCTCATGACCGCCAAAGCGCACACGATGGACCGTCCAGACACCACACATGCTTCTGCATTTTACCCAGTGTCCGCCCCGGACGGGCCAGAATTGTGATGTTATAAAGAGACCGGTCACAGGGCTGGCAGCACTGGCGGCACAGGACTGGCGGCAGCACCAGTGACAATGAATACCGACGCGACCACGACGGCACCAAGACCGTCGGGTGCGATCCTGGGGAGAGACGACTTGAAAACAAATTATTCACTTCGCAGCATGCGCCTGTTCGCCCTTTTGTTGATCGCACCGGTCATGGCCGCGCTGACGCCGGCTGCCATCGCCGGCGAGAGTGCGCCGGCCGCCGCCGCCGCGCCTGGCATCACGGTTGAGCTCAATAAGCTCGAGACCGTCGAAAAGGGCTGCCGGGTCTATACGGTGGTCGACAATCCAGGCTCGACCGCGTTTCAAACGTTCAAACTCGATCTGATCCTCTTTCACACTGATGGTGTCATCGGACGCCGCCTGATGCTGGATCTGGCGCCACTCAAGAGTGCGAAGAAGACCGTCAAGATGTTCGATCTGGATGGAACGGCCTGCGATAAGATCGGCAGCTTCCTCGTGCATGACGTGATGGAATGCAAGACGGATGCAGGTCCGGCCGACAAATGCCTCGATGCGATCACGCTGAAGTCACTCAGTAACGTGCAGATTTCCAAGTAGAACGCGCAGCGCAACGCGAAGGAATAGCCCCCTTGTTCTTGACCTCAACCCCGCACTCGACGATCTCCATCACGGAGCTTGTCCTCGCCGCTGACCCGATCGTCAAAGGCGTGATGCTCCTCCTCGTGCTCTCGTCGGTCGCCTGCTGGGCCATCATGATTGAAAAGTCGATCCGGACATGGCGTCTCAAGTCCGACGTCAAGGCCCTGGAAAGCCTGGCCGACGGCCATGCTGAAGCCGCGCAGGCCGACGGCCTGGTCCGCCGCGTCCTGTCTGCAGCCGAGAACGAGGCCGCCGATGGCGTCTCGCGTGGCGAGGCGCGCAGCGAAATCCGCGCAAGGCTAGAGCGTGCCATGAAACAGCGCTTCAAAGGTGAGTTGGAGTCGATCGAGGCCGGTTTGCCGTTTCTGGCCACGATTGGTTCCGCGGCGCCGTTCATCGGCCTATTCGGGACGGTGTGGGGCATTATGAACAGCTTCACGGCGATTGCCGCGCGCCAGGATACGAGCTTGGCGACAGTGGCACCGGGTATTGCGGAAGCCCTGTTCGCAACGGCTCTCGGACTCGTGGCGGCCATTCCGGCGGTGATGGCCTATAACCACTTTGCTGTGAAGCTCGGACGGTCCAGCCAGCGCGGGAATGCCGCCATCGTTGAGATTGCGAAGAATATCTCGCGGCCGCCGGCGGATGCGGGTGCACGTGCCGGCGTCGAGCCGCTGCGCGCCGGAAAGGCATACTGATGGGTATGAGCGCAAACGTCTCATCTGGAGACGGCGAAGAGGGCGGATACCGCCCGATGGCGGAGATCAACATCACACCATTCGTCGATGTGATGCTCGTTTTGCTGATCATTTTTATGGTCGCGGCTCCGTTGATGGTGACGGGGGTGCCAATCGAATTGCCGAAGACGACGGCGGCGAAGCTTGGACAGTCCAAGAAGCCGATGGTCGTGACACTGACGGCTGACGGGAAACTTCAAATCCGCAATGATTTCGTCACCCGGGACGCACTGGTGGATAAACTGCGCGAGATCAGGGCCACAGAAGGCGATGCCGTTGTTTATGTTCGCGCCGACAAGAAGAACCCCTATGGCGAGGTAATGGACCTCTTGGGCCAAGTGGGCCAAAGCGGGTTCGCGCGCGTTTCATTGTTGTCGCAACAGCCGTCGGCTGGCGCCGCAGGCGGTGGTGCGGCGCCCGCAGCACCGGCCGCGCCGGCCGCAACTCCTTGATCCGGGATCGCACCACGCCGTGACCATGCTGAAGCCCCTCACTTGGCTGCTATCATTTGGTGCCCATGCCGCATTCGCGGCTTGGCTCATGATCGTGCCCGGTGGCGCGGCTCTCGACACTGGCGAAGGCGAAGACCAGTTTGTCGTTGAGCAGGGGATCGCCATCGAAGGCCTCGACATGTGGGGCCAGGACGAACAGACCGTGCAGGCCATCGAGGCGGAACCGCTCGAAGCTAGCGAGGCGCGGCCAGAGGTAGAAGAGGTCAAGGAACTTAAAGAGGTCGAGGAGACTAAGGTCATCGGCTCGGAAACTGGGCCGGAACAAGAGATCGAGGAAGTGAAGCCCGAGCCGGTGACGGAGCCGGTGCCGCCGCAGGTTGCAACCGTCGAACAGGCCGCCCAGATCGCCGTGGAAGAAAAGCGGGCGACCAGCGCGGTCAAGTCGGGTGGCGATGCAACGGCGCACAGCAAATACCTCGGAAAGCTGCGCACGCACCTGGAGAAGCGCAAGCTGAACCCGCGCACGCGCAAGGTTGGAACTGCCATCGTGCGGTTCACGGTGGACGCGAGCGGGCAGCTGCTGACCCGCGAGATCGCGCTCAGTTCGGGCAACAAGCAGCTCGATGATGCCGCGATCGCTTCGGTGGAGCGGTCGGCTCCGTTCCCGGCCATGCCGCAGGAACTCAATCAGACACCGATGGTTGTTTCGGTGCCATTCCGGTTCACTGTGCGCTGAGTTTCAGCGGTTCTCATAAATTCTTAAGCTTTCAATTAACCTACCCTTATCCATTCGCCGATAGGCTCGAACCGATTGTCTGACATTCGGTACATCCATGATCGGCGGAGCAATTTTCAAGCAGAGCGGCGTTTCGTTGATGGGGGAGTATGCCTCTCTCGTCGGCGAGGCCATCCTGCGTCAGCGGACGCGCGAGGCGGAGCATGCCGCGCGGATCGAAGCTGAGCTCGCCAACCGGGTCAAAAGCGAATTCATATCGAATATGAGCCACGAGCTCAGGACGCCACTCAATACGATGATCGGCTTTTCCAAGCTTATCAGCGAGCACGACAAGCGCCGCCTACCGGACGCAGAAATTGTCGAATACGCCAAGCTCATCAACGATGCCGCGGGTCATCTGCTGTCGGTGATCAACGATATTCTCGATATCTCCAAGTTGCAGAGCGGCCGCTACACGCTAGACGCCAGCGAGATCAACGTCGAGGACGTCCTGCAGCTCGCCTATACCGCGAATAGAAATGCGGCGCGGGAAGCCGGTATCAGCCTGGATCTGGAGGTGGCGGCCAACCTTCCGCTCATCCGGGGTGATGCGGCAAAGCTGCGGCAGGCGTTCCACAACATCATCTCGAACGCGATCAAATTCACGCTGCAGGGCGGCGCGGTGAAGATCGAAGCCATTCGGCTCGCGGACGGGGGTGTGGCCGTTGTCATTCGCGATACGGGCGTCGGCATGTCGCCTGATGAAGTGAAGCTTGCAACGACGCCGTTCGGGCAGGTCGACGGAAAGCGGACGCGCTGGCGCGAAGGGGCGGGCCTTGGCCTACCGATCGCCAGATCGCTCGTTGAGCTGCACGGCGGACAGATCAGAATTCAAAGCGAGAAGGGCCGGGGCACCGAAGTCGGTGTGATCCTGCCTTCCGCATCCACCATCAATATCCGGGAAGCGCGGGATGTTCTGCTCGGAAACGGCGGTGTCTCGTGAGCGGTGAGACTGAAGGGCCATGAATACTATGATTCACAGTCTGATTGCGGGCGGCGGCGCGGGCTCTGCCTTAACGCACTTTGACGGCTCGATCGGCCGCATCGTGTCGGTGACGGGGTCGAAGGCCATCGTACTCCTCGACTCGCCGCGCGACGGAACGGTGCGCAACATCCAAGACCGGCCGGAAATGGGCACCCTCTTGGCCATCGATACGGCCAATACCGTCGTGCTGGCCATTGTGTCCGCACTCAGTGTGCCGGTGCCGGCGCAGCGCGAGGGCGATAACGAAATTTGGATCGCGGAGCTCGGCCTTGCCGGTGAGCTTTGGCGGAGCACGGATGGCGGAGCGGCCAGCTTCAACCGCGGCGTGACGGTGTACCCGGGTCTGGGCGACCGTGTTCGCGTGGCGACGAAGTCCGAACTGTCGCTGGCATTCTGCGGATCGAGCGCGCGCTCGGTGCGCGTGGGGTGCATCCGCCAGGATTCGACGATCGACGCGCGGGTGCGGGTGGATGATCTGCTCGGCAAGCATTTTGCCATTCTGGGCACCACCGGTACAGGCAAATCGTGCACGACGGCGCTGATCCTGCGTTCAATCCTGGAAGATCATCCGGCAGCGCACATCGTTTTGCTTGATCCCCACAACGAATATGCAACGGCCTTCGGCGAACTGGCCGAAGTGATCAGCCCTTGGAATATGCAGCTGCCGCTGTGGCTGCTCAATTTCGAAGAGGCGATCGAGGTGCTCGTCGGCGATCCAGAGCGCAAGCACGAGATCGAAATTCTGCAAGAACTCATCCCGCTCGCCAAGAGCCGCTATGCGGCCGGACGGCAGGCGGAAAATCAGAAGCTGCGCCGCGGCGTTCTCGACCATGGCCGCTTCACAGTCGATACGCCGGTTCCCTACCGCATTTCCGACCTGACCGGCCTCATCGACGAGCGCATGGGCAAGCTGGAGAACAAGCGCGATCTGGCGCCTTACCGCAATTTGAAGTCGCGCATCGACACGATCTCGCAGGATGGGCGCTATGCGTTCATGTTCGGGTCGCTGACCGTTTACGACGGCATGGCTCAGATCCTGTCGCGTATTTTCCGCGTGCCGGTGCAGGGCAAGCCGATCACCATTCTGGAACTGACCGGTATTCCGACGGAAATCGTCAACGTGGTGGTCTCGGTTCTGTGCCGCATGACGTTCGACTTCGCACTGTGGAGCGAGGGCAAGGTGCCCGTTACGCTCGTATGCGAAGAAGCCCACCGCTACGTGCCGCTGAATTCCAATGCCGGATTCGAGCCATGCAAGCGGGCCATCGCTAAAATCGCGAAGGAAGGCCGCAAGTACGGCGCGTCCCTGTGCATCGTCACGCAGCGCCCGGCCGAAATCGATCCCACAATTTTGTCTCAGTGCAACACCGTATTCGCATTGCGCATGTCGAACGACCGCGACCAGGCGATCGTCTCGTCGGCCATTTCGGATACGGGCTCGGGGCTGCTGGAGTTCCTGCCGGCACTCGGTCAGCGCGAGGCGCTGGCGTTTGGCGACGGCGTGGCGCTACCGGTGCGCATCAAGTTCGACGAATTGCCGCGCGACCGGCTTCCGCGCTCATCGACGGCCAAGTTCTCTGAGAAGTGGCAGATGTCGGTCGGCGACGAAAACTTCCTCGATCAGGTGGTCGAGCGCTGGCGCACGGCTGGCATCGGTAACGGCCTCGATGTCAACCAGCAGGCAACCATGCTTGCCGAGTCGATCAATTTTACGGGTGGCCGTGTGGAGAGCATGGAGACGCCCGAGCCGCAGGTGCGCGCGCCTCAATCTAACGGGGGCTACCGTGCGGTGCCTGCGCCGCAAGCGGGCAGCAATGTTCCGGCCGGTGCCGGAATGGGGGCCGCTACGCGGCCCGCCGGTGGCAGTCTCTTGCGACGTGAAACGCCGCCGCCTGCTCCGGCCATGGGTGCGGCAAACGCCGGTAGCGATCGCCAATCGCTGCGCGACCGGCTTTTGAAGCCAAACGCACCGCGCTGATCAGAACAGGTCGGATGCGTCTGCCAATAGCGGCTGCCTGATATCCTTATCGGACAGGATGGCAGCGCGCTCTTCGACGCCCCAATCGATGGCAAGCGCCGGATCGTTCCAACGAATGCCGCGATCCAGCGCCGGGGCGTAGAGGTTTGTCACTTTGTAGATGACTTCGGTGTGCTCTTGCAGCGTCACGTAGCCGTGGGCAAAGCCCGGCGGCACCCAGATTTGCGCCCAGTTTTCAGCCGAGATCACGGCCTTGACGTGCTGCCCGAAGGTGGGGGACGCGCGGCGAATGTCGACAGCGACATCCAAGATCGCGCCACGCGCAACCCGGACGAGCTTGCCCTGGGCGGCGGGCGGCAACTGGAAGTGCAGGCCGCGCACGACGCCTTTCTCGACCGAATAGGCGTGGTTGTCCTGGACGAAATGCGCGTCGAAGCCGGCCTCACGCCATGTGCCCTCGTTGAAGGTTTCGGAGAAGAAGCCGCGCGCGTCGGAAAAGCGGCGCGGGGTGATGAGCTTCACGTCCGGAATGGGCAGGGATTCAATGTGCATCCGGGTCCGCCTGTAGCGTTCAGCGCTTGGGCTCGATGGATCGCATGTCGATCACGCGGCCAGGATCGCCGGACGGTGTGGCTGCGGCGGGCGGGGTTTGGGTGGCCGGCACCGTGTTTGCTGGCATCGGGGCGGCCGCGTCGGCACTCTCGCGCTCCTTGGCGTTATAGCGGCGCCAGCCGAGGGGAATGAGCGCGAGATAGGCCAGCGATACAATCGCCAAAGTTTCGTAGGGGAATGTGAGCAGGCACGCCACGAGGCCGACGGCGACGATGAAGATCGGCAGCACCCACTCGCGGCGGATGCGTTCGCCCATCAGTTTGCCGGAGTACGTGGGAATGGTCGAGACCATCATCACGGCAATCAGCATGGTGTAAACCAGCACGACGCTCATGGCGAGGCGGCTGTCGTTGGCATCCAGCCCGAGCTTGGCCAGATAGAACGGCAGCAGCACGACGATGGCAGCGGCCGGTGTCGGCATACCGGTGAAGAAGTTCGATTGCCACTTGGGCTTTTCTTCATCGACGGCGACGTTGAAACGGGCGAGACGCATGGCGGAGGCGAGCGCGAACATCATCACGCAGATCCAGCCGATGCTCTTAATGTCGACGAGACCCCACGTGAACAAAAGGATGGCGGGGGCGACGCCGAAGTTGACGAAGTCGGCGAGGCTGTCGAGTTCGGCGCCGAAGCGGGACTGGGCTTTCAGGAGGCGCGCGACGCGGCCGTCGATGCCATCGAGCATGGCGGCGAAGACGATGGCGGCGAGTGCAACATCCCAGCGCTCTTCGATCGACATGCGGATTGAGGTGAGGCCGGCGCAGAGGCCGAGGAGCGTGAAGAAGTTCGGCACCAGCATGCGGACGGGCACGCGCTGCTGGGAGAACAGCCGGCGGCGGCGGCGGCGCGACATCTCTTTTTCGATGCCTGGCATCAAGGGGTCCATGCTCACCTCCTATCCGCGCCCGTTCAAGGCGTGGTGCGGTCTTTCGCTCAGACTCGGCGTGCTTCGCGTTCGGGCTCGGACGACTTCAGATCGGCCAGCACCGTTTCGCCGGCAATGGCGCGCTGGCCAACTGACACCAGAGGACCATGTCCCGGCGGCAAAAAGGTGTCGACGCGCGAGCCGAAGCGGATAAGGCCAAAGCGTTGGCCGACGCCGACGGTGTCGCCTTCCTGCGAGAACGTGACGATGCGGCGAGCGACGAGGCCGGCGATCTGCACGACGCCGATTTCCTGTCCAGCGGTCGTCTCGATGACGATGGCGCGGCGCTCATTTTCTTCGCTGGCCTTGTCGAGAGCGGCATTGAGGAAGGCGCCGGGGATGTAGACGGAGCGCTTGATGCGGCCGGCGACGGGGGCGCGGTTGATGTGGACGTCGAAGACCGAGAGGAAGACCGAGACGCGCACGCGCTCTTCGTCACCTAGGCCCAATTCCTTTGGGGGGCGGACCTTCTCGATCAGCGAAACGCGGCCGTCGGCGGGGGAGATGACGAGGCCGTCGCGGAGGGGTGTGATGCGGTCGGGATCACGGAAGAAGTAGCAGATCCAGGCGGTGATGCCGGCGGCGATCCAGCCGATGGGATCCCACAGGAAGAACCCGACCAACGTTGCGAGAAGCCCGATAGCGATGAACTTGTGCCCGTCCTGATGGATCGGCACAAAGAAATCGAGAATGGTGTCGAGCAGGCTGGGATGACGATCAGACAATGGGTGTGGGCTCCCGCGGGCATGGCTTGCAATAGTCCAGGGGCTGTTTAACCCCTCGCGCGTCCGGTGCCTAGTGGGCCCAAGGAAGCAGGCCTGGTCCTAGATTGGTAAGGCGACAAAGCGCGTATCGCCCTTGGAATCCTCCACCAGCATAAGGATTTGGCGGCCACCGGCCTTTTTTACCTTGTCGATCGCGGCATTCAGATCGGCGACGGTGGCGATCTGGCTTTGCTGGGCTTCAACGATGACGTCGCCCAGTTTCAGATTTCTGCCCGCGGCGGGCCCTTCCCCGTCGATGGCGGTGACGAGGAGGCCTTTGACCTTCTTATCGAAGCCCAACTGGGTGCGCAGGTCGTCCGTCAACGGCGTGACGGTGAGACCAAGAACCGTTTCAGGCTTGGCGGTATCCTCGTCCTTTTGTTCGGGCTCTTTGGATTCGGTTCCTACGTCTTCTTCCTCGAGCCGTCCGACGACGACATCGAGGGTTTTCTTTTCGCCGGCGCGCAGCAATTCCATGGGCACGGATTTGCCGATGGGGGCTTGGGCGACAAGGCGCGGCAGGCCGCGCATGGTAGAGACGTCCTTACCGTCGAACTTTAAGATGACATCGCCCTGCTGAACGCCGGCTTTGGCGGCCGGGCTGTCGGGTGTGATGGCGGAGACGAGTGCGCCGGTGTTTTCCGGCACGCCGAGGCTTTCGGCGATGTCTTCGGAGACCGTTTGAATTTTCACCCCGAGCCAGCCGCGGCGCACTTCGCCGAATTCCTTGAGTTGCTGGACAACCGTCTGCACGGTGTCCGAAGGAACGGCGAAGCCGATACCGATCGAGCCGCCGGTCGGCGAGATGATGGCCGTGTTCACGCCGATGACTTCGCCATTCATATTGAACAATGGGCCGCCGGAGTTGCCGCGATTGATGGCGGCGTCGGTCTGGATGAAGTCGTCGTAGGGGCCGGCGTTGATGTCGCGCTGTTTGGCGGAAATGATGCCGACGGTGACGGTGCCGCCCAGGCCGAACGGATTGCCGATGGCCATGACCCAATCGCCGACTTTCATATCAGTCGAGGAGCCGAACGGCACCGATTTGAGCGGCGCCTTGGGCGTGACTTTGAGAAGGGCGATATCGGCCTTACTGTCTTTGCCGAGAACCTTGTCGACCTTCAGCTTGGTGCCGTCGGCGAAGTTGATGATGATCTCGTCGGCGCCTTCGATGACGTGGTTATTGGTAACGACGAGGCCTTCGACGCCGTCGATGACGAAGCCAGAGCCGAGCGACGACACCTTGCGGTCCTGCGGTGCGCCGTTGCGGCCGCCGCGTTTGTTGAAAAACTCTTCGAAAAAGTCCTCGAAGGGCGATCCTTTCGGCACCTTGGGCAGCGGCACGCCGTCCGGCGACTTGGCGACCTGGGTGGTGGAAATGTTGACCACTGCTGGCGAGAGCGCTTCGGCGAGCGGGGCGACGGACTGGGGACCATCGCGGAAGGCTGCAACGGGGAGCGAAACGAGGGCGAGCGCGGCGGCGGCGACCGCGACTACGGTTTTGCGCTTGTGGGCCCAGATCTGCGAACGCATGCGTGTCTCCCAAGAGGCCGCTGCCGGGTGGCGCGCGGTCTTGATCATTTTGGTCCGCGTGGCGTGCAAGTCAACGCGGCGTTTCCGGCGAATTCACGTTCTCATCAGCCGCGGACAAACCAGACGAGAAAAAGGCCGGTGGCGGCGGCAATCCAACCCGAGGCGCGGAGCGTGGAGGGCGGGGTCTCGGCGGCCATTTCAAGGAGGCGTTGGGCCATCTGGGGTGCGAGAGCCCACAAAAGGCCCTCGAAAACGAGAACGAGACCGGCGCCGACGATGAGATCACTCATGATAGGGCCGGTCTCGTTTTTGTTGTGTCATCGCTGACGATTGATCACGGCTTCGGGGCGAGCCCCGAGGGATCGTTGAAGTACTTAAAGAACGGCGAGTCCGGAGACAGGATCAACTTGCTGTCGCCAGCCTTGATCGCCTGCTCGTAGGCTTGCATTGAACGGTAGAAGCCGAAGAAGTCGGCGTCTTTGCCATAGGCCTCGGCGAAGATGCGGTTGCGTTCCGCGTCGCCCGTGCCGCGCAATTCTTCGCCCTTGCGGGTGGCGTCGGCCTTGAGGACGGTCACTTCGCGGTCGGCGGTGGCGCGGATACGGTTGGCTTCGGCGGTGCCCTGCGAGCGGAACTCGGCGGCCTCGCGTTCACGCTCGGCGCGCATACGTTCGAACACGCGCGTGGCGTTCTGCTCGGGCAGGTCGGCGCGCTTGATGCGCACGTCGACCACTTCGATGCCCAGCGGAGCTGCCTGTGCGTTCACCTGCTTGGCAATCCGCTGCATCAACTCCTCGCGCTTGTCGCGGACGATGTCGGAGAAGTTGACGCCACCGAGGATGCCGCGAACGGCGGACTCGACGATCGGGCCGAGGCGTGAGGGAACGGCGCCTTCGAAACGCAGGGTTTTGTAGAACTCGAGTGGGTTGGTGATGCGGTAGCGCACGAAGCTGTCGACGACCAAACGCTTCTGGTCGAGAGCCGTAACTTCCTGCGGGGAAGCATCCAGATCGAGAACGCGCTTTTCAAAGATGTCGACGGTGTCGACGACCGGCACCTTCCAGTTGAGGCCGGGCTTGGTGATAACGCCAACAGGTTCACCGAAGCGCAGGACGAGGGCCTGCTCGTTCTGGTGCACGATGAATGCTGAGGCGTAGAGCGCCGCGGCGCCGGTCAACAGCAGGACGAAGATAAAGGCGAGGAAACTCCGCATGTTTAGTTACCTCCCGTCGACGGTGCGGCCGGCGGCGTTCGCCGCAACTGGTCGAGTGGCAGATAGGGCACGACGCCCTGGCCGCCCTTGCCGTCGAGGATGATTTTGTCGGTGCCGCCCATAACGCGTTCCATGGTTTCCAGGAACATGCGCTGGCGGGTGACGTCGGGCGCTTTCTTGTATTCCTCATAGACCTGCAGGAAGCGGTTGGCCTGACCGTTGGCTTCGGCGACCGTTTGCTGCTTGTAGCCTTCGGCTGCCTGGAGGATGCGCTCGGCTTCACCCTTGGCTTCGTTGACCGACTTGTTGGCGTAAGCGCTGGCCTGGTTCTGGAGCGTTTCCTTCTCCAAGCGCGCGGCCTGAACGGAGCGGAACGCTTCGATGACTTCGGCCGGCGGGTCGGACTTCAGGAGCTGCACTTCGGTGATGACGATGCCCGACTTGTAGCGGTCGAGCGTGTCCTGCACAAGCTTCTGCACATCCTGCGCGAGCTTTTGGCGTTCTTCAGTCAGGATCGGCTGGATGCGCGATTTGCCGACGATTTCGCGCATGGCGCTTTCGGCGACTTCCTTGACGGTGTTCTCAGGGTTCTGGATGTTGAACAGGAATTCGGCCGCATCGCGGATGCGCCAGAAAATGGCGAAATCGATGTCGACGATGTTTTCATCGCCGGTCAGCATGAGGCTTTCTTCGCGCACGTCGGTCACGCCGGTGGCGATACCACGGCCGCCCGACGAGGAGCGCAGGCCGATTTCAGTGACGCGCTGCTGGGTAACTTTGGGCAGCACCACTTCTTCGATCGGGTAAGGCAAGCGGAAGTGCAGGCCCGGCGGTTCCTGGCGCACGTATTGGCCGAAGCGCATCACAACGCCGAGTTCGTCCGGGTTGACGCGGAAGAAGAAGGCATTCCAGGCGACGACAGCAATTGCCACCGCACCGGCAAGGAACAGGAGCGGACCGGGAACGCCGCTGCCGCCGCCCATGGCCTGCTTCATCTTATCCTGGCCGCGCTTCAAAATTTCTTCGAGATCCGGGGGCTGTCCGCCGCCGCTCCCGCCACCGCCGCCGCGCGGGCCCTGGCCCCACGGTCCACCGCCGCCGCCTCCGGAGCTCCCTTTCCAGCCGCCGCCACCACTTTGATTGCTCCAGGGCATCGCTTCTTCAGCCTTTCGGTTGGTCTTGTCAGGAAATCGCTTGAACGTTGGCTGCTTGCACAGCGGATCAAGGTTGCATCGGCATGACGTCGCCGGGGAAAAGTTGCTTGCTTATAGGCGAGCCCCCTTGGCGACGCAAACGCGCATCACTGCATGTGGGCGTTCGCGGGGTGGGATCAAGGCGCGGGGCGGGCTCAATTAATTGCGTCGAGGCCGCAGGAGGGACGGTGTTCAAGCGGAGATCCGTTCGAAGATCTTGAGAACGGCATCAAACTCGTCCTTGGGGCCGCGCGGGATGGGCTCGGTGGAGACCTCGCGCCAGTCTGCGGGATTGAGCGCAGGGAAGGTCACGTCGCCGTCCGGATCGCCTGCGATTTCTGTCCAATAGACGCGCTGCACTTGGGGGAGGCTGGCTGTGAAAATGTCGGCGCCGCCGATGACCATCACCTCATCGGTGCCGTTGGTGCGGGCGAGTGCGCGGGCGAGCACCAGGGCTTCCGTGACGCTGTTGAAGACGGAGACGCCGTCCGCTTCGAAGTGCGGGTCGCGTGTGATGACGATGTTGTCGCGGCCGTCGAGGGGGCGGCCGATGGACTGGAACGTCTTGCGCCCCATGACGATCGGCTTGCCCATGGTGAGGCGGCGGAAAGTTTTCAGGTCGGAGGGCATGCGCCAGGGGAGTTGTCCGTTGCGGCCGATGACGCCGTTGCGGCCGACCGCGACGATGAGGGATGTGATGACGGTCATTCTGGGTACGTTTCTTTTCTAAACAGCAACAGGCGCGGCGATGTGGGGGTGGGGGTCATAGCCTGAGAGGACAAAGTCCTCGTAGCGGTAGGCGAAGATGTCCTTGGCGGCGGGGCTGATGGTCATGGTGGGCAGCGGGCGCGGGGTGCGCGCCAATTGGAGGTCAGCCTGTTCGAGGTGATTCAGGTAAAGGTGCGCGTCACCGAAGGTGTGTACGAATTCGCCGGGCTGTAGATCCGTCACCTGCGCCATCATCATTGTGAGGAGCGCGTAGCTGGCGATATTGAAGGGCACGCCAAGGAAGATGTCGGCGGAGCGCTGGTAGAGTTGGCAGGAGAGTTTGCCGTCGGCGACGTAAAACTGGAACAGGCAGTGGCAGGGGGCGAGCGCCATCTGCGGGAGATCAGCCGGGTTCCATGCCGAGACGATCATGCGGCGGCTGTCGGGGTTGGTTTTGAGCGTGTGGACGACCTCGGCGATCTGATCGATCGTGCGGCCGTCGGGGGCGGCCCAAGAGCGCCACTGCTTGCCATAGACCGGGCCGAGATCCCCATTGGGGCGTGCCCATTCATCCCAGATGCGGACGCCATTGTTCTGGAGATACGCAACATTGGTGTCGCCGGCCAAGAACCAGATCAGTTCGTGGATGATGGATTTTACGTGCAGCTTTTTGGTCGTCACCAGCGGGAAGCCGGCGGCGAGATCGAAACGCATCTGGTGGCCGAACACGCTCAGTGTGCCGGTGCCGGTGCGATCGGTCTTTTTGGCGCCCGAGGTGCGCACGCGGCGCAGCAGGTCGAGATACTGATCCATGACGCGGTTCTAGAGCGATTCCCTCATGCCGGGACCGGCAGCGGGTGTGGCGCAAATCCATAGGTGAAGGCCAGTGCGAACAGGTTGCCGATGGCATGCGTGACGATGGCGGGCTTAATGGAGCCGGTGCGCCAGACCAGCCAGGAGAGGATGAGGCCCGCCACAAAGACGGAGACGAGGCCGGCCCAGGAGTAGGTCCCGTGCAGAGATGTCCACAAGACATTCGCGATGACGGCGGCGCCCCAGAAGCCGAGACGGGTTTTGGCGAGCGCGGAGAGCAGGAAGCCGCGAAAGGCGAACTCTTCCCAGAGCGGCGCCAGAATGACAGCGATGACGAAGGTGCCCAGCGCGGTGGGCGACGTCAGGCCTTCGCGGAGCCAGGCAGTGTCGGCGAAAATGTCGATGGCAAAGGACTTGTACAGGATAAATTCCAGGACGCCTGTGATCAGAATGAGCAGCAGGGCGGCGGTGGCATAGAAGGCGAATGAGAAGCTCTCGCCCGTCAGGCGCAGGACGGCAGCGCGCTGGCCGCCACTGCCGGCGATCATCCACACCAGAATGAGCGAGAGTACTTGGACGCCAGCGGCAAAGGCGACGCCTTCCCAGCTGGCCAGCGACATGAACGATTGGCCGCCGTCATCTTTGGCCATTTGCGGCATGGCGAACGCGATGGCGGCGATGCCCGCGATGCCGGGACCGAGCGCGATCAGCGCGGTTGCGAGCAGGGCCGGGACCGGTTTCCAGGGCGTTTCCGGCTCATAGCGCGGCGGGCCTTGCGTTAAGACTTCAGGACCCACCGTCATGCTCGTTTTCCCTACCTGCGGCAAAAGTGTTCATCATGCTTTGAAAAGCCGGCTGGCCGTCCGGCCACGCCCGCCTTTCCATCGTCTGTCGCACAGCCTATATACATGGGGCCGGATTCGTCCGGCTATGGCGATAAACGCGGTCGTAATAAGCC
>LNFM01010993.1_pt1 | contig 20803 bp, 14 predicted proteins | sample 596031 | NCBI WGS metagenome assembly LNFM01 (sample SAMN04254537, study PRJNA301005) | activated carbon metagenome | isolation source: dual media filters at the Ann Arbor, Michigan drinking water treatment plant | place: USA: Ann Arbor | reverse complement strand
GGGATGGTGTGTAGCCTTCTTTATAATCTACCTGGTTCTGCATGTCTTTATAATACACTTCCAGCGAGGTTTCATATTTGTTATCATCAAAATTCTTAAATAAGCCTGCTGCATAGAGCCAGCTTATTTGTGGTTTTACCAGGTAGGTACTCGGCACCCACAGATCGGTTGGTAATGTATTGCCGGAATTGCTTACCAGATGTATGTACTGGTAGTTGCGGGTAACGGCCGCTTTTAAAGATGTTTCATCGTTTAATGCATAGCGCAGCGTAATGCGTGGTTCCAACCCACCATAGGTTTTTACGGGTTCAAAACTTTTGTAAGATGTGCTGTCGAGTTTGTTTCCATCAGCATCTTTTATATATTTTTTATACGGGCCAATTTGTGTGAAGGTGCTGTAGCGAAGTCCGTAATTTATTTTCCACTTCTCTCCTATTTCCCAATCATCCTGCAAATACACGGCGGTTTCTGCTGCAAATTTGTTGCCTTCGTTATTGGGAGTAAACACCAACGAATCCTGCCGGCCTGATACTACATTGGGAATGAATTTGTGATAAGTTACCAATCCGCCAAACTTTAATTTGTGATTGGGCAATGGGTAATAATCGAAATCGGTTTTAAAAGTTCCGTCTTTAATACCGGATGAAAGACCTATTTCAAAATTTTCCTGCGCTGCAGAAAATTTGAATTTATAATCGTTGTACACCAACGTAGTGTTGGAGAAAAGACGACGGTTGAATACATGGTTCCACCGAACGGTTGCCGTTGAATTTCCCCAGGGAATATTGGTTTTGAAGGTTCGCTTGGCACTGGCAAAATCAAACACATCTCTGCCGAAATAACCGCTGATGTACAAACGGTCTTTTTCGGAAAAGCGATAATTTACTTTTGCATTTACATCGTAGAAATAATAACCGGAGCCGTAGGCATCGCTGCTCTTTTTAATAAATGGTTTGGCCAACGCATCTACATATGTGCGGCGGGCAGATAAAATGAAAGAAGCTTTGTCTTTTTTTATAGGGCCTTGCACAGAAAAACGGGAAGCAATGACACCGATGCCACCTTCTGCCTGAAATTTATTGATGTTACCATCCTTCATGGTTACATCCACCACAGAAGATAGTCGTCCGCCATATTGTGCCGGCATGCCTCCTTTTATCAACGATACATTTTTAATAGCATCTGAATTAAATACGGAGAAGAACCCAAATAAGTGACCGGGATTGTACACTACGGCATCATCCAAAATGATAAGATTTTGATCGGGGCCACCACCACGAACAAAGAAACCGGCGTTGCCCTCGCCTGCATTGCGAACACCGGGTAATAGTTGTAATGCTTTGAGCAGATCAATTTCTCCCATAAAGGCCGGAATATTTTTTACCTGCGCCATGGTGAGTTCTATCCGTCCCATCTGCGCATTCTTAACATTAGCATCTCTTCGTTTGCTGTACACTATTACTTCTCCAATGGCATCGGCTCTTGATAACAGATCGAAATTGATGGACTGGTTATCTTTTAACTCAACGGAGATTGTTTTGCCGAGGTAGCTTATATGCGACACGGCAATGCTGTAAGTACCTTCATCCAACGTAATAGAATAAAAACCGTATTGATTACTGGTTACTCCTTTTGATTGTCCGTTTACTGCGATGGTAGCCCCCATGATGGATTCGCCGGAAAGACTGTCTTTTACGTAACCGTTAATAGTGAATCGGTTGATTTTATTATCGGCGTTTTGTGAAAAAACGATGTTGGTGAGAAGAATAAGGATGACTACACTGGTTATCTTACGCATGAGGGAATAACAATATTAAAGTTTTTTGGTTGTATCTGTTGCTACGAAATTTATACTTGTTTTTATATCTGCACAGTCTTCTTTGCTTCCGTATGGGTTGGTGGATTTTTCTTCGGGACTTAACCAATTGCCGGCAGGGCCATCTTCTCCAAACGCAGTGCTACACTCCTGCCAGTATAATTTTGCCAAATCATAACGGGCAGTGCTTAATAAAGTAAAGAGTTCGTTGGACAACCTGTTGAACGATGCCTTTTTTTCATTAAGCGATTGCGTGGCAATTATAGTATTGATCTCTGCTTTAGCATTTTGATAAGGCTGTAATGCCGTTTGATAAATGAGAGTATCAACATTCAATTCATCAATTTTAAAACTATCCAATGCCATTTGTAATGCCGCAGCGGATTGATTGATGGCAACGGTGTCGGCTTTTATAAAAGCGGCTGTAGTTCCATAATATTTTTCCAGCACTTGTTGCAGAGATTGATTAAAAGCTGTGCTGTGTTTGCTAACGGCGAGTGGCAATGGTTTCGGTTCGTTATTCTTTGAACCATTATTGCCGGGAAAAACATAATACCTCACAAGTCCCACCAATAATAAAAGAATGGCAAAAAGCATGGTGAGGCCATTTACGCCTTTTGTTTTCTGTACAAATACCCTGATAATTCCAAGAATGATGATAAGGGCGGGTAACAAAATGCCGAGGATGTCGATTACCTTTTTCATGCAGGTACTTAACAATTTGGATCAAAGATAACCACGGATCATAGGATTAGGAGTGATTTACATGATTTCCCGAATATTTAGAATTTCTTCATATTGGCAGAAGCCCCGATAACCTGTCTGCCGAGAGGCAGGTCTGCGTTAATCATTTTTAGAAGCAGTAAAAACCCATTTAATTGGAGAATATTAAACAAAAAAAATCCCATTTCTGTGCAATCAGGGGTTAAATTTGCGCCTCATTTAACTACTATGCTGGCAGGATTACAAAATGTGACTTTCGAATTTGGTGCAAGGGCAATTGTTGAAGAAGCCACCTGGCATATTCAACCCGGTGAACGTATTGGACTTATTGGGTATAACGGAACAGGAAAATCAACTCTGTTGAAACTTTTGGTGGGTGAATACCAGCCATCTGCCGGTACGGTGGAAAGAAGCCGCACTACTTCCGTTGGTTACCTGCACCAGGATCTGCTGAGTTTTGACACCAACGATTCTATTTTACAAGTGGCTTTGTCTGCTTTTGAAAAAATATTGCAATTAGAAAAAGAAATTGAAGTACTCGGAATTGAATTAGAAAAAACCGGTGACGAAAAAACATTACATGAGTATAGCGATAAGCTACATGAGTTAGAAACACTCGGCGGTTATAATATCCATCACCAAACTGAAGAAGTATTGCAGGGATTGGGCTTTGCGAATGCCGACCTAAACAGACCGTATAAAGAATTTAGTGGAGGCTGGAGAATGAGAGTTTTGCTGGCAAAAATGATCTTGCAGCAACCGGATCTGTTATTGATGGATGAACCGACGAACCACTTAGATCTTCCATCCATTGAATGGTTAGAAAAATATTTGTTGCACTACCAGGGCTCTGTGGTGATCGTAAGTCACGATAAATATTTCCTGAACCGTATGGTTACCAAAATTGTGGAAGTGTACCAACAGCAGTTGCATATCTACAATGGTAATTATGATTACTACGAAAAGGAAAAAGCCATTCGGGTTGAAATGCAGCAGAAGGCGTACGAAAATCAGCAGGATTATATCCGCCAGAATGAGAGATTGGTAGAACGTTTTAGAGCCAAAGCCAGTAAGGCTGCTATGGCGCAAAGCATCATGAAGAAATTGGATAAGCTGGAACGGATTGAAGATGCTGAAATTGAACGACCGAATATCCGCATCAACTTCAGGGTAGATAAAACGCCTGGTAAAGTGTTGGTGGAATTGAACAATGTATCCAAAGCATTTGGCGATAATGTGATTATTGAAAATTCTTCTATAGAAATTGACCGTGGCGATAAGATCGCTTTGATCGGTGCAAACGGAAAAGGAAAGTCTACCCTGCTGCGTATCATTGCCGGTGTAGAAAGTTTTAGTGTGGGTGAACGTAAATGGGGACATAATGTAGAAGAAAGTTTCTATGCGCAACACCAGTTGGAAGCATTGAATGTAAACAACACTATTCTTGATGAAATGAAAGAATGTGGCAGCCAGATGAATGAACTGGAACTACGAGGCTTGTTAGGTTGCTTTTTATTTAGTGGAGATGATAGCGATAAGAAAATTAAAATATTAAGTGGAGGGGAGAAAGCAAGAGTTGCACTGGCAAAAGTAATTGTGAGTAAAGCGAACTTCTTAATGCTGGATGAACCTACGAACCACTTAGATATGCATAGCTGCGATCTGCTGATCGATGCATTGACGAAGTATGAAGGCAGTATTATCCTTGTAAGTCACGACCGTTATTTTGTTTCAAAAACAGCGAACAAAATTTGGGAGATCGTTGATCATGAAATAAAAGAATTTAAAGGTGGATACGAAGAATGGGTAGCCTGGAAAGAAAGAATGGCGAAGCAGGAAGCGGATAGGAAGAAGGCTGAGTCAGGAGCCGGGAGTAAGGAGTCGGGAGGAAAGAATCAGAAGTCTGGCAAGTCGAATGATTCAACTAAAGCGGCTGAACAAGTTAAGTCTGCACCCGTAGTTGCAAAGCCGGTGGTGAATACGGCAATAGATAAGGATGCCAAAAAGGAATTGCAGAAAGTGCAAAAGCAATTTCAGCAGCTGGAAGAACAAATTGCAAAGTTGAATGCAAATAAAACGGAATTGGAAGCATCGTTGATTGATCCGGCAGTATATTCAGACAGAACAAAATTTATTGAAGCTGAAAAGGCGTTAAAAAAAGTAGCTGATGAGTTGTCCGTATTGAATGCTGAATATGAAGAAATATTTGAACGGATAATGGAGTTGGAGAATAAGTAAATACATTAACCAAGTAGGCACAGAGCACACAAAGCAGCACGGAAAATACTCTGTGTATCACCGTGTCTTCAGTGCCTCATGGTTTAAAAAAATTCACTAACTTTTGATGGCCTAAACCAACAACCATGAAGTTCAGTTTTCTATTGCTGACCGTGCTGGCATTTGCCACTGCACTACTTGCCTTCAGAATTAAAAATTCTACCCACCAAAAAGTTTACCTAGCCGCAAGTCCCGATTACAAACGATTAAAAACAATTGGCTGCAGTCCTGACTGGGATGAGCTGAAAGAATGGCTGGCAGAATCAGATATTCCACCCATACCCGGCGCAGGAAATTACAAATGGAAAATCAGTACCAATAATGATAGTGCCCAGTTTTATTTTAACCAGGGTATTAATATGTACTACAGCTTTCACATCATCGAAGCGATGGCTTCATTTAAAAAAGCGGCGAAGTTTGACCCCAATTGTGCGATAGTTTATTGGGCACAGGCGTTGGCTTATGGCCCGAACATTAATGATTTGGGCTATGCCGCATCACCAGAAGCACTAGCTGCAACTGCAAAAGCAAAAGAGTTAGCCAATACTGCAAGTAATCTGGAAAATGCATTGATAGATGCAATGGCAGTTCGCTATACAGCAGACTCTGCCGATGCCAACCGTGCCAGTTTGAATAAATTGTACACGGAGATGATGAAACGTTGTTATGAAAAATTTCCAGCACATGCTGATGCTGAAGCGTTGTATGCCGATGCAATGATGCTGGAGCATCCCTGGGATTTATGGAAAATTGATGGCACTCCTAAACCATGGACACCATTGATCCGTGAAGTGTTGGAAAAATTATTAGCGAAAACGCCCAACCATCCCGGTGCTAATCATTATTATATACATGTTATGGAACCTTCACCATTTGCAGACAAAGCTTTACCAAGTGCAGACAGGCTAGGAAAATTAACTCCGGGTCTTTCGCATACCGTTCATATGCCATCTCATATATACCTGCGTACCGGCCAATATGAAAAAGGAATTACGGTAAATGAAAATGCAGTGAACAGTTACCAGAAAGTTATTCCGCTGTATGAGGCTGTGACTGCAAATGCTTTTCTGTATATCATCCACAACCTGCATATGCAAACAAATAATTCGATGCTTGCAGGTCGTTCTGCTTATTCTGTTTGGGCAGCAAAGGAAACTGTGAAAAGTATCCCTGCTGATTACTTATCAATACCCGGTGCATTGGGTAGTTATATACAATATGTTTATATGACACCGGTACTTGTACATATTCGCTTTGGCAATTGGAATGAATTACTTGCTATGCAACAACCTGATAAAGCACAGGTGTATGCCAATATTTTATATCATTTTGGAAAAGGAATGGCATTGGCTCAGCGAACTGATTTAGCAGCAGCGAAGAACGAATTACAGCAAATGCAGGATTTGATGAAGGATAGCAGTTTGCAAATTCCACTTTCCCCTTTCTCCGCAGCTATTGAAGGGGCTGTTGTTGCAGAAAGTATTTTATCCGGAACAATTGCATTAAAAGAAAAAAAGTATGATGAGGCTATTGACTTGTTTCAATTAGCTGTTGATACGGAAGAAAAAATGGTGTACAATGAACCGAGGGACTGGATGCTGAATCCCAAACAATATTTAGGTAATGCGTTTATAAAAGCTGGTAAGCTAACCAATGCAAAAAATATATTGCTTAAAGATCTGCAAAACAACAATGAAAATGGCTGGGCTTTGTTTGGCCTATGGCAGGTAGCCGTAGCGGAACAGCAAACTGCGGAAGCAAGTAAATTACATTTGCGTTTTAAAAAAGCATTTGAAAAGAGTGAAGTAAAATTATACGGCCCGGTTTTCTGATGACATTGGCCTACATAAATGATGCCGCAAACGAATAATTAGAAATCCTTTTTTCTTCTTAAAACTCTATATTCGTTTGTCCTCAATTCACACAAATAAAAAAATAAAAATCATGAAACTCAAACTTCCCCGCATTCTGCTAATGGTTTGTGCCATAGCCTTGCTTGGTGCCAGCATTACCGGCTGTAAAAAGAAACAAAGTGATGCAGACATTAAAGCAGCTGTTGAAACGGCTTTAAAAGCTGAACCCATGTCTACTGTAACAATGGTTGATGTAAAAGATGGTGTAGCCACTCTCTCCGGAGAATGTAAGGATGATATGTGCAAAGCATCTTGCGAAAAAACAGCCGCCGCTGTGAAAGGAGTAAAATCTGTAGTAAACAACCTGACGGTGGTTCCGCCCCCTCCGCCACCAACTATTGCAGCCGACGATCCATTAACCAGTGCAGTAAATGATGCCTTAAAAGCTTTCCCGGGTGTTAGTGCTACCGTAAAGGATGGCATTATATCAGTAACCGGTAAAATTGCAAAAGCTGATCGTCAAAAATTAATGATGGCCTTGCAGGCATTAAAACCTAAAAAAGTAGATGTAGCTGGTTTAACTAATAACTAAAATTAATTGGAGAAAAAAATCATGTCATTACAAAATAAATATCAAGAAATAGTAGATGCTGCAACTGCTGCAGGGACTCAAGACTTATTGGTTAGAGAACAAGATGGTGTTCTGTATATAGACGGTTCTGCTAACGGCACTACCAAGCAACAATTATGGGATCTATATGAAAAAATTGACCCTGATTATGCTTCCGGCGACCTGGTGATGAACATCAACAGTGTTAGTGGCGTACTGGAAGGTGCTAAATTAAAAATAACTACCAACCGTAGTAATCTTAACATTCGAAAAGGGCCAAGCACCAATGATGAAATAATTGGCAAAGCTGCCCGTCATGAAATTGTTACGTTGGTTAGAAAAGAAAATGACCAATGGTGGGTAATAAAAACTGATGATGGCGAAGAGGGTTATAGCTACACACAGTATTTAACACCTGTTGAAGCATAAGATCATGTAACTAAATAAAAAAATGCACTCAATTGAGTGCATTTTTTTTATACATCTATTGGTAAAACTACAAAGCCATTCCTTTTATAAAATCACTTACGAGGTAGCTGATCAATTTACCACTTGTAGCATCGGTTCTGCCATCCGATAACCGGGTTGCCCCTTCGCAGATGTGCAGGTATGCTGGTTTGCTATCTGCAGCTGCAAAAGAAATATATTGCCGTGCATGCATGGGCGAAATACCTACCGGTGTCATTGCACTACTCAATGTATTTTGAATGGAGTCAAGGTCGAGATCAATACCGGTCAATGTATCTTCTGTAAATCCGGTGGCATGAGAAACTGCTTGCATAAATGTTCTTTTCTCATGTACAAAAATATCTTCGAAGGTGATGCAATCAATAAACGGATTGTTCACCATATCAATCCATACATTTTGCGGCAGGTAGTTTTCATGTAACCCTACTACACAATATTTCTGTAAGTAACCATCTTCTTCTGCATAGCGAAATGCATTGCCGCTGTGTCTTCCTTCCAATGGACGATAATCGGCATGAGCATCTAAGTTGATGCAATTAATTTGTGCTAACGGAAGTACACCGGCTTTATGCCAGCCTTTTGCCGCTCCTTTTATTAATGGGTATGTATTATTATGACCTCCACCAATTACAATTGGGATTTTTTTGGCTTCTGTAATGATCTTAGTCAAATGTTCTACTTCATCATCAATAGCAATTACAGCATGACGGTAGGCTTCAATTTTTTCTTCCTCCCCTCTCGCTGTTGTATCGATGAGATATTGCATATCGCCAAAATCAAAATGTCCGACGAGCAATATTTCACCCCCATCAAAAAAATCATTGCTTTGAATATTCAGTAAACTTTGTAAAAATGGAATCCATAACGTATCAGCACCGCCTATGCCATAGTTTCCTTTGGCACCCAAATCTTCCGGTACACCAAACAATACATACCTGGCAGAAGATGCAGCGATGGATTTTTCTATATCGGCTGAATTGTTTACCACCTGCAGCCTTTCACCAAGTTTAGTTTCAAACCGGCGGATTTTCGTTAACGATAATACATCCTGCTTACTATACATTTTCAGGTGCCGCATTACAGCCGATTTTACTTCGCTACCTGCTGGTTTTGTTTCTATATTTTCCATGAAAAAGTTTTAAAGTTATTCCACATAAACACAAAGAACACAAAGTGTTATTCATATTAACTCTTTGCCCACACAGTTAATTTTCTTACACTCCAATTTTATCATTCACCACTTTTAAAATCTGTGCTTCTAAAGCTAAAGTTTTATTCTCAATCTCCCTTCCTTTCGCAATGATTTCGTCCACAAAATTCTTATCCTCATAACCAGCCGCATTGATCCGCACATTCATAAAGGCCCCCATCACGGCACTGCGGGCACATAAAGCACCCACCCCGGCATCCGACACTGAGTTGGGATTGCCGATCTCCGCCATTGCCTTTATCACATCCATACTGGAAAAAGCTGCCTGCATTACTTTAAAAGGTATTTCAATAGCAAATTTTGTAGCTTCCTGGATCGCTGTTTTTCTTGTTATTTTTTCTTCCTCGGTTGATTTAGGTAAACTAAAAGCCGTCATAATTAAATTAAATGCTTTTGTATCTGCATCTACCAATTTCACTAATTCATTTTTATACTTTTCACCTACTTCCGCCCATGTACTAAACTCCTCCCAGCGGTCATCCCAACCTTTTTTATGCGAAGAAAGATTAGCTACCATTGTTGCCAGCGAGATACCCAATGCACCAACATAAGCAGAAATAGAACCACCACCCGGCGCCGGACTTTCACTGGCCGTTTCGTCAGCAAAATCAGTCAGGGTCATGCTTACCAACTTACTATCGGCTTTGTTGTAGAGCATGTATTCAATAATTCTTTCTTCCGGTTTAAACGGTCCGAGTTCATCAAGGCCCATTGACTTGACAGCGATCTTTATCAATTCTTTTTCTGTTACACCGGTGGAACGTTTTTGTTTTTTTAGAAAATATCTACCCGCTTCTAATAATGAATTTAATGGCACAAGACCAACCAACTCACTCCCGGTTACTCTTATTCCTCTTGCATCAGCTTTTTTACAAACCTCATCAAATGCAATATGAACCGGTGTTACATTGATATTAGTGAGATTCATGGAGATTTGTGCCACTCCATATTCTTCAATAAACCAACCAATAGCTTTTACTGATTTCAATGTGCCGGGTTGAACAATATCTTCACCTTGTTCATTCTTTATTTTTCTACCTGCTTCCCGTACATCAAATGCAATGGCATTGGCTCTTCTGGTAGAAGTTGTATTGAGATTGATATTATACGCTACTAAAAAATCTCTTGCACCAATCACTGTTCCGCCTCTCTTCGCATCAAATACAGCCGGGCCAAAGTCAGGTTTCCATTCCGGCAATTTTATTTTTTTAAAGAAACCTTCGTATTCGCCAGCCCGTATTACTGATAAATTATTTCTTTCTTTATTGGGTTGTGCTGCTTCGTATAAATAAACAGGCAGTGCCAATTCCTCTCCTACTCTTTTTGCTAATTGTTGTGCATACTTCGCCGTTTCTTCCATGCTGATATTGGCAATGGGAATTAATGGACAAACATCTGTAGCACCCATTCTTGGATGTTCGCCTTTGTGTTTGCTCATGTCAATTAATTCACCAGCTTTTTTAATGGCTAAAAATGCAGCTTCTATTACTGCTTCGGGATGACCCACAAAAGTTACTACTGTTCGGTTCGTTGCTTTTCCCGGATCTACATTCAGCAATCGAACACCTTCTACTGTTTCTATCTGATCAGTAATTTGTTTGATGATATTTAAATCATTGCCTTCGCTAAAATTGGGAACACATTCGATAATCGGTTGCATACCTGAGTATTTATCTTGCTAAGATATTGAAAACCTTGTCGGTGGATTTTAAAAGAATAGAATTATTTCCCTAATGGCTTATACAGCGGTTCAATGATTTTTTTGGTAGGCAATACGAACTCTCTTGGATGTTTGAGGAAATACCGTCCCAATATTCTAAAGAAACGGGGATACTGCGCAAAACGAATACCCCTTGATTTGACAGCTACTAAAAAAGCCAACGAGAAGCTGGTAAGGAAATTTAAAAAACCAATTGCTAACACTCCACCTAAAACAGCAAGTAAAAAATAAGGTGGAATATTTTCTACTCCCATTCCATAAACACCAATGGCTGTATTACCTGCAGAGATAGTGATATGACGAATATCAAAAGGTAAACCTAATATCTTGCCGAGTATGCCCGCAAAGCCAAGAAAAAACCCCAAAGAAATATTGCCCATCAATGCACCAAAATTTCTTTCTACCCAGCCAGCCAGTTTATCTAATCGCTTAGGCGACATAGAAAACTTTAATGCAGGATGTTCTTTTAACCGGTCTTTAATTTGGCCATAACGAATTTTATTTTGCCAGTAACCGGCAATGATACCACTGGCAAATAAAAAGAACCCTGTAAAGCAGGCATATAACAAGGAAAGACTTCTCCAGGGGTGCTGCTCTCTCAACATTCTCATGGCAGCATCCCCTTCTGCTATTTTCTGATGGAACAACATATCATAACCCATTGCCATTAAAAATGTAATGGGAAAAACGATAATGAGATTCCCAAAGAAAGAAGCTATCTGGCTTCTGGATACTTTCGCAATGGTAGCAGCGAGGTTATCCAAATCCGGCTCGCCATGCTTTTTTGTATCCAATGAACTCGCAACAGCACTGGCAGTAAATGCCGGTTGTTTGGTAGCAAGGGTTGAACCAGTGTTCTCAATCATGATGAACCCAATGCTATAATTAACACTGTATAAAAATCCTTGTGGAAAAGGCGCCAGTTTTAATTTGCCAATTAAGTTTTTAAAAATGGCAACAAAACAAATGATGAGTCCTCCCCACATAGCACTAATAATCATTCTATAATATTCTTTTCGGGTACTTGTAATATACATGTGCCCTTTGCAGCCTTTATGTTCTGCTATCTGGTAAGCGAGGTAGCCAACGCCTTGAGATAAAAATTCTCGGATACTGTTCTTTCTTTTTTCATTTCGCAATAACAAACGGAACACTTCTACAAAACGACCTGTATCAAATTTATTATCCGCATCCAGAACATCCATTACCAACTGCATTCTTTCCAATCGATTGGTGAGTATCAGTAACAAATAAGTTTGCTGTATACTGGCTCCCTTTTCTGAGTGACTTTCCCGGATATGGTCGATCAATTCATAACAATCATCGATTATATTTTTTAATTCACTGGAGACGATTGCAATGTCAGTAAAGCCGCTACTCTCCATCAATTGCTTTTCTACCTGGTGTACTTTATAATTCTGTAATACAAACGAAGTGTCTTTATATTGCTCATCTCCGGGTAAATAACTTAATACTTCCTTTTCAAGGCCTAACTGTGCCACCTGAAAGGAAAGAATTTTTAACGCCTGTATCAATTCCCTTTTTAAAGAATTATGCCGTGGACTGAAACTAAATCCAATCGCTTCAAAAAAATCAACCCAGGCTTGCCGGGGAATTGTTTCAACCCAGATATAATCGCTTTTTTTGAAAAAAACATTATTGATAACGTAGAGAAAATCGTTTTCATCCTGCAATGATAATTCCTGCCAAAATCCTCTTGCCAGTGGAATACCACTTTCTGTGATGGCAGCGGTAAGGTCGGTGCTGAGTAATTGAGCAATTAAAGCATGCTGTGTATTCGCTAACACAACTTTGTGTTGCTTTATCATCTCTGTAACATGCAGGAGGTTTTTTTCCGCATTCTTTTTGATCTTGCCGGGTGCAGGTCTTACTTCGGAAAAAAGGGCAATCAGAAATTCTAAACCTTTTTTACGGTCATGAGCTGGCAGTATAACATTGTCTACAATTAATTGCTCAAAAAAGCCGGGTTTATTCTTCTTTAATCTCAATATCGCCATTGCTCCGAAAATACAACAAGTATCCCGTTTACCTGATTAGAAGAGCATTATTTTATAGATAAATTAGAGCGAAGTTAATCAACGAGGCATTTTAACTACAGTTCCGCCTCTTATAGTACCATCACTGCAATTGCAACTATAACTATAAGAATCGCCTGCCATTGAAACTATTACATAATTCAATGAGCTATTATTTCTTTTTTTAAGCGACTTGCTATTTGTCCAGGTTTGTGTCAATTGATATTCGCAAGGAGATAACCATTTAATTTTATTTTTTATGACAATACCGTCTTTTTCATTCTTCTCGGTTTGATGCTTTGAAGTTCTTTTAATAGTCCAGATAGTATTTGTACCGGAATCCCGGTAAGCAAACTCACCCGTTTTAAATTCACTGCAATCAACAGAACTGCTTTGCGAAAAAGAAATTACGGCGAAAAGATTTAGTAGTACAACCAAAATAAAATATTTCATAGCCTATACATTTATAGAAATTCTCCGGCAATCATTACCTTATCAATACAATTTGAGCCAAAGGCATAAGGTAAATAAGCAATAGACGAAATTGGCTTTGTAAAAATCAAGTTCGCTTTTTTACCTGCTGCAATACTACCAACTTCATTTTGCAATTCCATTGCATATGCTCCGTTAATGGTCCCAGCATTAATTGCTTCTTCCGGTAACATTTTCATTTGAATACAACTCATAGCGACTACCAAATTCATATTTCCGGATGGCGATGATCCGGGATTATAATCGGATGCCAATGCAATTACACATCCTGCATCAATTAATTCTCTCGCTGGTTGAAATGGCATTCGAAGAAAAAAAGCTGCCGTTGGTAATAGTGTACCAATAGTATCAGAACCAGCCAAGGATTTAATTGCATCCTCATCCATTGTTTCTAAATGGTCAACACTAATTGCTCCAAGCTTCACTCCCACTTGTGTACCTCCAGATAAATTTAATTGGTTAGCATGAATTTTTGGTTTTAATCCAACCTCCATACCCGCTTTACAAATAGTTTCTGTTTCTGCTGCAGAAAAGAATCCATTTTCGCAAAACACATCAATATAATCTGCCAGTTTTTCTTTGGCAATTACCGGCAGCATTTCGTTAATTATTACATCAATGTATCCCTGGTGATTATCTTTATAAGCCAGCGGGTATGTATGTGCCCCCAAAAAAGTGGCTTTAATACATAATTTTGATTTTTCTTTCAACCTTTTAATTACCCGCAACATTTTTAATTCCCCTTCTACTGTTAATCCATAACCACTTTTTATTTCAATAGCACCCGTTCCCAATTTGCTTACTTCTTTTAATCTTTTCCATGCTGAATTAAAAAGTTCATCTTCTGTAGCTGCATTTAATTTATTGGCAGAATTTAAAATACCACCACCCTTTGCAGCAATATCAGCATAACTTAACCCCTTTATTTTATCTACAAATTCTTCTTCCCTGCTGGCAGCAAAAACAAGGTGGGTATGCGAATCGCACCAGGCAGGAAGGATGAATTGTCCGGAAGCATCAATAGTATTTTTGATTTTTGATTTTTGATTTTTGATTTCAGACATAAGTCCATATTCTGAAATTATTCCATCCTCGATAGTTAAATAGGCGTTTTCGATACAAGGTAGTTGTGCCAGTTCTTTTCCACGAAGTAGTTGATTGATTGGTCGGGCATTTACCAGTAGTTTGATATTAATTATGTCAGTTGTCATTAGTCATCCTTATTTTACAGAACTGTTTTACAATAAATTACATAATTTAAAACAAAAGCATCAAAAATTTTAAATGACAAACAAAAAAAAGAAAAAAATCATTGGATTACTTTTTTCATTAGCCAATCTCTTTGTACATCATTGCCCAATACAAAATCATGGCTGGCAAATTTTTCAAATCCGAATTTGTTATAGAAAGCAATTGCCCGGTCATTTTTTTCCCATACTCCTAGCCATATGATTTCTTTGCTTGCTTCCACTGCTATATCAATACATTTTTGCAGTAGTGCTTTTCCAACTCCTTTTCCGATAACGGATTTTAGTGCATAAATTCTTGCTACTTCGATAGATGATTTACCGGCAAATTCGATACGGTTTTCTCCATCCCTCATTCTTACATAACCAACCGGCACTTTATTATCAATTGCTAATAAAAAGATATTACCTGTAGTACCTACTTCTCTTATCAATTGTTCACGGGTAAATTGTTCGTTCATGAACTTATCCATATCCTCCTTTGTGTTATGCTCAACAAAGGTTTCATAAAAAGTCTGTCGGCTCATGTCTGCAATCAGTACTGCATCTGCAATAGTAGCGTATCGTATTTCTATTGACATACTGAAAGGTATTAAAATATAAAAAGCTTCCCGCAATCAGGAAGCTTTCATTTATTATGAAGTAAATTACAAGTTTTCAATCACCATTGCTGATGCACCACCTCCGCCATTACAAATACCTGCGGCTCCATACTTTGCATTATTAGCTTTTAGTACATTAATTAATGTAACGATTATTCTTGCACCACTGCACCCAAGAGGATGACCCAAGGAGACAGCTCCCCCATGTATATTCACTTTTGATGGATCCAGTTTCATTCGTTTACTATTTTCGATACCTACAACTGCAAACGCTTCGTTCAATTCCCAATAGCTGATGTCTTCCATTTTTAACCCTGCCTTCGCAACTGCTTTAGGTACTGCTATCGCAGGACTTGTAGTAAACCATTCTGGTGCTTGTTCCGCATCCGCAAACGACCTTATTTTTGCGATAGGCTTTAATCCTAGTTCTTCTGCTTTTTCTTTACTCATTAAAACTAATGCCGCAGCACCATCATTCATGGTTGATGCATTGGCAGCTGTTACTGTTCCATCTTTTATAAATGCAGGATTAAGCGTTGCAATTTTATCAAACTTTACATTGAACGGCTCTTCGTCTTTTGCAAAAACAATTGGATCGCCTTTACGTTGAGGAATTTCAACTGGTACGATTTCATTATCAAATTTTCCAGCCTCCCAGGCAGCCTGTGAACGTTTATAACTTTCAATGGCAAAATGGTCCTGGTCTTCTCTGCTGATCCCGCATTCCTTTGCACACAATTCAGCAGCATTTCCCATTGCTTTACCATCATATACATCTGTCAAGCCATCTTTTGCCAGGCCATCTATTAATGATACGTTGCCATATTTATTTCCCCATCTTGTGCTATCAGCATAAAAAGGAACATTACTCATACTTTCCATACCTCCTGCTATTACAATATCCGCATCACCAAGCATAATACTCTGTGCAGCCTGAGCAATGGCTTTCATACCACTGGCGCAGACTTTATTTACTGTTGTACAATTAACTTCATTTGGCAGTCCTGCAAATTTTGCGGCTTGCCTCGCCGGAGCTTGTCCCAGGTTAGCTTGTATTACACAACCCATCAATACATCCTGCACTTGTTCAGGTTTAATACCTGCTTTTGCCAATGCACCTTTTATAGCTATTGCACCTAACTGTGTGGCCGATAATACTTTTAAAGAACCACCAAAACTTCCCATAGGAGTACGAACAGCCGAGATAATATATACTTCCTTCATATAGATGTAATTATTTGGCCGCAAAGATAACGATTGTTAGTTTCCAAATATTTCCCTTATTATCCAACCAGCAGCTTAGCCAAAAATCATACTTGTGCAGTAACCATTAAATTATTCTATATGTTATATATTATTCCATTAGCATAATTTTACTTCACCAACTAATAAACCAGTCAACATGAAAATCACTATTTGTTTTTCACTTGTGCTATCCCTGCTATTTTCCACCTATTTGAATGCGCAGCCAATATCTAAAGCCGATACCGAACTATTTGGAAAAATTGATAAGCTTTTGGCTACCGTTTATAAATCCAATGAAACAGGTGCTACAGCATTAATAGCCCGGAAAGGAACAGTCATTTACAAGAAAGCAATGGGTATGGCCAACCTGGAGTTAAATGTTCCGATGCAAATTGATAATGTTTTTCGTATCGGTTCCATCAGCAAACAATTTACGGCTGTGGCCATATTACAATTACTCGAAAAAGGCAAACTAGACCTGCAGGACGATATAAAAAAGTTTATTCCCGACTATCCTACGCATGGATATACTATTACTGTTGAGCAATTACTCAATCACACATCGGGTATAAAAAGCTATACCAACATGAATGAATGGGACGACCAGGTACGCCGAAAAGATTTTACTCCCGCTGCCCTTGTTGACTATTTCAAGAATCAGCCAATGGATTTTGCTCCGGGTACTAAATGGGATTATAATAATTCAGGTTATATTTTACTAGGTTTTATTATTGAAAAAGCATCTGGTAAAACTTACCCTGAGTATATTGTTGATAATATCTTTAAGCCGCTGGGAATGACAAATTCTTATTATGGCGATCATATTCCCCTTATTAAAAACCGGGTTTCTGGTTATGAACCGGCAAGTATGACACAGCCTTATGCTGCAGGTTCTCTTCTTTCTACTGTTGAAGATCTTTTTAAATGGCACCAGGCTGTACATTCTTACAAACTCGTAAAGAAAGAAATACTCGATAAAGCATTTGTTTCTTCCAAACTTGTAAATGGAAAATCAACTAACTATGGATATGGATGGTTTATGGGCAATCTGCAAGGCAGTCCTACTATTGAACATGGTGGAGGTATAAATGGCTCACTCACCAATGCTATTTATTTGCCTAAAGAAGATGTGTTTGTAACAGTATTTTCTAATTGCACCTGCAAGCCCCCTTCAGAGGTATCAACTAAAATAGCAGGTCTGCTTATTAATAAACCATTTGGTGAACATAAAGAAATTACATTAACTGGTGTTGACTTAAATAAATATACCGGAGTATATGAGAATGAAAATGGCGAACAAAGAATTATCCGTAATGATAGTAACAAATTAACTTCTCAGCGGAGCGGAGGTACATTGTATAACATTAAACCTTACGCAAAAAATAAATACTTCTTTGAAAACAGTATGTCGTTGCTGGAATTTACAGAAGATGCCAATGGTATAATTACTGGTCATAAATTTTCAGCCGGCACAGAGCCAGAAACATATTGGAAGAAGACAAATAAATCAATTACAGCACCAAAAGAAATACAGGTAAACGAAAAGATATTGAAATCCTACGTTGGCGAATATGAATTGCAGCCTAAATTTATTATTACTATAACGACAAGAAATATTTGAATTATTTGCCACTACCGAAACAGAATGGTTTTTAAAAGTGATAGATGCAAAAGTTGAATTTGTAAAAGACGAAACAGGAAAAGTTTTAAAACTCATATTGTACCAGGGCGGACAAAAAATGGATGGCAAAAAAATAAAATAGTAGTAACACTAAATAAACCTAAATGCTCAAAAAAAGAGTATTCGATTATAGATAGGTGAAGAAATTTATCGGATAATAGTCACTAGTCCCTTAATAGTTGGCCTTTTATTCTTAAAAGTGATAAGATAAACGTAAGAGCCGGAGGGTTGTTCTATTCCATCAACTTTCCCATCCCAATCTACCCTGCCACTTTCGATGTGATAAACAATTTGACCTTGCCGGTTGTAAACAGACACCGTTGCGTTTAGCGTGGGGTCGAGGTAAGGAATTTGCCAGCGGTCATTCTTACCATCATTATTAGGAGTAAAAGCTGTAGGCACAAAAATTCCGGCCACTACTTTTACCATCACTTCATCCTCATTGGTACAGCCATAAGCTGATACAGCTTCTAGAATATATTTTATATCTGATAAGGGGGTTACAGATGGCGTTAAGGATGATGAGTTGGACAAATACTGTGTTGGTGACCAGGTATAAGATGGAGTTTCTCCTGTTACCTTTCCATTTAATATGATACTATCGCCGGCTATAACTGTTCTGTCGGATCCTGCATTTACAACCGGCTTGGGTCGAACATTAATGATAACAACATTAGATGAAATACGGCAATTAGGCAATGAAGCATTTCCGCTTTCTGCAACAGTCAGTCGATACCAAAAATTACCGGTAGCAGTTGGCTGTCGTAAATAAGTAAGGTTGTTAGCACCCGGAATGTCGGTCCACACTTTTCCTGAGTCACTGGTTACTTGCCATTGAAATACAGGAATTATAAAACCGGGTGAAACTGTAGCATCGAAAGTATAATTCAATTGCTGATCGCTGCACATATTTACCGTATCGCTATTTCCATTTGCCTGTATTGAAGAGGTAATGGCCGGGCCGCAGGGACGAAAAGTAATATCATCCAAACCAATATCATTTCCTATTCCGCCGGGAGCATTATTTCTGAGTCGTAAAACAATGGTTGGATTACCAGCAGTTGTTGTGAAGAAAAAGCCATACTGTTTCCATAAAGGATTGGCTGTAGCTGGAATACCACCCGTATTGAATGTATTTAAAATAACCCCTGCCGGAGTTTCAATTGTAAAAGTAAGATCAGGTTCTATTCCGGTTGTAGAAATCAATACATTCATTATCCAAGCTGCAAACTCATATGTAGTGTTGGGGCAGAGACCTGTTACTGTTGTAACAAAAAAATCACCCGGTGTATATGACGCATTAACCAGCATAAACGAACCACCCCCTGTATGATCAGATGAAACAGTATGCCAGGCGTTCCCAAAACAACCTGAGGTAGAGTTAGTGATGGTATAAAATCCATCGTTAGGGCAACTGTTATTTACATAAGTATAAGCACTGGGAGGAGTAAAATTAACATCAGGCGTATTAGCCGTTCCAAATGTGATATTAACTACCGGGTCGCCAAGACTTCCAGTACACAACTGAGCTTTTGCGAAAAAGGAAAGCAGGATTGAAAAAGCTGTTAAAAATATTCTATTTGCAAGCACTGCTTTTGTTGACACTTATTCCGGGTTATTTAATTGCATGCTAAATTATTACATTGTTTTTTCATTTACTAATCAATCTGCTATTATTAACAGGCTTACAATAAAATAATTCGATATATAAGATTTGTCATCATTTCATATATTCGAATACACAACATTAAAGCATGAAACTGAATCAAACTTCTCTTTTCGTTATAGCTATTTGTTTATTTCCGTTGGTTAGTTTAGGTCAAATACCCAAAAGAACTATACTCCCCGGCGATATTTACAAAATGAAAAATACTGGTGATGCACAAATTTCTCCAGATGGTAAGTGGGTAGCTTATACTCTAACATCAATTGATTCGGTAAAAGACCGGCGCAATACAGACATCTGGATGATGAATTGGGAAGGAACAGAATCTGTACAATTAACCAGTAGTCCCGAAGGTGAGAGCAGCCCCAGGTGGAGCCCTGATGGAAAATATATTTCGTTTACAGCATCCCGTGGCGGTGGAACTCAGGTGCATATTTTAAACAGGCTTGGTGGTGAAGCCATTAAACTTACAGAGATAAAAGGTGATTTGAATGATTATGCATGGTCACCCGATGGAAAGAAATTATTATTAACCATTCGGGACTTTGAAGATACTGCCGGTAAAAAAGGAAATAAGCCGTATGTAATTGATAGATATAAATTCAAACAAGATGTAAGCGGCTATCAATACGATAAACGTAATACACATCTTTATTTATTTGATGTTGCTACTAAAAAAACTGATACTCTTACAAAAGGCGATTATAATGAAAGTGGGGCACAATGGAGTCCTGATGGTTCTGCCATAGCTTTTGTAAGTAATCGAACAGAAGACCCTGATAAAAATAGCAACACCGACATTTTTGTTATTTCTGCAAAAGCAGGTTCAGTTGCAAAACAATTAACTACCTGGAAAGGAAGTGACGGATCTCCGCAATGGAGCCCTGATGGAAAAACCATTGCTTATTTACGCAGTACATCAGATGCTGATTATATAATGTACGACCAGGCGATCTTAGCTACCATCCCTGCTGCCGGAGGCGAAGCAACTTTATTAACTAAATCACTCGACAGACCTGTATCAACTCCCCGTTGGAATAAAGAAGGAACTGCCATAGCTGCGTTAGTTACTGATGACTGCGAACGTTACGTTGCATCTTTTAATGCCAGCAATGGGAAAATGAATAAGATAGCCGGAGGTGCCCGATCTTTTAATT
>LNFM01013231.1_pt1 | contig 20805 bp, 24 predicted proteins | sample 596031 | NCBI WGS metagenome assembly LNFM01 (sample SAMN04254537, study PRJNA301005) | activated carbon metagenome | isolation source: dual media filters at the Ann Arbor, Michigan drinking water treatment plant | place: USA: Ann Arbor | reverse complement strand
CCGCTTCCACCCGGCCTGGAACTACACCATCCGGCCGAAAATCAAACACTCAACCTCGTGAAGATCGAAGCGTTTATTTTGTCACAGACCCTAAGGCCGAGTTTATCGAGCAGAACATTCCCGCGGGCTACTTCGGCGAGCCTCACGACATTGGGCATCTCGTGGCTTTTCTCGCTTCGCCGCTCGCCCGCTATGTCAATGGTGCGGCGATCCCGGTCGATGGAGGGGCGGTGCGTCGAGTGTAGGGATTAGGCGCCGTGTCCCAAATCCCCTCCCGAGAGGGCCAACGGTGATGACTGCGATCGGAAACATTCATTTCTGTTTCTGGATCGTTGGCATTAGTGGTTGCCGTTCAAGGCGATAGGCGAATGGAAAATCAAATGTCGATCGGATCGAAGCCATATTCCCCCCGACCATTTAGAGTCGCGGTGCCGGATGCGACACTCGTGGATTTGAGGAAACGGCTGCGGCAAGTTCGCTGGCCCGACGAGGCCGCGCCGGGATGGGACTACGGCGTCGACCTGCAGTATCTCAGGTCGTTCGTCGACTTTTGGCGCGACGAGTACGATTGGCGTGTTCATGAAGCGGCGCTGAACGAACTTGCTCAATACACGGTGGAGATCGACTCGATCGACCTTCACTACATTCACGTCGAGGGGAAGGGTCTCGATCCGATGCCGTTGCTGCTAACGCACGGTTGGCCAAGCTCGTTCGCAGATTTTCGCAGGATCATTCCAATGCTGACGGATCCTGCAAGCTTTGGTGGGGATCCGAGCGACGCCTTCACGGTCGTCGCTCCGTCGATGCCCGGGCATGGTTTCTCATTCAAACCAAACCAGCGTCGTTTCAGCATTCCTGAGATCAGCGATACGTTCGCAAAGTTGATGGTCGATGTGCTCGGCTATAGGACCTTCGGTTCTCAGGGCGGAGATTGGGGAGCGTTCGTGAGCTCGCGGCTTGCTTATGCGTATCCGCAGAGCGTGCGCGGTATCCAGATTTCACTTCTGACGATCCCGCGCGAGCGTCCGGCGGTTGATGCTCCTACGCATGAAGAGAGCGAGTACTTCGAGCAGCTTGCGGGCTGGCTGAAGAAAGAAACCGGTTACATCCAGATCATGGGTACTAAGCCGCAAACGCTGGCGTACGCGCTGTCCGATTCACCGGTGGGGCTTGCCGCATGGATTCTAGAAAAATTTCGCTCCTGGACCGATTGTGACGGCAACGCCGATGCTTGGCTTGGCCGTGACGTGCTCGCAACCAATATCATGTTGTATTGGGCGACGGGCGCGATTGGATCGAGCTTCTGGCCGTACTATGCGCGGCTCCATGGTCCATGGATGATGCCACCAGGCGAACGTATTCAAGTGCCTTGCGGATACGCGGAGTTTCCGAAGGAATTCCTGCGTCCGCCGCGCTCGCTTGCCGAGCGCATGTACGGAAATATCACCCGCTGGAGCAAGATGGAGCGCGGTGGCCATTTCCCCGCTCTGGAGCAACCCGAGGCACTAGCGAAGGAAATTCGCGAATTCTTCAGGACCGTCCGCTGATCAGATGTCGCGATATGCTCAGGCCGATCGACACAACGTAAACTGCCGTCGATAGGCATTCGGAGTCGTGCCGAGCCGTGTCCGGAAGTGATGGCGCAGCGTTGCCGACGAGCCGAGCCCGATCGCCGCCGCGATGTCTTCGAGCGCGGCTGCTGGCTCCGTTTCGAGGAGGACTTTGGCGCGCGTCAGCCGTTCCCGCAGCACCCACTCGCCGGGGCCCAGTCCTGTCGTCTCGTGGAATCGGCGTTGCAGGGTGCGCGGGCTCATGCCCGCACGGCGGGCCAAGGTCTCGATAGAAAGATCCTGCGGCAGCCGCTCTCGCATCCAATCGAGCAACGGGCTCAACCGCGTACTCTCGCGGGTGCGCGCAACAGGCGCCTGGATGAACTGCGCTTGCCCGCCGTCACGGTGCGGGGGCACCACCAGCCGCCGCGCCACGCTGTTCGCGGCTTCCGCGCCATAGTCCTTGCGAATGATGTGCAGACAGAGGTCTATGCCGGCTGCACTGCCCGCCGCCGTCAACACATCCTCCTCATCGACATAAAGCACGTTCGGCATCAGCGTCACTGCGGGGTGCAAAGCCCGGATCGTCTCGACGTAGCGCCAGTGTGTCGTCGCACGGCGGCCGTCGAGCAAGCCGGTCGCAGCAGCAACCCGTACACCCGAACAAAGCGAGACCAGACGCGCGCCCTTGGCATGCGCTTTCCGCAGCGCGGCGACGAGCGTCTCGGGCACCGGTGCATCGATCGATCGCCAGCCAGGAATGACGATGAGATCGGCGTCGTTGAGCAGGGATAGGCCGCCGTCGACCGTGACCGTCAGACCGCCCACCGCCCGCAACGGCCCGGGCTCGATGCTGGCGATGGCATGGCGATACCAATCGCGCCCCATCTCCGGCCGCGGCAACGCGAACACTTCGACGGCAACGCCGACCTCAAAGGTGCATAGCCCGTCGTAGGCGAGGGTAACGACTCGGGGCCCGGTCAAACGCACGCCGGCATCGGTCACGATGGCTCTCGGTGTAGTTGGCGTGATATTAACGAACTATGGCGATCGCGCCGCTGGTAGGCAAGGCGTCACTCTCGCACTCTGCGCCAGTCAGCCCTCACACTTGGGAGAATCCGCCATGACTAGCCGCGTCACCGAGATCCCTGCCGCACCCTCCGGTGAGGTTCACGCCTACTACACCCATCGCTTGAGCCGAGAGACCGATTGCCATGATGTCTACGCATCCATGAAGGCCGGCAAGGTGGACTTCGTCCTCGTCGACGTGCGCTCGGAAGAGAAGTACCGCGATGCCCACGTTCCCGGCGCCATCCATATGCTCGTTGGCAAGATGACTCGCAGCCGCCTCGAGGCATGGCCCCAGGATACCCTCTTCGTCGTCTACTGCGCCGGCCCGCACTGCAATGGCACCGACAAGGCCGCCCGCCGTCTCAGCGAGCTTGGACGCAATGTCAAAGTCATGATCGGCGGCATGACCGGCTGGGCCGACGAAGGCTACGCCTATGCGCAGGGCGCCGAGCCGGCCGCCGTTGCAGGCTTCGACGTCGCCGCGTGAACCGCGGGACGTCCACACAGGGCGTCCTGGCTTGCCTCCTGACCGTAGCGGTGTGCCTTGCATCCTTCTCCGGGGACACACTGACAGAGAGATGCTCCGAAAGCGCCATCGCGGCGAAGAGGTCCCGCCAGAACGCGGTCGAGTGGCGGCACGCCGGAGCCGTTCCAATCACGAATCTGCACCAGCCTGCGAGGAATGAGAATGCCGACAATTGCGATGCGCGACCCCATACCCGGCGACTGGACCGACTGGCACCGCATGTTGTCCGAGAATTGCGCGCACCTTGGCGTGTCGATGTCACAAGCCCATGACCGTGAACTGTGGCGCCGGATCATGGCTCCTGAACATCCCATGGGAGCGCTCGTTTGCGGCACGTCCGACCGCGACGGGACGCTGCTCGGTCTTGCACACTACGTCCTCCATCCGCACACATTCAGCTCGAAGATGGTCTGTTACCTTGAAGACCTGTGGGTCGAACCCGCTGCACGCCGGGCCGGCATAGGCCGGAGCCTCATTGAAGCCCTCGTCGCTCGTGGCAAAGAGCAAGATTGGAGTCGGCTCTACTGGCACACCGAGGCTGACAATGCGGCGGCGCGTACGCTGTATGACCGCATCGGGCGAGCCACCAACTGCGTCCGTTACGATATCGTCCTGCCATAGTCTGGCGAGGCGACATTCAAAGCCTTATTCTTATCCCTAACCGGAGAGTCTTTGTCCCGATGATTACCTCTCATTGTAGGCGCGGAGTGCGCCATGGCTGCGCAACGAGAGGCATCGGGCAGAGGACGGCCAGTTATGTGCCGACCGAGAGTTTGTCATGAAGGTCGTCGTCGTCGGAGGCGGTGTCGTCGGCCTGTCGACTGCCTACGCACTGCTCGAGGCAGGGAGCGATGTCACTGTGTTCGACGCTCAGGCGATCCCCAATCCAGCATCTGCCTCGTACGACCGAAGCAGGATGATGAGGTTACAATACGGACCGCAGAGGGGGTACGCCCACCTCGCCCATCGAGCGCTGACATCGTGGACAGACTTGGAACGGACGCTCGGCGTGCAGCTCTATCGTCCGACCGGCGTTTGCGTCTGGTCCGCCACGGCTGAGGCATGGACCTCGGCGACACGCGGAGCGCTCGGAGATGCAGGCATTGCATATGGAGAAGCCTGGCTCGACGGCCATGCTGGACGGGTTTTCAACCGCTCGGCTCTTCATCATGGTGTTCGTACGCAAGAAGGAGGGGTGCTACTGGCTGACCGGGCAGTGACCGCGTTGGCAGCTGCGGCAACCAGGAAAGGAGCACAATTACGGCCGGGACTCGCCGTGAGCGACGTAGACGCCGAGCGGGGAATCGTCCGGACCGCGACCGGTATCGTCGAGGCCGATGCAGTGGTCATAGCCGTCGGGGCCTGGACGTCGAAGCTCCTTCGCAGCTTTGACCGCCGCGTTACACCGATCCGGTCGGTCGTCGCCTACGTCATGCCGCCGGACGAACTTGCCGCCGACTGGGCGGCATCGCCGTGCACAATGATCGAAACCCGAGAATCGATGCTGTACGCGCTGCCGCCGATTCCGGAGGCGCCCCTGAAGCTCGCGGGGACCGCCAATCTGCGGCAGGCCGACCCGGATCGGCCCGAGCCGGTGACACCGCAGGAAGCGCAAGCGGTGCTCGAGGCGTTTCGGCCGTACCTGCCGAACATCGAGCGTTACCGCGTCGTCGACACGGCGATGGGTTGCTACGCGGATCCGCCGGACAAGACCTTTATCATCGAACGGCAAGGCCGCGCGGTCATCGTTTCCGGGTGCGGCGGTCGCATGTTCAAGTTCGGGCCATTGTTGGGGATGGAGATCGCTGCCGTCCTTGCCGGCAAAGCTTCCGCGGCCACGCTCGACCATTGGGGTAGGCCCTTGGATGGTCTCTGAAGGCTGGTCCAGGCGAGCTCATGCTCTTCTGCTGGGAGCGCGCCACTCCTGTGGCGCAATCTTTGTCGATCACACCGACCATGAGCGCCACAGGAGTGGCGCGCTCCCAGCAGAAGAGAATGACCTACCTCAACGCCCCCGCCACCAGCTCGGCGATCAGGCGGTTGCCCGTGTTGTTCATGTGCCAGAGACCGTAGAGCCGGCGGGGCTGCGGCGCGGTGCCGAGGGCGGAAAAGCTGTCGATCGTCGCGAGGCCGTTCTTCTCGGCGCAGGCGAGCAGGCCGCCGGTCAGGCGGCGCTGCTCGGCGGCGAAGGCCGGGTCGTCGAACACCACGGGGTCGTACTCGGCGAGAAGCAGCACGCGGGCGCCGCTCTGCTTCTGCAGCTCGGCCAGCCGTGCCGTCAGCTGGCAGGAGATCAATTCGCCGACGCCGGGCGCGTGCACGCGGATGTGGTCGCCGAACCAGTCATGCAGCAGGTCGAGGCGGCGCAGAATAAAGTCGAACAGGTAGGAGTAGCCCAGCGACTTCTGCCAGAACGTGAGGGTGGCCCAGGGATCGGCGCGCGGTGAAACCGGCACGCCGCGCAGCTCGAGCTTGCCGCCCTCCATCACGAACCACGGCTTGTCGGCGCTCCACAGTCGGCGCATCTCGGTGCGCCTGATGTCGTCGGCGATGAAGGCGACGACGATGTCGGCGGGCTTGTCGCGCGCGGCGAGCCGCTCGGCGCGCAGCACGATCTGGTCGAAGCCGTAACCGCTCACGCCGCCGTTCAGCACGCGGCGTCCGGTGATCTGCTGCAGCTGCGCCGGCCAGGTCTCGGCATCGGTCACCTCGTCGCCAAAGGTGAAGGAATCGCCCACCGCGAGGATCGCTGGGCCCGACGCGGCGGCGTGGTCGCCGGTGCGGCGCAGGCCGCCGGCATCGATGATTATGCCGGCCGCCGTGTAGTGCGACCGCGGCACGTAGCCCAGCCGCTCGTCGTGCGCATAGCGGCCGGCGTCGCGCTCTGCCAGCACGGTGCGCGCATCGAGCACGAAGTTCGACCAGGCGAACAGGTAACCCCAGGTGGTGGCGCGCAGGCCGAGCTCGAGCACGACCAGCCCGACCACGATCGAGAGCAGGACGAGGCCGGCGCGGCGAAGGGGCTCGCGCATCAGCGTGCGCTCTTCTCATTCTCCTCCCCAGCCTTGCTGGGGAAGTGTCGGCGTCTTACGCCGACCGAGGGGTCATGGTCTTCCGGACCGCGAGCCTCCCGCTCGCTAATACCGCCATGAGCGAGCGGGACTCTCGCGGTCCGGAAGACGATGAACCATGACCCTTCCGTCGCCGTATGACGACCACGCCTGAGGCTTTTGGCCGCCTGCGGCCAGAATGCAGACCCCAGCGGAGCTGGGGAGGCATGTGAGAGGCGTCCCTTGAAATGACAGGATTGCTCTGTAGGACGTTGCGCGGCGGGCTCAATCATCGTAGCGGCAGGGAAAGAAAGGGGATCAGCATGACGCCCGGCGCGCGGGTTGCGGCCACCATAGAGCTTCTCGACGAGATCGTCAGTCGGCCAGAGCGGCCGGCCGACGGCATCGCCAATGCCTACTTCCGTGCGCGCCGCTTCATCGGCGGCGGCGATCGCCGCGCCGTGTCCGAGCGCGTGTGGGCGATCCTGCGACGCTGGGGGCAGCTCCGCTGGTGGCTCAAGCGCACGGGGCATCCCGACAACTCGTCCCGCGCACCCAACATTGCTCGTGCGATCGTGTCGGCCGAGCTGCTGCTCATCGACGGCCTCGCGCTCGCTGACGTCGCCGCGATGTTCGACGGCGGCCGCTATCGCCCGGCGCCTCTCGACGAGGCCGAGTTCCGCGCGCTGCGCCAGATGGAGGGCCATTCGCTCGCCCATCCCGAGCAGCCCGACTGGGTCCGACTCAACGTGCAGGAATGGGTGGCGCCCCATCTCAAGGAAGCCTACGGCGAGGCGTGGGGCCGCGAGATCGCCGCGCTCGATGCACCGCCGCCGGTCGACCTGCGCGTCAACCGCCTCAAGGCGACGCCGGCCGAGGCGCGCTCGGCGCTGCAGCGCGAGGGCATCGAGACCAAGCCGATGCGCTACGCTGTGAACGGCCTGCGCCTCGAGCGCCGCCTCTCCGTCGTCGCCGGCCCGGCCTTCCAGGAGGGGCTGGTCGAGATCCAGGACGAGGGCTCCCAGCTCGTCGCCGCCCTGGTCGATGGCCAGCCCGGCATGCAGGTGATGGATTACTGCGCCGGCGCCGGCGGCAAGACGCTAGCCATCGCCGCCGGCATGAACAACAAGGGCCGTGTCGTCGCCATGGACGTGCTGGAGACGCGGCTCGACCGCTCGGCCCAGCGCCTGCGCCGCGCCGGCGCACACAATGTCGAGCGCCGCGCGATCGACGGCGACAATCGCAAGTGGCTGAAGCGCCAGGGCGGCGCCTTCGACCGCGTGCTGGTCGATGCGCCGTGCACGGGCACCGGCACGTGGCGGCGCAATCCCGACGGCCGCTGGACCTTGCGGCCCGAGGATCTCGCCGAGCTGGTGCCCAAGCAGGCCGCCATCCTCGACGCCGCGCAGCGCCTGGTGAAGGTCGGCGGCGGGCTGGTCTACGCCACCTGCTCCGTTCTGCCGGCCGAGAACGAGCGCCAGGTCGAGGCCTTTCTGGCACGCCATCCCGAGTTCGCCGTCGTGCCGGTGGTCGACGTGTGGCGCGACGCGCTGGGCAGCGAGCCGCCGGCCGAGATCGCCGATGGCCCGTACCTGCGCCTCTCGCCGCTGCGTCACGGCACCGACGGGTTCTTCGCGGCGATGCTGGTCCGCCGTGCCGCGGCGGTGACGCCGGCCGGGTCGGCTGAGGAGGGGACCGAGGCCGGCCGGGAAGAGGTGGCCGACCCCGCGGAGGTAGAGCCAACGCCTGCCCGGGTGGAGGCGGCATGATCCGCATCCGCCGCGCCCAGAAGAAAGACGCCGCCGCGATTGGCCGCGTCCATGTGGAGACCTGGCAGGCGACCTACGCCGGCTTGCTGCCCGATGCGCTGCTCGCCGCCATGTCCGACGTGCGCCAGTCGGCGTGGTGGTCGCGCCTGCTCGACGATCCCGGCCAGGCCCGCGGCGTGTTCGTCGCCGACGACCAGGAGATGGGCGTGGTGGGCTTCGGCAGCTGCGGCCCGGTGCGCGATCCGCCCGAGGGCCTCGACGGCACCGAGACCCGGGTCGGCGAGGTCTACACGCTCTATGTCGAGCCGGATTTCCAGAACCTCGGCCTCGGTCGCCGCCTGCTCGACGCGTTGTTCCGCCAGCTGCGTGCCGACGGCAACGACACCGCCGTGCTGTGGATGCTGGCCGACAACCCGACGCGCTTTTTCTACGAAGGCATGGGCGGGGCGCGCTGCGGCGAGCGCATCGACACGATGGCCGGCAAGGACGTCGAGGAGGTCGCCTATGCTTGGCGCAACCTCGACGCTCCGCTGATTCGCCGCAAGCTCGCAGCGGAGGACTGACGTTCCATCCGCCTCGGCGGCGGCGCTGCCGAGGCGTCGGCCCCTGCACCTTGCGAAGCCGCAGCGTCTTGCGGCGCCGATATCATCCCGACCTAAACGGATCGACGACTCTCAACCGGCCGTCGAGCAACATCCCGTGCTGCATGTCCTCGGACCAGAGCGTCTCGCATTCGGCTCGCATCGCCGCCGAGGCGATCATGGCATCATAGGTCGAGAGGCCGTAGCGCTCCGCCAGGGCCAGCCCGTCCTCGTGCGTCTCGACCGTGACGGGGTGAACGATCAGCAGGCCACGCACCAGCGACAGGAACTCGTGCGTCTCGCTCCAGCCGAGCCGCATCTTGCGGCGGGCGACGTTGGCGATCTCGTTCAGTACCTGCACGCTGATCGATCCGCCCTGTGCCAGGACTTTCTCCGCCTTGTCGGCCTTGTCGGAATCTCCCGAGGCGATGTAGAGCAAGACGTTGCTGTCGAAGAAGCTAGCGGGCATTCGCCTCTTCCCGGTCGAACTTGAAGTCCGCCGGAAGGCGGCCGCGGAATGTACGCAAGCGCGCCAGCAGTTCCGCCCGGCCGGGCTTGCGGGCAATGCCGAAGCGACTCGCGTCGGAGACGTGGATCTCGATCTCGTCGCCTTCCTTCAGCCCGAGCGCCTCGACCACGGAGGCGGGAAGACGAACGGCCAAGCTGTTGCCCCATTTGGCCACCTGCATGCCGGTCTCCGTTAGATATACAGTTGTTACTTTGTATATCTAGATTGCTCACCAAGCAAGGCAGATCAGGTCAGTGTGCCGGGGCTGAGCCCAACGAGAAACAACAAGGCCCCGGCCAGTTTCATGCTCCGCCAGGGTCGGGTCGGCGGCCAGTGGCCAACTCCCATGAACATCGGGGCGGCCAAGGCCCCGATGTTCACCGCGCTCGACGAGTGCTTCAGCCGAGAGCGCGTCAGCCGCGGAACATGCCGCAAATCTTGTTGCCGTACGGATCGCGCAGATAGGCCAGGTAGAGCTTGCCCGCCGCGCCCTCGCGCCAACCCGGAGGCTCCTCGATGCTCTTGCCGCCGTTGGCGACGCCGGCATCGTGGAAGGCCTTCACCTTTTCCGCGCTGTCGCAGGCAAAGCCGATCGTGCCGCCGTTGGCATGCGTGGCCGCGTGGCCGTCGATCGGCTTGGTAAGCCCGAACATGCCGGTCGAGGTACGATAGAAGACCCGGCCCCTGGGATCGGTCTTGCCTTCCGGCACGCCGATGGCGCCGAGGACGGCGTCGTAGAACTTCTTCGAGGCGGGAACGTCGTCCGCGCCGACAAACACATGTGAGAACATCTGCATCCTCTCCCTGTCCGATCGGTGCCCGAGGGCCGGGGCGGCTCCGGGGCCACCGCAACACGACGGAGACCTGATACATCATTGCACCGGTGTTGGGATAGGCGGGAACGCGTTCCCTATCGCCGTGCAGGCCGTCGGGCACCGGCGGCACGCATGCACCGGATTCCGCCCGACTGTCACAGCCTGGCGACGCCGCATTGGGGGGCCGTCCGGCGGGCCGCAATGACGGGCCGTTCGCGCCGCCCTGGCCCCGGGCTTTGGGCTTGTTGATCCTGTCACCTTTCGCCGCCTCGGGCGTTGGGAGGGGACTGGAAAGAGGTAGCGTATGCGTGAGGCTCGCCCCACTCCCGCTGGCCATCGCACGGACTCCGGCTCGTCCTACTGGCAGCGACGGGCAAAGGAGGTGCATGCTGTCGCGGTCCTGATGCTCGACCCAGGCGCCAAGGCGACCATGCTCGATCTCGCCGCCATGTACCTGATGGCCCGCCGTGCCGAGGAGCGACGGGCCATTTTCGGCGCCCGGTTGGGTGTTTCTCTGCACCCTGGCGAGGCGGATTGACCAACGCCGGACGGCAGTTCCAGGATGTGTCCACACCACGGCCGAGTTGAAGCATGTCCGACCGTTTGCTGATCGTCGATTTCGGTTCCCAGGTCACCCAGCTCATCGCCCGCCGCCTGCGCGAGGCGGGAGTCTACTGCGAGATTCATCCCTACCAGCAGGTCGACCAAACCCGGCTGAAAGAGCTCGACCCCAAGGCCATCGTGCTTTCCGGCGGTCCTGCCTCGGTGATCGAGGGCGAGGCGCCGGCCGCCGACCCCGCCATCTTCGCCGCCAAGGTTCCCGTGCTGGGCATCTGCTACGGCGAGCAGACCATGGCCAAGGAGCTGGGCGGCACGGTCGAGGCCGGCCACCACCGCGAGTTCGGCCGCGCCGAGCTCGAGGTGACAGCGAAGTCGGCTCTGTTCGACGGCGTCTGGCAGCCCGGCGACAGGAAGCAAGTCTGGATGAGCCACGGTGACCGCGTCACCCGCCTGCCGCCCGGCTTCGGCATCATCGCGACCAGCGAGAATGCGCCGTTCGCCGCCATCGCCGACGAGCAGCGCAAGTTCTACGGCGTGCAGTTCCACCCCGAGGTGATGCACACGCCCGATGGCGCCAAGCTCTTGCGCAACTTCGCCCTCAACATCGCGGGCTTCAAGGGCGACTGGACGATGGCCGCCTTCAAGGACCGCGCCATTGCCCAGATCCGCAGCCAGGTCGGCAAGGGCCGGGTGATCTGCGGCCTGTCGGGCGGCGTCGACTCCTCGGTCGTGGCCGTGCTGCTGCACGAGGCGATCGGCGACCAGCTGCAGTGCGTGTTCGTCGATCACGGCCTCCTCAGGCTCGACGAGGCAGACCAGGTCGTCCGCCTGTTCCGCGACCACTACAACATCCCGCTGATCCACGCCGACGCCTCGGAGCAATTCCTGAAGGCGCTCGACGGCGTCACCGACCCCGAGCACAAGCGCAAGACGATCGGCGCGCTGTTCATCGACGTGTTCGAGGCCGAGGCGAAGAAGGTCGGCGGCGCCCAGTTCCTCGCCCAGGGCACGCTCTACCCCGACGTGATCGAATCGGTGTCGTTCACCGGCGGCCCGTCGGTGACCATCAAGAGCCATCACAATGTCGGCGGCCTGCCGGCCCGCATGAACATGAAGCTGGTCGAGCCCCTGCGCGAGCTGTTCAAGGACGAGGTGAGGGCGCTTGGGCGGGAGCTCGGCCTGCCGGCCGAGCTGGTGAACCGGCATCCGTTCCCGGGGCCGGGGCTTGCGATCCGCATTCCGGGTAACATCACGAAGGACAAGCTCGACCTGCTACGGAAGGTCGATGCGGTCTATCTCGACGAGATCCGCAAAGCAGGGCTGTACGACGATATCTGGCAGGCGTTCGCCGTGCTGCTACCGGTGCGCACGGTGGGCGTGATGGGGGACGGGCGGACGTACGATCAGGCGTGTGCGCTCAGGGCGGTGACGTCGACCGACGGGATGACGGCGGACTACTACCCGTTCGAGCACGCGTTCCTGGGGCGGGTGGCGAACCGGATCATCAACGAGGTGCGCGGGATCAACCGGGTGACGTACGATATCACGTCGAAGCCGCCTGGGACGATCGAGTGGGAATAATTTTTGCCCATCCGAGGCTATCCGAAACTTCGCCAGAATACGACGTAACCAACTGAAAAACAAAAATATTTCAGCCGAGACCTATCGAGAGCTATCGGTGGGCATCAAACGCGTCTGTCGTGCCCGCTGACGGACCCTGCCACCGTTGATCATCCGGAAAATCGAAAGTACCGTCATAGCGACCGAGGCTAATGACGGTACTTTTTTCAGCCTAACACGCTGAACATAAACAGATATTGCCGTCAAAAGCCTCCAAAAACCGCGTGACGGTACTTTTCCGCGAGGAGGCCCAGAATGTTGACGGATGCGGCACTTAAGTGCCTGAAACCAAAAGCCAAAATGTACAAGGTGACCGATCGTGACGGCATGTATGTGCGTGTCGCGCCGACAGGCGGCATCTCGTTCAGGCTCGACTATCGGCTGAACGGCAGGCGGGAGACCGTCCATCTCGGCAAGTACGCCCGAGATGGGATCTCGCTCGCCCGGGCGCGGGAATTGTGCCTGGACGCGAAACGCATGATCGCCGAGGGGCGGTCCCCCGCCATCGAGAAGCAGCGGGAGAAGCGCCGGATCAAGGAGGCCAAGAGCTTCGGCGAGTTCGGCGAGAAGTGGCTGACGGCCGCGCCCATGGCGGACAGCACGCGCGCCATGCGCCGCGCCATATTCGAGCGTGAACTCAAGCCGGTCTGGCAGAACCGTTTGCTGACCGAAATCACGCCTGATGACCTGCGCGCCCACTGCGCCAAGATCGTGGAACGGGGCGCGCCCGCGACGGCCATCCATGTGCGGGATATCCTGAAGCAGATCTACGCCTTCGCCATCCTCCACGGCGAGAAGGTCGCGAACCCGGCCGATGACGTTGGTCCGGCTTCGATTGCCACGTTCACGCCCAAGGACCGGGCGCTTTCGCCGACCGAGATCCGCATCATGCTCAAGCAACTGGAGCATGTCGCGACGCTGCCGACGATCCGGCTCGGCATGAAGCTCTACCTCCTCACCATGGTCCGGAAGAGCGAACTACAGGACGCGGTCTGGGATGAAGTCGATTTCGAAAACGCCGTCTGGACGATCCCGAAGGAGCGCATGAAGCGATCGAAGCCGCACAATGTCTACCTGTGCCGGCAGACCCTCGACATCATGATCGCGCTCAAGACCTGCGCCGGTAATTCCCGGTATCTGCTGCCTTCCCGCTACGATGCGGATGCGCCGATGTCGCGGGCGACCTTCAACCGGGTCACTTACGCTGTCGTCGAACAGGCCAAGAAGGAGGGGCTGCCGCTGGAGCCGTTCACCGTGCATGACCTGCGCCGCACGGGCTCGACGCTGCTCAATGAGCTGGGCTTCAACCGCGACTGGATCGAAAAGTGCCTGGCGCACGAGGACGGGCGTTCATCACGCGGCGTCTACAACAAGGCCGAATACGAGGTTCAGCGTCGCCACATGATGCAGGAATGGGCCGACACTGTCGATGCCTGGGTCGAGGGGCGGAAGTATGTTCCGACGCTGCTGCCGACAGTCATGCCGTCTATCACGCTCGATCCTGCCCTTTGACTGGGCGGGACTTGCGCTTGGTGACGTCGGGATGCTGTGCGCGAGGGATTGGCTTCGCGCGCCGCGCCAGCAACCAGGCGTGGACCTCGGCGAGGTCCCAGACGATGCAGCGCGGCGACAGCGCGAAGCGGCGTGGGAATTCGCCGCGCTGCTCCATCTCGTAGATTGTGCTGTCGGCCAGGGGCACCATCTCGCGCAGTTGGTGCCGCCGGATGGTCTTCCTGATCTCCAAAGGCTCGCTCTGACCCATACCCAATCTCCTTAGCGGCTGTCGCTGGCGATTGAGAACGATAGGTGCCGATGCCGGAAGTCCCTCCCGAGTGGCGTGCGGCAATTTCGGGCTCTGGCGTAGAAATCGGCGGGTCATTTTCAGTCCTGACAGCGCGGCCGGACATCCGTCAGCCCACAGAATCTGCACGACTCGCCGCACCCGTTCCGCGCCATAATTGCGCTGTTCAGATCACGCACCATTTACTGCTTGCACCGGCGAGATGCGATCCGGAAGTCCGCTAGCGACGTAACAACAGTCGAATGTGTGACACTTAAGGATTTCGTGGGCGGCGGTAGCGAGGAGACGGAGAAGAACCATAATCTGATCGGAACAGTTCTCGGGGGCTGACGGGGCTACGTTTGCAAAGACCTTTGCATCATGGGGAACCATCGTGCCGAGATCGAAGATCGAGCTACGCCATGTGCGTTACATCATCGCCGCTGCGGAAAGCGGCAGCTTCCGGCGCGCGGCGCAAGATCTCGGCGTCGAGCAGTCGGCGATCAGCCGCCGCATCCGGGATGTCGAGGATGAGATCGGCGCACAGCTGTTCCGCCGTCATCCTGCCGGCGTCGACCTGACGGACATCGGCAAACAATTCCTGAATCAGGCCGCCCCTGGGGCTCGCCAGATCGGATCGGCGCTCGACGGCGCAAGAACGGTGGCGAACAGAGGACGGCATCTTCGGATCGGCGTGTTTGGGCCTCTGACCATGGGCTTTCTGTCTGAGCTCTTCGGGGCCTTTCGGGGTGACCGCCCGGGGGTCAAGCTGCGGTTCAGCGAGGGCAGCTGTCCCGAACTTATCGCGGCCGTGCGGCGGGGGCAGCTTGATGTCGGTGTCGTCGCCGAAGCATCGCCCGGGAAGGGCTTTGACGTGACGCATTTGTGGGCCGAGCCCGTGTACGCGGCATTGCCGGACGGCGACCCACTCGCCGATCAGAAGGCGCTCCGGTGGGATGACCTGCGTGATCGGCACTTTGTGGTGACTGATTTACCGACCGGCGATTTCGCAAAGGGTTACCTGATGCGAAACCTCCAGACTTCGCCCGGAGACCTCCAGATCGAGCAATTGTCCGTCACTCGGGAATCTCTGATGCAGATCGTCGCGCATGGGGACGGCGTCACCATCGCAGGCAGCGCGCATGTCCGTCACGGTCTGCCAGGCATTGCTTTTCGCCTGATCGAGGATGCTGTTCTCCGCTATGGTGCTGTCCACCCGCGAGGGGCGCTCCATCGGAACCTCGAGCGCCTGCTGGCGCTGGCAAAGTCTTTCTCGGAGCGAGATGACGCTTGGTTCGCCCGGCAACGGCTCATGCGCCCTGAGCATCTGCGCGTGCCGCACGTTGACTGCCATCGCGGCGCGCGCGGGCGAACCCCCGATCGGTTGCAATGAAGCGCTCGAGCATGGGCACAATCAGCTTCGTCGGGTCGCCGATGGTCTGGCTTTGTTCGCGGCCGAGTGCTGCGGCGTAGGCGACGAGGTCCCGATGCAGCGGCGCAGGGAGTTCAATCGTCACCTTGACCGGCTTGTCGTCGATGATCGGGCCGAGCTTCAGCTTGGTCATCACAACCCTCCATAAGGTTCGAGCACGAGGTCGCGGGTAACGATGACGCGCACGGGGAACCCCGGTCTGATCGTCAGGGTCGGCGCGACATTGAGTTGCCGACGGATGATCTGCTGGCCTGCGTCGTTGATGGTGTCCTGCCCGCCGTTGCGGATCGCGCGGAGCAGCCGATCCTGATCGTCAACGGCGAGTTCGGCGCCGACCGACAGCAGTGTCGACAGGCCGGCAGCCTTGGCGAGATCCCACCAGTGATAGTCGACGCCATCTTGGAGACCCGCATAGCCTTGCGCGTCGGCTCCGGGTTGACGTTCCAGGACGATCGAACGGCCATTCGGGAGGATGAGCCGCTTCCAGACGAGCAGCACCCGGCGCTGACCGAAGCCGACATCGTTGCTGTACTCGCCGATCAGCCGCGTGCCCTGTGGGACGAGCAGGATGCGCCCGGTCGGGCTGTCGTAGACATGCTCCGTGACCTGCGCAGTGATCTGGCCCGGCAGGTCGGATCGGATGCCGGTGATGAGGGCCGCGGCGATGACGGCGCCGGTCTGAAGCACATAGGGCGATGCAGGACCCATCACGCGATCTGGCGAGACCGTGCGGCGGTCCACGCCCGCATTCAGGAACGCGAGCTGGCGATCCTGCGCCGTCGCTGCCCCCGGCTGGCCCGGAAGACCTAGCCCAGACAGGCTCGGGCTGCCTGGTCCGCCAGCTGTCGCAATCGGAGCTGCGACGCGCGCCTCCGTCTGAAAAAAGACGCGGCTCGTTCGGGCAGCTTCTTCTTCCGCGCGCCTGCGCTGCTCAACCGGATCGACGGTGGGCGCTGCCGCCATCGGCGGCGTGACGGGCTGGCCACGATTCTGCGCATCGAGGATGGGTCGCCCCAGATCTCCGGGCAGCGGAGGCCCGAGCACCGGGCCGGTGTAGTCGCGTGGCAGGCCGGCAAGCCCGTCCGCGGTTCGCCGATTTTGCGTGGAGTAAAGCTCCTCACTGCCAGGACCGATACTGCGCGTCTGAAGCGCATAGATGAGCGCGCCACCGACCCCGAGGGCGGCGACGAGACTGATGCCGCCCAGCACCTTTCGCGACAGTCGGGTGACCCGGGGCGGTTCGGCGCGCAGCCGCATTGGCGCAGCGGCGTCGCCGGGCGGTGTGCCGACCAGCTGTGCGTCGGCTTCGTTGGGCGTGTCGCGCTCGCTCATGACGCGGGCCTCCCATCGGTGCGAACGATCCGGACCGTCTGCTGGCGCTCGCCACTGCCGAGACGGAGCTCGGCGGCACCGAACAAGCGGTCGACGATCAGGATGTTCTGGTGGATCCGGCTGTTGGCGATCTGCGGTTCGCCATCTGCCCCGATGACGAAGAGCGGCGGCATCTCGCCCTGAACGATCCCTCGCGGGAACTCGACATAGACGCGGCGCCCGTCGTCGTAGACCGAAATTGGCCGCCACGGCGGCGTGTCGCCCGTGAGGCCGTAGCGATAGTTCCGTGCCGCAACGGCCGGGATCACTGGCGTAGCGGGCATTGCCTGTCTCTGCGAGGCGGGCGGCTGCGGATAGGCCCAGGCGACGGCCGGCATATAGGGGCGTTCGCCCGAGCGCAGCTCGATCATGTAGATGCGACGGTCAGTGGTGATGACCAGATTGGTCGTGATGTCTGGCCGTGTCGGCTTCACGAGAACATGGACGCGGCGCGTGATACCCGAGCCGCTCTCGGTGTCGCCGATGATCCAGCGCGCGGTGTCGCCCGCAGCGATCGGGCCGGCGCCGGTCAGGCTCTCGCCTGGTTCCAGTGCGATGTTGGTGATCTGCCCGGGAGCGGCATAGACCTGATAGAGCGCGCCCTCGCTCCAGGGATAGATCTGGATCGAGTTGTAATACCCCTCGCGGCGTGGTTCGACGCGCGCGGCGGCGTTGGCATTCTCCACGCGGCTCGTCGGCGTCCCTGCGGCAGCGCCACCGCGCGCGGGTGTCCAGGCGGGCGGTGTGTGAAGCGGCCTTGGTGGCGCCTCCGTGACGGCAGCCGGCACAGGTGGAAGCGGCGGCACATCGGCGTCGTAGCTGACCTGTGGCGGCCGGTTGGTCGCGCAGCCGGCCAGCGCCAATCCGGAGATCAGCAAAAGCGCAGAGCCGGATAGGCGGAAGCTGCGGCTCGCGGATCGGCGGAGATGATCTCTCATTGACCCATCTCCCGCGACCAGTTGATGGCGTTGACGTAGATCCCAAGCGGATTGGCCCGCAGCCGCTCTGCGTCCAGCGCTGTGTCGTGGAGAGCTGGCCGTTCTCGTACTGGCGTTCGGTCCAGGCAACGCGGAAGCTGTCAGGCGACGCGCGGATCACGCTCGACACTTCGACCGACACCTGCTGCTTCCCGACGCGGGTGAACGGATCGTTGGCGCGGGCGAAGTCATTGAGGGCCGCCGCGCCGCGATCGGTCGTGAACTCGTAGGCGCGCAGCCAATTCTGCCGCACGACTATGGCGTCGGCCGGGATCGAGCGGACCTGCTCGATGAACCGCGCCAGATGCCAGGCCACCTGCGGGTCGGTGGCGCGGTAGTCGGCCTGCGCTGGCGCGACCGCCTGCGCCTGGCCGAGATTGTCGACCTGCACCACCCACGGGACGATGGTCCCGCGCGCCGACTGCCAGACCAGCGCGGCAGCGAAGCCGGCGGAGAGGATCAGGCAGCCGAAGGCCATGAGCCGCCAGTTTCGGGCCTGGACACGCGCTGAGCCGATCCGATCGTCCCAGATCTGCGCCACGCGCTGATATGGCGTCTCGGGCTCGGGCGTCTTTCCATAGTGGGTTGCGGGTCGCTTGAAGAAGCTCATGTGCGGTCGCCTCCGGAGAGATTGATGGAAGAGCCGCCGCCATGGCTGTCGCCCGATCGGATCGCGTGTGCCGCGAGTGTGACGCCGTGGCTCATGGTCTGCCCACGCCGCATGCGCTGCGCCCACGCCGGCGGGTTGGCGGCAGAGCCTGTCGCAGCCGGTGCGGCCGAACCGACATCATTCGCGACCGTTCCCATGCTCGAGGAGCCGCCGGTGCCGCCGAAGCCGCTTTTGACGCCGTCGGCGAAGCTCGAGCGAACGCTTTGCGCGGCCCGGCGCAGCGGAGAGGCTGCCGCGCCGCCGGCCGCTCGTGCGACGCCGCCAAGGCCCGACGCGACGCCGGCAGCGCCCGACTGGCCGAGGGAACCGAGACTGTAGGCGGCGGAGGCGGCTCCCGCCGCAGTGGCTCCACCGCGCACGGCGGCGGCGCCGCCGGAAATGGCGCTCGCGCCACCGCGCAGGGCGAGCCCGGCCGCGCCACCGGCAGCCATGGCTGCGCCGCCCGCGACGAGGCCGGTGCCGGTAGCGGAGCCTGCGCCCAGTTGCGGGCCGCCGGAAACGATGCCGTTGGCGATACCCGGACCAAAGATGCCGAGACCGAGAAGCGACAGCGCCGCCAATACGACGGCCATCGCGTCGTCGATGGTCGGTGGCTGACCGCCGAAGCCTGCCGTGAACTGACTGAACAGAGTCGAGCCGATGCCGATGATGACGGCGAGCACCAGCACCTTGATCCCAGACGAGATGACGTTGCCCAGCACGCGCTCGGCCATGAAGGCGGTCTTCCCGAACAGGCCGAACGGGATCAGGACAAAGCCAGCCAACGTGGTCAGCTTGAATTCGATCAGCGTGATGAAGAGCTGGATGGCGAGGATGAAGAAGGCGAGCAGCACCAGCGCCCAGGCGAAGAGCAGGCAGGCGATCTGGATGAAGTTTTCGAAGAAGGCGATCCAGCCCATCAGGTTTGAGATGGATTCGAGCAGCGGCCTCGCCGCATCGAGACCCGTCTGCGCGACCCGGCCCGGGCGCATCAGGTCCTGGATGGAAAACCCGGTGCCAGACGCCTGAAGTCCGAGGCCGGCGAAGCTTTCGAAGACGATCCGCGCGAGGTTGTTCCAGTTGCCGATGATGTAGGCAAAGACGCCCACAAACAGCGTCTTCTTCACAAGGCGTGCGATGATGTCGTCGTCCGCGCCCCAGCTCCAGAACAGGGCGGCCAGCGTGACGTCGATGACGATCAGCGTCGTCGCGATGAACGCCACCTCGCCGCCGAGCAGGCCGAATCCGCTGTCGATGTAGGAGGTGAAGACCCCGAGGAAATTGTCGATGACGCCGCTGCCGCCCATGGCTCACCGCCCTTCGTCGGCGCGTCGCGGCGCGGTGCGGGTGCCAAGGAAACGGTCGCGGGTTTCGGCCCAGATGCGCAGACACTCGCCGTCCCTTGCGGCGGCTTCCCCCATCTGCTGGCACCGACGCTGGCCCTCGCGCAGCGGGTCCGGCGCCTCCTCAAGCACGGGCGTCGGCCGAGCCGCTGGCCTTTCCTCTTTCCGGGTCATCTCGATCGCCGTTGCCGTGATCGCGACGGAGACGAAGATGATTGCGCCCACGCGGGCCAGCGTCTTGCCGTCCATCCTGCTGTCCTCAGTTGCCGTTCGGGAACATCCGGGCGTTCCCGGGCTGATAGCCGGAGCCGGGCGTCAAGAACCGGCGGCGCTGTTCACGGCCTTGTTCGGCGGCTGCGGCTCGCTCGGCATCGATAAGCGCCTGCGCTCGGCCGTTCGCAGCGACCACAGCGACCAGGTCTGCGAGTTGCTGCGCCTGCAATGCGAGCAACTGGTTGCCGGCCTGGGTTGCCTGAAGCGCGCCGGTCGCACCCTGGCTCTGCCCGACCAGAGCCGCCATCTCGGCGCGGTTGGTGTCGATATTGCCGACGACACCGGCCTGCACGCGCAGCGCGTCCTGAAGGCCGCCGACCGTGTTCTGCCAGCGCGATCGTGCATCGGAGACGAGACGCTGATCCGAAGTGGACAGCGAGATGTTGCTGTACTGGCTCTGAAAGGCTTGGTCGATCTGCTGCACGTCGAAGGCGATGCGCTGTGCCTGACCCAGAAGCGCTTGCGTGCGCTGCACCGATTGCTGGAGCTGCTGAAGCGAGGAATAGGGCAGGCTCGCGAGATTGCGGGCCTGGTTGATCAGCATCTGCGCTTCGTTCTGGAGGCTCTGGATCTGGTTGTTGATCTGCTCGAGCGCCCGCGCGGCCGATAGGACATTCTGGACGTAGTTGGTCGGATCATAAACGACCCACTGCGCCGCTGCCGGGGTCACGAACACGGGCGAGAAGGCGACGGGCAGCGACAGGATGGTTGCGGCGAACAGCGCCGCGCGAGAGCGTCGGATCATCATGGCTTGGGCTCCAGGTTGGTGAGATCGGGAATGAGGTCGGCGGCCCATCCGACATCGCGGGCGCGCAGCCAGGCGGACAGGAAGCCGTCGCGGCCATGCTCGGCGAGGATCGCCTCGATGGCGGCCTGATCAGTTTTCGAGGATGCCGCGCAGAGCGCGAGGGCGACTTCGGAGAGCCCCA
>LNFM01006655.1_pt1 | contig 20805 bp, 17 predicted proteins | sample 596031 | NCBI WGS metagenome assembly LNFM01 (sample SAMN04254537, study PRJNA301005) | activated carbon metagenome | isolation source: dual media filters at the Ann Arbor, Michigan drinking water treatment plant | place: USA: Ann Arbor | reverse complement strand
GTTCAGCCGCTCGACGAAGGCGTGCGCGAACGCCAGCCAGTCGACCTGCGGCAGCGCCACCGTCTGGGCGTTGTAGTTGGCCGTCGGCCCGCCCCACTTCACCAGGATGGGGTTGCGAGCGAGCGTCGCGACCTGGCGGGCGAGCCGTGTCGCGAAGACGTTCATCTCCTTGCCGAAGGTCGTGGGCGTGGCGCTCTGGCCGTGCGTGCGCGCCAGCATGGCGGTGTCGGCGTGCCGGCGGGCAAGCCCCTCGATCTCCGTCGCGACCTTCGCGAGCGACGGCAGCATGACGGCCTCCACCGCACCGCGCAGGCAGAGGGCGTGCGCCGTGCTGTTCACGTCCTCCGAGGTCAGCGCGAAATGCACCCACTCCAGCACGTCGGTGAGGCTCGAATCCTTAAGCTTCAGCTTGATGAAGTATTCGACCGCCTTCACGTCGTGGTTGGTCGCGGGGATGCCGGCATGGCCCTCGCGCTCGAACTTGCGGATGATCCGCGCATCCTCCACCGAGATGTCCGGCAGGGCCGCCAGCAGCGCCTTCTCGGCCGCCGTGAGCGGGCGAATGCCGACGCCCGGGGTCTCCGAGAGGGCAGCGAGATATTCGCACTCCACGAGGACGCGCCTCTTCATGAGGGCGTATTCGCTGAAATGGCCGGCCAGCGCCTCGGAGGTCGAGCGGTAGCGGCCGTCGACGGAACTGACGGCGGTGAGGGTATCGAGCTGCATGCCGGTCACATAGCACAGGCCGCGGGCCGCAGCTTGCCGTCCGTGGGATAGCAGGTTCAGACTGGTCTCATGGCTTCCGGCTTCCTCGAAGACGCTTCGTTCAACCAGTCGCCCGCTTTCGGCGACGTCGACCTGTTCTCGGCCGACCGGCCGCTGGCCGAGGCGGTGCAGCGCGCGGGGCTCGACCACGCGGCGCTGTCCGCCTGCGGCCTCGACTATGGCGCGGCCGACACGCTCGATCTCGGGCGGCTGGCCAACGAGAACCCGCCCCGGCTGCGCACCATGGACGGCAAGGGCAACCGCCTCGACCTGGTGGAATTCCATCCCGCCTATCACGCGCTGATGCGCAAGAGCATCGGCCACGGCATCCACGCCTCGGCCCATGACGGCAGCGACCGGCCGGCGCCGATGTCGGCGCGCGCGGTCCGTCTCTATCTCGCGACCCAGGCCGAGAGCGGCCACATGTGCCCGATCACCATGACGCACGCCTGCGTCGGCGCGCTGCGCTCCGAGCCGGCGCTGCTCGAAAAGTGGCTGCCCAGGATCCAGACCCGGGCCTACGATCCGCGGCCGCTGCCGTGGTGGGAGAAGAACGGCGTGACCCTGGGCATGGGCATGACCGAGCGCCAGGGCGGCACCGACGTGCGCGCCAACATCACGAGCGCCACCGCGCACGGCGACCATGCCGAGATCAGCGGCCACAAGTGGTTCATGTCGGCGCCGATGTGCGACGCCTTCCTCGTGCTGGCCCAGGCAGAAAACGGCCTGACCTGTTACCTGATGCCGCGCCATCGGCCCGACGGCTCGCAGAACGCGATCCGCTTCCAGCGGCTGAAGGACAAGCTCGGCAACAAGTCGAATGCCTCGTCCGAGGTCGAGTTCCACGGCGCCTGGGCCGAGCGGGTCGGGGCCGAGGGCGCGGGCGTGCGCACCATCATCGAGATGGTGAACCTGACGCGCCTCGACTGCGCCATCGCCTCGGCCGGCCAGTCGCGCATCGCGCTCAGCCAGGCGATCCACCATGTCCGCAACCGCTCGGTGTTCCAGCGAAGGCTGGCCGACCAGCCGGCCATGCGCGCCGTCGCCGCCGACATGGCGCTGGAGCTCGAGGCGCAGGTGACGCTGGTGTTCCGCCTGATCCGCGCCGCCGAGCATGCCGCCCACGATCCGCGCGAGGCGGCCTACGCCCGCCTGCTGACTCCCGCCGTGAAGTTCCTGGTCTGCAAGAGCACGCCGCAGCTCGTCTACGAATCGCTCGAGTGCCTGGGCGGCAACGGCTACACCGAGGACCTGCCGCTCGCGCGCTACTTTCGCGAATCGCCGCTCAACGCCATCTGGGAAGGCTCGGGCAACGTCATGGCGCTCGACGTGCTGCGCGCCGCCGGCCGTCACCCGGAAGCCGCGACCGACACGCTGTCCCGCCTCGTGCGCACGGCCGACCGGGCCTTCAAGGCCGGCCCGCTGGCACAGGCGCTGGAGCAGACGTTGAAGTCCGGCGCCGCCGAACGCCGCGCGCGCTTCCTGTGCGAGAGCCTGGCCAAGATCGCCGCCGTGGCCGCACTGGTCGAAGCGGGCTCGCCCTTCGCCGCGCTCTATGCCGAGACGCGGCTGGGCGGTTCGCCCTTCGCGCAGTTCGGCAGCGCCGATCTCGGCGGCAGCGAAACCTCGCTCATCGATCGCGCGCTGGCCGCCTAAACGCGCATAGGCTTGGCCATGCTCAGGCGCGCCGGTAGACTTGTCCTCCCGTCGTTTCACCCCCTCAAAGAGTCCGGATATCGAGATGAAAAAGATCTTCACGGCGTGCCTCGGCACCGAGACCAATACCTTCGCCTCGATCCCGACCGGGCATGGCCTGTTCGAGGAGACCTGCCTGTTCCGCAAGGGCAGCTACGGCGACAAGGTGCCGATGTTCGGCGCGCCGCTCGACGTCTGGCGCAAGCGCTCCGAGGCCAAGGGCTGGCAGGTGGTCGAGAGCCTCTGCGCCTTCGCGCAGCCGGCGGGCAAGACGGTGAAGAAGGTCTACGAGGCGTTCCGCGACGAGATCATCACGGACCTGAAGGCCGCCATGCCGGTCGACGCGGTGTTCCTCTCGATGCACGGCGCCATGGTGGCCGAGGGCTATGACGACTGCGAAAGTGACCTGCTCGCCCATGTGCGCAAGGTCGTCGGGCCGGACGTTCCGGTCGGCGTCGAGCTCGACCTCCACTGCAACATCGGCGAAGGCACGATGCGCGACGCCACGGCGCTGGTCCTGTTCAAGGAATACCCGCATGTCGACGTGTCGGATCGCGCCGACGACCTGTTCAACGTCATGGAAGGCGCGATCGAGGGCCGCACCAGGCCGGTGATGGCCACCTGGGACTGCCGCATGATCGGCGTGTTCCACACCACGCGCCAGCCGATGCGCGGCTTCGTCGACAAGCTGATGTCGATGGAAGGCAAGGACGGCGTGCTGTCGCTCTCCGTCGCCCACGGCTTCCCCTGGTCGGACATCAAGGAGATGAGCAGCCGCATCATCGCCGTCACCGACGGCGACAAGGCCAAGGCCGAAAAGCTCGCCAAGGAGCTGGGCCAGGAGTTCTTCGCCATGCGCGAGGCCACCCAGCCGCCCTATGTGACCTTGGAGGCCGCCATGGCGCGGGTCAGCTCGCACAACCTGCCCAAGCCCATGGTGCTGGCCGATGTGTCGGACAATGCCGGCGGCGGCGCGGCCTCGGATTCGACCTTCGTGCTGAAGGCGCTGCTCGACGGCAAGGTGAAGGACGCGGCGATCGCCATGTTCTGGGATCCCGGCGCGGTGAAGCTCGCCTTCGAGGTGGGCGAAGGCGCCGAGCTGGACATCCGCCTCGGCGGCAAGCTCGGGCCGCAGTCCGGCACGCCGGTCGATGCGCGCGCGCGGGTACTGAAGCTCGAGAAGAACGTGTTCATCCAGTTCGGCGGCACCCGCAAGGGTACCAGCCCGATCGGCGACGCGGCGGCCCTGCAGATCGAGGGCGTGACGGTGATCGTCAACTCCACGCGCTCGCAGTGCCACAGCCTCGACTGCTTCACCAAGCTCGGTGTCGATCCCTCGACCAAGAAGGTCGTGGTCGTGAAGTCGATGCAGCACTTCCACGCCGCCTATGCGCCGATCGCCAGCGAAGTGGTCTATGTCGCCGCCCCCGGCGCGCTGGTGCCGGACTGGTCGCTGCTGCCCTATACCAAGGCCGACAAGACGCAGTGGCCGTTCGTCGCCAATCCGCACGCCTGACGCAGCCGGGGCTCAGGGGCAGGCCGGTCGGGAACGGCGAAAAACCCATATTTCAGGGCGTTTACAGCGCTCCGACTCATTGGTATGTTCCGCCCCGTCGCGGCCGGGGATGGCCGTTTTGTCGTTTTAGATCAACGACTTAACGGTATCCCGCCCCGGCGCGAGGGCAGCGATCCATGAAGATTCTCACCGGCAACAGCAATAAACCGCTGGCCGAAGCCATTTCCGCCAAACTAGCCTTGCCGCTGGTCAAGGCGAACATACGCCGTTTCTCCGATAATGAGATCTTCGTCGAGATCCTTGAGAACGTCCGCGGCGAGGACGTTTTCGTCATCCAGTCGACGAGCTTCCCGGCCAACGACCATCTGATGGAACTGCTGATCACCATCGATGCGCTCCGCCGCAGCTCGGCGCGCCGCATCACCGCAGTGATCCCCTATTACGGCTATGCCCGCCAGGACCGCAGGGTCGGCTCGCGTACGCCGATCTCGGCCAAGCTGGTCGCCAACCTGATCACCCATGCCGGCGCCCATCGCGTGCTCACGCTCGACCTGCATGCCGGCCAGATCCAGGGCTTCTTCGACATCCCGCTCGACAATCTCTATGCCGGCCCGGTCTTCTCCAAGGACATCAAGGAGACGCTGAGCAACCGCAACCTCACCGTCGTGTCGCCCGACACCGGCGGCGTGGCCCGTGCCCGCGCCATCGCCAAGCGCATCGATGCCGACCTCGCCATCATCGACAAGCGCCGCGAGGCCGCCGGTATCAGCGAAGTCATGAACGTGATCGGCGACGTGAAGAGCCGCGACTGCATCCTGATCGACGACATCGTCGATTCGGGCGGCACGCTCTGCAATGCCGCAGTCGCATTGATGGAGCAGGGCGCCACGTCGGTCTCGGCCTACATCACCCATGGCGTTCTGTCGGGCGGTGCGGTCGCCCGCATCGCGGCCTCGCCGATCGAGAAGATGGTGATCACCGATTCGATCATGCCCACCGAAGCGGTGCGCGTGTCGCCCAACATCAAGCCGCTCAGCATCGCGACGCTGATGGCCGAGGCAATGCGGCGCATCACCGACGAGGCATCCGTTTCGAGCCTGTTCGACTAGAAATTTCAAGAGATCCGGCGATGGGCACCCCTGGAGGCCACGCCGCGATGAGAAAGCAACCCAAGGAGAGTTAAAATGGCAGAGACGACCAAAGTCGTCGCGAAGATGCGGGACCGGGCCGGCAAAGGGGGCGCCCGTTCCAGCCGTCGCGAAGGACTGATTCCCGCCGTGATCTACGGCGACAAGCAGCCTCCCGTCATGATCGCCGTCGAGCCGAAGACGATCGAGCGCGAGATTCACAAGGCGGGCTACTTCAATCACCGCATGAAGATCGCCGTCGATGGCACGGACTACGATGTCCTGCCGCGCGACGTGCAGGTCGATCCGGTGACGGACAAGCCCCTGCATCTCGACTTCCTGCGCATCGGGCCCGACTCGATCATCACCGTGCAGGTGCCCGTGCGCTTCCGCAACGAACTGGCCTCGCCGGGCATCAAGCGTGGCGGCGTGCTCAACGTCGTGCTGCACGAAATCACGATCCGCACCCGGGCCGATTCGATTCCGGAACTCTTCGAGGTCGACCTGACCGGTCTCGAGATCGGCCACTCGATCCACATGTCGACGCTCAACATTCCCGAGAGCGCGCGCGTGGTGACCCGTGACAAGAACGCCACCGTGGCCTCGATCGCCGCGCCGACCGTGGCGCGCGAAGCGGCCGCGACGGAAGGGGCTGCGGCCGACGGCGCTGCGCCGGCGGCAGGTGCGGCTCCGGCGGCGGGTGCTGCTGCGGCCGCGGGCGGCAAGGCCCCCGCGGCGGGCGGCAAGGCCCCCGCGCCGGCGAAGAAGTAACGAGCGGGCGAAGGCTCCGCTCCGTCGATGCTTCTGCTGGTCGGGCTCGGCAATCCCGGGCCGCGCTACGCGGGGCACCGGCACAACGTTGGATTCATGGCGGTGGACGAGATCGTCCGCCGCCGTGTCTTCTCCCCGTGGCGTGCGCGTTTCAACGGCGAGGTGGCCGAGGGCCATCTCGGCGGCGAGCGCGTCATCGTCCTGAAACCCATGACGTTCATGAACGAATCGAGCAAGGCCGTGGGCGAGGCGGTGCGCTTCCTCAAGGTTCCGCTCGACCGGCTGGTCGTCTTCCACGACGAACTCGACATCGCGCCCGGACGGGTGCGGATGAAGAAGGGCGGCGGGGCCGGCGGACACAACGGCCTGCGCGACATCGACGCCCATGTCGGCAAGGACTATCGCCGCGTCCGCATCGGCATTGGCCATCCCGGCCACAAGGACCTGGTGCTGCACTGGGTGCTGCGCGACTTCGAGCGCGACGAGCGCGATCCGAAGGACGGCTGGGTCCCGAAGGTGCTGAGCGCGCTGGCTGAGGAAGCGGCGCTGCTAATCGAAGGCGGCGCCAAGGCCGACGAGAAATACATGAGCCGGGTGGCGCATCTCGCGCCGCCTCCCGACCTTCCGGCCCGCCTCGACATCAAGGGCCCGGGCAGCAAAGAGTAGATCATGGGTTTCAATTGCGGAATCGTCGGCCTGCCCAATGTCGGCAAGTCGACCCTGTTCAACGCGCTGACCGCCACCCAGGCGGCGCAGGCGGCCAATTATCCGTTCTGCACCATCGAGCCCAATGTCGGCCGCGTCGCCGTGCCCGATCCGCGGCTCGACAAGCTCGCCGCCATCGCGGGTTCGGCCAAGATCATCAACACCCAGCTCGAATTCGTCGACATCGCCGGCCTGGTGAAGGGCGCGTCGCGCGGCGAGGGGCTGGGCAACCAGTTCCTCGGCAACATCCGCGAGGTCGATGCGATCGTCCACGTGCTGCGCTGCTTCGAGGATGGCGACGTCACGCACGTGAGCGGCAAGGTCGATCCGGTGAGCGACGCCGAGGTCGTCGAGACCGAGTTGATGCTGGCCGACATGGACAGTCTGGAAAAGCGCCTGCCCAACCTGGAGAAAAAGGCCAAGGGGGGCGACAAGGAGTCCGCGGCCGAAGTGCCCGTCGTGAAGAAGGCACTCGAGGCGCTGCGCGACGGCAAGCCGGCCCGCGAGGCCAAGCTGACGGACGACGAGCGCGCGGTGATTGACCGGCTCCAGCTCATCACCGCCAAGCCGATGATGTATGTGCTGAACGTCGAGGAAGGCTCGGCCGCGACCGGCAACGCGCACAGCGCCAAGGCCGAGGCCTTCGCGAAATCACGCGGCATGCCGTCGGTCGTGATCTCGGCCGCCATCGAGGCCGAGGTGGCGCAGCTCCCGGCCGAGGACCAGAGCGACTATCTGTCGTCGCTCGGCCTCGAGGAGACCGGCCTCGCGCGCGTCGTGCGTGCGGGCTACGCCCTGCTCGACCTGGTGACCTTCTTCACGGTCGGCCCGAAGGAAGCCCGCGCCTGGACGGTGCGCCGCGAGGCCACGGCGCCGCAGGCCGCCGGCGTCATCCATACCGATTTCGAGAAGGGCTTCATCCGCGCCGAAACCATCGCCTACGACGACTATGTCACGCTGAACGGCGAGGCCGGCGCCCGCGATGCCGGCAAGCTCCGGCTCGAGGGCAAGGAATACGCCGTCAAGGACGGCGATGTGTTTCACTTCAGGTTCAATGTTTAACGCGTCATCGCGTTAAACATTGGCGAGCGCAGATTAGATAAGAAAGCGAAAGGTCCCTCGCTACGCTCGGGATGACAGTTACCGCTAAAACGGTGTCATCCCGAGCGCAGCGAGGGACCCTTCTCTTAAGAACCTATCTGCCCGCCACCCTTCTTCGTGATGGCGATCACCGACGGTCGCGGCGGCATGCCCTCCTTGAAATCCGGCCAGCGGGTCGAGGGCTTCTCGAAGGTCGAGCCGCTGTCTTCGCCGGGATGCTGGATCGCGAGGAAGATCGTGCCATCGTCGGGGGTCAGGATCGGACCGCAGACCTCCGCCCCGGTCGGGGCCTGGAAGAAGCATCGCGTCAGGCCGCGGCCGTACCCTGTCGTATCGGCACCATAGAGGCCGTCGGCGATACCCGCGGCGGTCGGCGCGCCGTCGGTGGCGATCCAGATGCGGCCCTTGCTGTCGAAGGTGCAGTTGTCGACGCAGGAGAGCCAGCCATTCTCCGAGGTCGCCCGATGATAGCGCGCGCCCGGGTCGATGCCGGGCTTTCCGCCGACGATGAAGATCGACCAGGTGCCCTCCGTCGAGGTGTGGTCGCCATCCTTCGGCATCACCTCGATGACATGCCCGTGGGCGTTCCGGGCCATGGGATTGGCCCGGTTCACCTGCTGCTCGGTGCGCCGCGTATTGTTGGTGAGCAGGACATAGACCCGCCCGCTGACCGGATTGACCTCGACGTCCTCGGGACGATCCATCGGCGTGGCCTTCAGCAGATCGGCGGCCATGCGGGTATTGATCAGCACATCGGCCGGGCTGGCAAAGCCATTCTCCGCGGTCAGCGGGCCCTGGCCGTGCACCAGCGGCAACCATTCGATCTTGCCGTCGTCGTTGAAGCGCGCGACGTAGAGCGTGCCCTCGTCGAGCAGGTTCCTGTTGGCGGCGCGATCGTTCGGATTCCACGGCCTGGACGTCACGAACTTGTAGACATAGTCGAAGCGCTCGTCGTCGCCCATGTAGACGACGACCCGGCCGTCCTTGGCCACCACGTGATGACAGCCCTCGTGCTTGAAGCGGCCGAGCGCGGTGCGCTTGATCGGCGTGGCGGCAGGATCGTACGGATCGATCTCGACGATCCAGCCGAAGCGGTTCGGTTCGTTCGGCTCCTTCTCGACGTTGAACCGGTCGACATGCTGGGCCCAGGCGTACCAGGTCGCCTTGGAGATGCCGTAGCGCTTGTAGGCCTTGGCGTCCGGCATCTTCTCGGCGTCGCCGCCGAAGTAGCCGTTGAAGTTCTCCTCCGCCGTCAGCCAGGTGCCCCACGGCGTCTCGCCGCCGGCGCAGTTGTTCAGCATGCCCAGCACCCGGGTGCCCGTCGGATCGGCCGAGGTCTTCAGCTTGTCGTGGCCGGCGGCGGGCCCCGAGATCTGCATCGGCGTCGTTCCGGTGATGCGACGCGCGTACTTGCTGTCCGGCACCACCTTCCACGCGCCGCCTTCGCGGGCGATCTCGATCACTGAGCCACCGTGCGCCGCCATCTCGACCTCGACCTGCGGCCCGGATGCCTTGAGGTTCACGGCGCGACCCGAACCCAGGCCGGCGAACATGAGGCCAGGGTTTGTATATTCGTGGTTCACGACCATGAGAAAGCGGTCGTTCGCGGTGCTGCCGGCGGGCAGGGGATGCAGGCCGACGAAGTCGCAATTGTAGCCGAACTGCTTTTCCTGGACCGCCGCCGTCAGGTTGGCCGGGTCGAAGGCCGGCGCGCCGGCGACCACCGGGTCGCCCCAGCGGATCAGGACCTGTGCCTCGTAGCCTTCCGGGATGTGGTGCATCCTGTCGAGCCCATGCGCGACTTCCTTGAAGGTGAGTGACGACGGACCGGCTGCCTGGGCCATCGCGGTGCTGCCCAGCAGTTCGCGACCAAGAGCGACAGCCGCACCGGCTCCGACCAGACCACGCAAGGCCCCGCGCCGGCCGAGCCGCCGCTCGATCAGGTCGCCGATCGTGGTTTGCGCGCTGGAGTTTGATCCGACGTCTTCCGAATCGACGGCATCGTTGTCGTAGTTGCCCATCCCACTCTCCTGATCTTTGGGACCGCCATACCCCGCGAAGGCGATAGCATCACTGCGATTTCATGTTCTTTTTGTTGCAGCCCCTTCCACAGAGCGCGTCAGCAAACCGTAGCGCGATACCTGTAGCAGGCTGGGACCACCCCCATGAAGAGACCCACATGAAAACCAATCTGCTGCTTGCGGCCTCCGCCACCGCCCTTCTTCTCGCGGCCTTTCCCGCCTCCGCCCAGACCAAGTATCCGGCCACCCTGGAAGGCCATGCGGTGCTGCCGGCGATGACCCTCGTCCCCGCTCCTGCCGACGCGCCGCAGGATCTGCAGATTTCCGGCCGCTATGCCGGCCCCGCCGGCCAGCGCGTCGACGCGCCGGAGAGCGTGCCCGGCATGTCCGCCCTGTCCGACAAGGCGGCACCGCGTCCCACCGGCCTCAGCCTCCCGTTCAAGGGCCAACCGGTGCAGGGCTTCTCGGGCATCCGCAAGCTGCCGGACGGCTCCTACCTGACGATCAGCGACAACGGTTTCGGCAGCAAGGCGAACTCGCCCGACGCCATGCTGATGTTCCACATCGTCAAACCCGACTGGAAGGCCGGCGCTGTCGAGCGCGTGTCGACGGGCTTCCTGCACGATCCCGACCGCAAGGTGCCGTTCCGCATCGTCAATGAGAACACCCCGAAGCGCTACCTGACCGGCGGCGACTTCGATCTCGAATCGGTGCAGCCGATCGGCGATTTCCTGTACTTCGGCGAAGAGTTCGGCCCCTACCTGATCAAGACCGACAAGAGCGGCAAGGTTCTGCAGATCTTCGAGACCAAGGTCGACGGCAAGCTCGTGCGCTCGCCCGATCATCCCGCGCTCGCGATGCCGGCGGTGCCCGGGACGGTGAAGTTCGAGGTCCGGCGCAGCAAGGGCTTCGAGGGCATGGCGGCCTCGCCCGACGGCAGGTTCCTCTATCCGCTGCTCGAAGGCCCGCTGCTGACCGAGTCCGGCGAACCCGAGGCCAAGGACGGCAAGCGCTTCCTGCGCATTCTCGAATTCGACGTGGCCAAGGGCGAGTACACCGGCAAGAGCTTCAAGTACACGCTCGAGGCGCCCGCCAACGCCATCGGCGACTTCAACATGATCGACGCCGGCACCGGCCTGATCATCGAGCGTGACGACACCGAGGGCGATGCGGCCCAGGCCTGCGCCCCGGGCGCCGTGAAGGCCGACTGCTTCAACGTGCCGGCCAAATTCAAGCGCATCTACAAGATCGACCTCGGCCAGGCCGATGCCGACGGCTTCGTGAAGAAGGTCGGCTACATCGACCTGATGGACATCCAGGATCCGAACAAGGTCGCGCGCCAGGGGGCCAAGGACGGCAAGCTCACCTTCCCGTTCTTCACCATCGAGAATGTCGAGCTGGTCGATGCCGACCACATCATCGTCGGCAACGACAACAACCTGCCCTTCTCGTCGGGCCGCGCGCTGGGCAAGTCCGACGACAACGAGCTGATCCTGCTCAAGGTCACCGATCTGCTCAAGGCAAAGTAGCTAGTCGGTCGCGTCCAGTGCCACCTTCTCGCGCTTCTTGCGGAGCGCGGGAAGGAGCGGGGCGATCAGCAGGACCGCCGCAACCAGCAGGCAGACCAGGGATATCGGGCGGACCACGAAGATGTCGAAGGTCCCCTCGCTCAGGATCAGCGACTTCCGCAGATTGTTCTCGAGCATCGGGCCGAGCACGAAGGCCAGCACCAGCGGCGCCGCCTCGTAGCCGAACTTGCGCATCAGGTAGCCCAGCACGCCGGTACCGATCATCACGAAGACGTCGAACACGGCATTGCCGGAAGCGAACACGCCGACGATGCAGAACATCAGGATCAGCGGGAACAGAATCCTGTAGGGCGCCTTGAGGACCTGAACCCACATGCCGATCAGCGGCATGTTGAGCACCAGCAGCATGATGTTGCCGACATACATGCTGGCGACGATGCCCCAGAAGATCTGCGGATTCTGGCTCATCATCAACGGCCCGGGCTGCAGCCCGTGGATGACGAAGGCGCCGAGCAGCAGCGCCATCACCACATTGGGCGGAATACCCAGCGTCATCAGCGGTATGAACGCGCCACCGGCGGCGGCGTTGTTGGCGGACTCAGGCCCGGCCACGCCCTCGATGGCGCCCTTGCCGAACCGCTCGGGCGTCCGCGACAGCTTCTTCTCGATCGCGTAGGACGCAAAGGACGAGATCACGGCACCGCCGCCCGGCAGAATGCCCAGCAGGAAGCCCAGCACCGTGCCGCGCGCCACCGGGCCGGCGCTCGCCTTCAGGTCCTCCTTCGACGGCCACAGGCTGCCGATGCGCGACTGGACGATGTCGCGACGGATCTGCTGCTCGATGTTCGTCAGTATCTCGGCAACCCCGAACAGGCCCATCACGACCGGAATGAGGCCTATGCCGTCGACCAGCTCCAGCCGGTCGAAGGTGAGTCGCGGCATGGCATTGATCTGGTCGAGGCCGATCAGGCCGATGACCACGCCAACGGCCGCCATCAACAGCGCCTTCGCCATCGATCCCTGCGTCAGGAAGCTGAGGATGGAAAGGCCGAGCACCATCAGGCTGAAATACTCCGGCGGGCCGAACGCCACCGCGACCCTGGCCAGCATCGGCGCCACCAGCATCAGCGCGACGATGGAGAAGGTGCCGGCGACGAAGGAGCCGAGCGCGGCGATACCGAGCGCCGGACCGGCGCGCCCGCGCTTGGCCATCTCGTGGCCGTCGATACAGGTCACGACCGAGGCGGCCTCGCCCGGGATGTTGACCAGTACCGCCGTCGTCGATCCGCCATACATCGAGCCGTAGTAGATGCCCGCCATCATGATGATGCCGGACTCCGGCGTGCCCGAGAGCGTGACGGGCAGCAGCAGCGACATGGCCGAGACGGGGCCGATGCCCGGCAGCACGCCGACCAGGGTCCCGATGAAGACGCCGATGAAGCAATAGAGCAGGTTTATCGGATCGAAGGCGACCAGAAAGCCCTGGCCCAGGCCGGCGATGACGTCCATTTCAATCGCCCATCAGAACGGGATGAAGTCTTCGATCCATATGCCCTTGGGCAACTGGACGAGGAGCACTTTCTCGAGGACGTACCAGACCCCGACTGCAGCGATCACCGAAATCGGGATCGAAAGCGCAGGTCGCACCGGATCAACCACCGTCATCAGGAAGAGAAGCAGGGCGAGGCTGCAGATCACGAAGCCCAGCCGCTCGAACAGGAATCCGAAGGCGATCAGCGCGAGGACGACCAGCAGGACGTTACGCCACCGGGCGCCCCGCCACAGGTCGTCGAGCAACGGCCCGCCGCCCCGCGCGCCCCCGATCGCGATGAACGTGGCGAAGGCCGAAATGATGAGACCCAGCCAGAAAAAGACGAACCCAGAGCCCGGCTCCCGCAGCGTGCCGAGTTCGAGAAGCCAGCCCTGCCAGGCGACGAAGGCACCCACCGCCAGCCAGAACAGTCCACCCCAGAACTCAGCGCGTCGCAGCATCATCAGTTCTTCTTGGCGAGGCCGAGCTGGTCGACGACGCCGCGCTGCTCGTCGAACTGCTGTTGGGCGAACTTGGCGTAATCCGCCGTGTTCATGTAGCGCTTGGGATAGTCATACTTGGCCATCAGTTCGACCACCTTGGGATCTTCGAGCGCGGCCTTGAAGGCGTCGTGCAGCTTCTGCACCACCGCCGGGTCCATGCCCTTCGGCCCCGCGAGGCCGAACGGCGAGTCGAGGATCAGGCCGAAGCCCAGCTCATTCAGCGTCGGCGCGTCGGGCCAGCGGGGATTGCGCTTCTCCGTCCAGATGCAGAGCAGGCGAAACTTGCCGGCATCCACCAGGGGCGCCCAGCCGGTGGCATCGGCGTCGGCCATGACATGGCCGCCCTCCAGCGCCGCCCAGCCCTCGGGACCGCCCTTGAAGGGCACATGGGTGAACTTCACGCCGGCCTTCTGGGCGATCTGCTCCATGCCGATATGAAGCGACGTACCGGCGCCCGGCGTGGCGTAGGTGAACTTGCCAGGATTGGCGCGCGCGAACTCGATCACATCCTTGAAGGACTTGAACTGCGAATCGGCACGAACGACGACGCCGAACGTGTAGCCCGACGTGTGAAGGATCCAGGTGAAATCCTTCATCGGGTCGTACGGCGTCTTCTGCATGTGCGGGAGACGGAACAGCGTCACCGGCATCTGCGCGATCGTGTAGCCGTCCGGCTTGGCGGCGGCGGCCATGCTGGCTGGACCGCTCGTGCCCGATCCGCCGACACGGTTGTCGACGACGACCGGCTGGCCCAGAAGCTTGCCGGCGGCATCGGCCATGGCGCGGTGCCAGAGGTCGACGCCGCTGCCCGCCGGCCACGGCATGATCAGGGTAATGGGCTTGCTGGGAAAATCCTTGGCACCCTGGGCTTGCAGGACCGCTGGAGCGAGAAAGCCGGCGGCAAGGACTCCGGACGAAGCGAGGAGAGAACGACGGCGCATGGCGATCTCCCCCTAGCTCTTCGCCAGGCCGAGCTTCTCCAGCGCGACCTTTTCCTCGGCATAGAGCTGGCGCGCGAACTTGTCGTAGGCCGCAGCGGGCATGTAACGCGGCGACATGTCGTATTTCTCGAGCGTCGCGATGACTTCCTTGTCCTCGAGCGCGATCTTGAAGGCCTCGTCGAGCTTCTTGACCGTTGCCGGGTCCATGCCCTTCGGGCCGCCCATGCCGAACGGCGAGTCGAACACCATGTCGAAGCCGAGATCCTTCAGGGTCGGCACATCGGGCCAGTTCTTGGTGCGCTTCTCCGTCCAGACGCAGAGCAGGCGGAGCTGGCCGGCGTCGACCAGCGGCTTCCAGCCCGTCGAATCGGCCTGCAGCGTGGTGTGCTTGCCCAGCACGGCGGCATTGGTTTCGGCACCGCCCTTGAACGGCACCATGGTCCACTTGATTCCGGCCTGGGCGGCAATCCGCTCCATGCCGATATGCAAGGACGTGCCCGCGCCCGGCGTACCGTAGGTCACCTTGCCCGGATTGGCCTTGGCGAACTCGATGACTTCCTTGAACGTCTTGTAGGGCTGATCAGCCGCCGTCGTGACACCGAACGTGTAGCCGCTCAGGTGCGAGACGTAGGTGAAATCCTTCAGCGGATCGAACGCCGTCTTCTGCATCACCGGCAGGCGGAACACGGAAATCGGGAGCTGCGAGAGGGTGTAGCCATCGGGCCGGGCCGTGGCGGCCATCGTTGCCGGTCCCAGCGTGCCCGAGGCACCGCCCTTGTTGTCGATCTGGAACGGCTGACCCAGCACCTTGCCGGCGCGCTCGCACATGGCGCGGAGCGTGATGTCGCTCGATCCGCCGGCGGGCCACGGGACGATGAACGTGATCGGCTTGCTGGGATAGGTCTGCGCGCGGGCGGCCGTCAGATAGAGCGGCATGCCGACGCCGGCAGCAATCACGGTTCCCAGACCCCGCTTCACGAGACCACGGCGACGAATCGTCATTTTGTTTCCTCCACTGTTTGCGGAGGAAATTGGCCGATGGCTTACACGATGTAAAGCGATTGCAGGGCGTGTGTTACGGCAACACCCGCTTCATCCAGCGGGCGGTGGCCTGCGCGTCCTGGCTGTCGCTGGCGTCCAGCCGGTCGATCACGCGCTGCCGGTCTTCGAGGTCGCGGTTCTGGCTGAGCTTGATCTTGGTCTGGAGTCGCGCGAGCGGCATGCGGAAGGCGACGATGCCGCGGGTCTGGGCCTCGGCATTGCCCGGCGGCAGGCGATCGAGATTCCATGAAGAAGCATCGGCGCCCTCGTAGGCCGTCGATAGCCGGGTGAGGATGTCGAGCACCCCCTGCGTGTCCTCGACGATCTGCGGCCGGCCATAGGCATGGACGGTGACGTAGTTCCAGGTCGGCACCTTGGGGCCCGGGGCGTACCAGGTGGGCGAGACATAGGCGTGCGGCCCCCAGAACAGCGCCAGCGATTCCGCCGGCCGCTCGAACAGCTTCCAGTGGGGATTGGCGCGGGCCAGATGGCCGATCAGCGCGCCGTGCTCGCTGCCGTCGTCCTGCCAGAGCAGCGACAGATGGGTGGCGAAGGGCGCGCCGGCCTCGTCGGTCGTCATCAGCAGCGCCCAGCTATGGGCCTGCATGACTTCCCGGCCGACCGCTTCGTCGCCTGCGAAATGCTTGGGGAGATACATGGCTCTGATTCCTTGAACGGCGCGGGCTTACCATGGTCCAATGCCGGCCACAGAGGGAGGATTATTCATGGGCGACGATATCCGTCTTAAGTCTGCCGCCGGCGAAATCGGCGCTTACCTGGCCACCCCGGCGGGCACGCCGAAGGGCGGCATCGTGGTCATCCAGGAGATTTTCGGCGTCAACCAGCACATCCGGGCCGTGACCGACAAGTTCGCAGCCGCTGGCTACCTCGCCCTCGCGCCGCGCTTCTTCGACCACATCAAGCCGGGCATCGAGCTGGGCTATACGCCCGACACCATCGCCGAGGGCCGCGGCTACGTCATGACGCCGGGCTTTACCGACAAGGCCGTTCAGGACGTCCAGGCGGCGATGGACGAGCTGAAGAAGCGCGGCGTGAAGAAGGTCGGCGTGACCGGTTACTGCTGGGGCGGCACGATCAGCTGGCTGGCCGCGACCCGGCTCAAGCCCGACGCGGTTTCCGCCTACTATGGCGGCGGCATCCATGGCGCGAAGGCTGAGAAGCCGACCGTGCCGACGCAGCTTCATTTCGGCGACAAGGACATGCACATCCCGATGGCGCACGTGAACGAGCTGCGCGCGCTTCATCCCAATGTCGAGATCTTCGACTATCCGGCCGATCACGGCTTCCATTGCGACGAGCGCGGCAGCTGGGATGCCGCCGCCTCCAAGAAGGCGATGGAGCGCACGCTCGAATTGATGGCCAAGCACGTCGGCTGACGCACGACACCGTTCCCACCACCATTGTCATCCCGAGCGTAAGCGAGGGACCCTTCCAGGCATCGCCAAGGGTCCTTCGCTGCGCTCGGGATGACAGGATTTTCGTTCCAAGATGCCCAGCAAACGTCCCGCCAAGAAATCATTCACCCCCGAGGCGCGTGGCCCGTTGAACGGGGTCCGCGTCGTCGACCTGTCGCGACTGGTCGCCGGCAATGTGCTGACGCTCCAGCTCGCGGACTTCGGCGCCGAGGTCATCAAGATCGAGCCGCCGGAGGGCGACACGCTGCGCTCGTGGAGGGTGAAGGGTGTCGAGACGGCGTGGAAGGTCTACAGCCGCAACAAGAAGAGCGTCGGGCTCGACCTGCGCTCGGATGCCGGCCGCACCATCGTGCGCGAACTGGCGAAGACCGCCGCCATCCTGGTCGAGAGTTTCCGGCCGGGCGTCATGGAAGACATGGGCCTCTCGCCCGCCGAGCTGCACGCAATCAACCCGAAGCTTGTGATCCTGCGCATCTCCGGCTGGGGCCAGGACGGGCGCTATCGCCACAAGCCGGGCTTCGGCACGCTGATCGAGGGCTATAGCGGCTTCGCCTCGATGAACGGCTTCGCCGACCGCGAGCCGGTGCTGCCGCCGATGTATCTCGCCGACTGCATGGCCGCGCTGAACGGCTACGGCGCCGTCCTGGTCGCGCTGCGCGAGGTCGAGATGAACGGTGGCAAGGGCCAGGTGCTCGACCTGCCGCTGTTCGACCCGCTCTTCTCGATGCTGGGTCCGCAGGCCGCCAATCACCGGCTGACCGGCGAGGTTAAGATCCGCACCGGCAGCCGCTCGACCAATGCCGCGCCGCGCAACGTCTACCAGACGAAGGACGGAAGCTGGGTCTGCCTCTCGGCTTCGACGCAGGGCATGGCGATGCGCGTGCTGGCCAAGATCGGCCGGCCGGAGCTGGCGGAGGATCCGCGCTTCGCGACCAACATCGAGCGGGTGCGCAACGGCGTCGAGCTCGACCGGATCATCGGCGAGTTCATCGGCGCCCGCGATCTCGACGAGAACCTGCGCTACTTCGACGAGGCCGGCGTCACCATCGGCCCGGTCTACGACATCTCGCAGATCGTGCAGGACGATTATGTGCTGGAGCGCGAATCGCTGATCGAGATCGAGGACGAGGAGATGGGCGAATTGCCCACCCATCCGGTCGTGCCGCGCATGTCCGGAACGCCGGGCGCCCTGAAGAACGCCGCACCGAAGATCGGCGAGGACAACGAGGCGCTGCTGAAGCCGATGCTGGGCGCCGCCGAATACGACAGGCTGTGCGCGTCGGGCACCATCTCGCGCGGGAAGAAGAAGTGAACCGGCCTGTCCCGCCCGTCTGGCGCTCGATCCTCTACGTTCCCGGCAACGTCCCGAAGTTCATCGACAAGGCACACGAACGCGGCGCCGATTGCGTGCTGGTCGATCTCGAGGACAGCGTGCAACCGGCGCAGAAGCCCGAGGCTCGCGCGATGCTGCCGGAGACGATGAGGAAGGTGGTCCGCGGCGGCGCCGACGTTGCCGTCCGCATCAACCGGCCGCTGCGGCTGGCGATCCCCGACATCGAGGCGGCGGTGCGCCCCGGCCTCTCGGCCCTGTTCGTCACCAAGACCGAGGGGGTGCAGCATCTGCGCCTGCTCGACGAGGTGGTGAGCGACCTGGAACGCGAGCGCGGCATGCCGGTGGGTGGCATCGGCTTCGCCGCCATGATCGAGCATCCGCGCGCCCTGCCCGAGCTCGCCGACATCGCCGAGCGCGGCCCGCGCCTCGTCGCCATGATGCTGGGCGGCGAGGATTTCGCGCTGGAGACGGGCTCCGTGCCGGGCGACGAGACGCTCGAGTTCCCGAAGCGCATGGTGGCCTTCGCGGCCCAGGCGCATGGCGTGTCGATGATCGGCATCCTGGGCACGGTCGCCGACTATTCCGACCCCGCCGCCTACCGCAAGAGCGCCGAACGGGCGCGCCGCTTCGGCTTCTCGGGCGGCACCTGCATTCATCCCGGCCTGGTCGGCGCGCTGAACGAGGCGTTCACGCCGACGCGGAAGCTGATCGCGGCCGACGAAAAAGCCGCGGCTGAGGGCCGCGGCTCGTTCTCGGTGGATGGCAAGATGATCGACATCCCGGTGATCGATCGCGCCCGCCGGCTGTTGGAGCGGCACGCAGCGATCGAGCGGCGTCTCGGGCGTTAGCGCCGGGCGGCGCCAACACCCTTGGCGTCAGTGCTTGTCGGCCCACACCATGCGCTTCACGGCGTACATCAGGCCGGCCAGCGCCAGGAGGAACAGGATGACGCGAACGCCGGTGCGCTTGCGGTCTTCCATGTGCGGCTCGGACGCCCAGGCCAGGAACTCGGTGACGTCGGCGGCTTCCTGATCAAGCGTGGCCTTGGTGCCGTCGGCGTAGGTCACCTTGTCGTCGCTGAGCGGCGGCGCCATGGCGATCTTGTGGCCCGGGAAGTACTTGTTGAAGTTGTCGTCCTTCTTGACGTCGAACTCCTTGATCTGCTCCGGCGTCAGCTTGTCGTACGGAACGTAGCCCGTGAGGATTCCGTAGATGAAATCGGGGCCGTACTGGCGCGCCTTGACGATGACGCTGAGGTCGGGCGGCGCCTTGCCGTTGTTGGCGGCGGCCGCGGCGGCCAGGTTGGGGAACGGCTTCTTGAAGCGATCCGAGGGACGGGCCGGCCGGTCGACCGGCGCGCCGTCGTCGTTGAGATCGGGGACGGAGATGTCCTTGATCAGGCCCTTCACCTGGTTCTCGGTCAGGCCGAGGTCGGTGAGGTTGCGATAGGCCACCAGCGACAGCGAATGACAGGCGGCGCAGACTTCCTGGTAGACTTGGAAGCCACGCTGGGCCGCAGCACGGTCGTAGGTGCCGAACGGACCCTGGAAGTGCCACTTCCGGGCAGGCGGCTGCTCGGTCCCGCCAGCCGCGATGGCGACGGTACCGGTGGCGAAGGCTGCGAGCGCGATGGCGCCAGAGACCAACAGATTGCGGGCGAACGGCTTGCGCATGGCTCTTATACCGCCTTCTTCTTGAGTACCGCGTCGGCGATGCTGGGAGGCAATGGCAACGGCCGTTCGATCTTGCCCAGGATCGGCAGCAGCACGAGGAAGTGGGCGAAGTAGTACAGCGTCGCGAGTTGCGACAGCGGCACCCAGAAGCCTTCCGCCGGCTTGGAACCGCAGATGCCCAGGACGATCACGTCGACCACCAGGAACATCATGAACCACTTGTAGATCGGCCGGAACGTGCAGGAGCGCACGCGCGAGGTGTCGAGCCACGGCAGGACGAACAACACCGCGATGGCTCCGAACATCGCCAGCACGCCGCCCAGCTTGTCGGGAATGGCGCGCAGGATCGCGTAGAACGGCAGGAAGTACCATTCCGGCACGATGTGCGCGGGCGTGACCAGCGGGTCGGCCGGAATGTAGTTGTCCGGATGGCCCAGATAGTCGGGCGCGAAGAAGACGAACGCGGCGAAGACGATCAGGAACACCATGACGCCGAAGCCGTCCTTCATCGTGTAGTACGGATGAAAGGGGACGGTGTCCTGCGGGCCCTTCGGGTCGATACCGGTCGGGTTGTTCGAGCCGTGGACGTGCAGCGCCACGACGTGCAGCGCGACCACCGCCACGATGATGAACGGCAGCAGGTAGTGCAGGGCAAAGAAGCGGTTGAGCGTCGGGTTGTCGACGGCGAAGCCGCCCCACAGCCAGACCACGATCGACTCGCCGACGACCGGGATCGCCGAGAACAGGTTGGTGATGACGGTGGCGCCCCAGAAGCTCATCTGGCCCCACGGCAGCACGTAGCCCATGAAGGCCGTCGCCATCATCAGCAGGAAGATGACCACGCCCAGCATCCACAGCAGCTCGCGCGGCGCCTTGTAGGAGCCATAGTACATGCCGCGGAAGATGTGGATGTAGACGGCGATGAAGAAGAACGAGGCGCCGTTCATGTGCAGGTCGCGGATCAGCCAGCCCTGCGGCACGTCGCGGTCGATGCGCTCGACGGCGTCGAAGGCCATCAGCACATGCGGCGTGTAGTTGGTCGCGAGCACGATGCCGGTGGCGATCATGAGGACCAGCATCACCGTGGCGATCGCGCCGAAGTTCCAGAAGTAGTTGA
>LNFM01005853.1_pt1 | contig 20811 bp, 19 predicted proteins | sample 596031 | NCBI WGS metagenome assembly LNFM01 (sample SAMN04254537, study PRJNA301005) | activated carbon metagenome | isolation source: dual media filters at the Ann Arbor, Michigan drinking water treatment plant | place: USA: Ann Arbor | reverse complement strand
CGTTGGAAGCGAGCACCGGCGGAACAATTCGAAAGCTTTGCCAACTCAAAGACGACTTCTAGAGAAAAACTGCAGTCAAAAATAGAAGACAGGAGAATCTGAAGAACTCGGAGTCGGAAGACGGGTCAGAGTTGGCAGACAGGTCAGAATTGTAAGATGGCTCAATAAAATTACGGGCAGGGCATGCCAGCTGGAGAGGAGTGATGGAGAGGGGCTGGGTGGGTGGTGACCGGCGACCGGTGGAGGGTGACCCGCCCCCTCGCGAGAGGGCTGGGTTCAAGATCGCTGGATATTAAGTGCCGAACTCGAACGTCAGTTCGTCTTTTTGATCGACGTCGATTTCTACGGTGCCGCCTTTTTCCAAACGACCAAAAAGAAGTTCGTCGACCAGCGGTTTTTTTAGATGGTCGTCAATGGTCCGCGCCATGGGCCGAGCGCCCAGGAGGGGATCGAAGCCTCGCTTTAGAAGCCACTTCTCGGCAGCTTCGGTCAAAGTCATCGTCACTTTTTTCTTCGAAAGCTGCTTCGTGAATTCGCCAACGAACTTCTGAACCACTTTCAGAACAATAGCCTCTGGCAACGGCTGAAACTGCACGATCGCATCCAGTCTGTTTAAAAATTCCGGAGTGAACGCTCGTTTGATCGCCTCGCTCTGCTTTTCAGTGCTTGAGTTGGCGGACGTAGCTCCGATTCCGATCGAACTTTTCTGAGCGTCTGAGGCGCCTGCATTTGTCGTCAGAATCAAAATCGTATTTCTGAAGTCGGCGATTTTTCCGTGCGAATCTGTGAGCGTTCCATTGTCCATGACTTGAAGAAGTATATTCATCAAATCAGGATGCGCCTTTTCAACTTCATCCATAAGCACGACAGCATAAGGGTTTCTTGAAACCGCTTCCGTCAAAAGTCCACCGTCTTCGAAGCCAACATAGCCCGGAGGTGCTCCGACAAGGCGCGAGACCGCGTGTTTTTCCATATACTCGGACATATCAAATCGCAAAAATTGGTTTCCCATCACTTGTGCAAGCTGTTTTGAAACTTCCGTTTTTCCGACGCCCGTAGGGCCAGAGAACAAGTAGCTTCCGATAGGTTTATTTTCGCGACCAAGTCCCGTGCGCGAAAGTTTGATCGACGTTGCCACTCGGCGAATAGCTTCGTCTTGGCCAAAAACACCTTTTTGAAGCGAAACTTCAATGTCTTTAAGTGCGGCTTTGTCTGCAACGTTCACACTCTGCACCGGAACTTGTGCAATCGAAGCGACAACGCGTTCGATGTCAGCGACCCGGATCGTCTTTCGCTTTTCGTCGCCGGCCTTGATGCGCGTGCGTGCTCCGGCCTCGTCGATCACATCGATCGCTTTATCGGGAAGCTGCCGTCCTTGAATATAACGCGACGAAAGTTCGGCGGCGGACTTTAAAGCGCCTTCCGAGTAGTGCACATTATGGTGCTCTTCATAGCGCTCGCGCAGGCCTTCAAGAATCGCGACTGTTTCTGCGACCGAGGGTTCTTTCACATCGATTTTCTGAAATCGTCGGGCCAAAGCGCGGTCTTTTTCAAAGTGCTGACGGAACTCTTTGTAAGTGGTGGAACCAATGCAGCTTAAAGTTCCATTGGCGAGCCCTGGCTTCAAAAGATTTGAAGCATCCATCGATCCGCTGGAGGTGGCTCCTGCGCCGACAAGTGTGTGAATCTCGTCGACGAAAAGAACGCCGTGAGGTTCGGCCTCCAAGGCTTTCACGACAGCTTTAAGTCTTTCTTCAAAGTCTCCGCGAAATTTTGTTCCGGCCAAAAGTGCGCCCATGTCGAGCGAGTAGATCACGGCTTCTTTTAAAACTGCGGGCACGTCTCCGGAATTGATTCGAAGAGCCAAGCCGTCGGCAATGGCTGTTTTTCCAACGCCGGGTTCGCCGATGAGAAGTGGGTTATTTTTAGTTCTTCGGGCAAGGACCTGAACAACGCGCTCAAGAACATCATCGCGTCCGACCAAAGGATCTATTTTACCTTTTCGCGCGCGCTCATTGAGGTTCACACAGAACAAGGCCAGCGGATTTTGTTTGGCTTGTTTCGACGAGTCCTTCGGTAGGCCGTCGATGTCGCTTTCGCTGGGATCATTTTTTTCGGTGCCGCGGCTGGTGCCGCCTGTTCCTGATTTCGGTGTTCGGGATTTTGGATCAACACTGCTTTCAGTGCCGTCGATATTGAATGCGCTTTCCGTGGGACCAGGGCCAAGTTTCGCAACTCCGTGCGCGACGAAGTTCACGATATCGAACTGATTCACGCCTTGTTTTTCTAGAAAGTGAACCGCGTGAGATTCGTTCTCGTTAAAAAGTGCAATTAGCACATTCGTCGGAAGAACTTGCTCTCGGCCAGCGCTCTGAACTTGAATCACAGCTCGCTGCAAAAGCCGATGGCAGGCCAAAGTGAATTCCGGTTTCCAGCCGACGGGAACCGACATTTCGGCTTCGCTAGCACCTTGTGCTTTCAAAAGACGAAGGCGGGGGGCGTGTCGCTCTAAGAAAACTTCAAGCTCGCGGCGCAAAGTACTCGTGTCGCATCCGACGGCCCGCAAAACTTCGACGACTTCATCGTCTTGCGCGAAAGCGAGAAGGATGTGCTCGAGACTGACAAACTCGTGGCGCGCATCGCGAGCGAGGCGAACGGCGGAGTTCAAAAGTCGTTCAAGGCTGGTGCTGAGCATATAAAACTCCTTCTTAGCTTTCTGCTTTTTCCATCGTGGCTTTGAGCGGAAAACGATTCTGTTTCGAATACGTGTTCACAATGTGAACTTTTGTCTCGGCGATCTCGTGTGAGAAAACGCCGCAAACTCCAGCACCTTTGTGATGCACTTCAAGCATGATCCTTGTGGCTTCGTCGGACGCTTTGCTGAAAAATTTCTGAAGCACATGAATGACAAAATCCATCGGGGTAAAATCGTCATTCATGAGAAGCACACGGTAAAGTGGGGGCGTGCGAACGACAGGCTTACTTTCAGCGACCGTGACGTCGCCGAAGGCCACATCGCTATCGCCACTATCGCCCGCGCCGGAATGACCAGCCATGGCCGCACTGCAACTCTTTGAATTTGGCTTCGCGAGTTCTAGGAGATTCACGCCGATTTCTCCCCCCGTCCTGGATTCAGTATAGCGAAAATGCGGCGAGCGACGCAAACGTCGACCTTTTGAAAGTCGTGGTTTCGTGGGCCAGTTCTGAAACTCCTGATCTGCCAGGTCTCTTGTCGAGGTTGCAGCGCTCTGTCCTACGACTTTTGGATGCGGAAACGCCTTCCTGATCGGCGGAAATTTAGTTCGGCTCCCGCAAATGGTCGCGCGCCGTCGACCAAAGCCTGCCGTGAACCGGCGGAAGAAGTATGCACTCCGCTGGCGGAGGGAACCTCGCTCGAGACTTCGATCATTTTTTCGATGATTTTATTGCCGTCTTTGAACGAAAAACTTTTGGCGCATTACGAAACCGATTGACTGCGTTTTCGTTCAGTTTTGCGAGTCTCGATTTGTTGTCGATGATTAGATCACAGTACTATCGGTTTCGCCCTACAGCGCCTATTACTGGGCGCCATTTTCATAAGCCTCGGTGTGCTCTTCTGTTCGGAAGAACTCGCCTTCGTCATGCTTTGAGCGATGAAGTTTTCCAATCTAAAACTGATGTTATCGTGAGTTCGCTGAAGCAAAGAATCAAAGCGAAAGCGAACTCAAGATGGAAGCGCTATCACGAATTACGAATGAAGAACTCAATCAAAAAATCCAATTCTTCGTTCGTGAGGAACGTCGGATCACCGTTGAAGTCCTAAGACTTTTGCGTGAAATAGAACGCCGGCTCGTTTATTCCGAACTCGGCTACCCGAGCCTTTTCGCATATTGCACGGGTGGACTTGGTTATTCTGAAGCTGCAGCAAGCCGGCGCATCGAGGCCATGCGAGCAATGAGGGAAGTGGTCGAGATTGAGAAGAAGATCGAATCTGGCGAACTCAGTTTGTCTTCCGTTTCACAGGCAAGAGTAGCTATTCGCGCGCACGAACGGGAAACGAAGGTTAAAGTTTCCATCGAGCAAAAGAAGTCGGTGATGCTTAAGCTCTCAGGACTCTCGAAACGAGCGGCCGAAAAAGTTCTGGCTCGTGAAGTGCCTGTGACTCTTAGTGCTCGCCCAGTTCCTCAGAAGCAGCTTGCGACCGGCGATACACGTTTGACCCTAGATTTGACTGAAGAAGAGATGGCGGTGATTGAGGATCTGCGGCGGCTTCAACGCAAAACTCAAAGCACGAAAGATCTCATGATGAACTTGGCAAGAAAGGAAGTCGCAAAGAAAAAGCGTGAGCTCGGTGAAGCGTCGCTGGTTCGTGAGTCAAAGCAAAAAGTAAAAGTGATCGCGCCGTTAGCGCGGAAAGTATTGACTCCGTTGGCGGAGGGAAAAGCATCGTCAGGAAAAAATACGAGACTCTTCTCTGCGCCAGTCAAAAGATTCGCTTGGAGGAAAGCTCATGGGCAGTGCGAATTTGTGTCGGCCTTAGGGTATCGCTGTGAAGCTCGGAATCGATTGGAATTTGACCATCGGAAGCCCGTATCCCACGGCGGAGAAAGTAGCCTACAAAACATTCGGATTCTCTGCCGCGAGCACAACATTTTTCAAGCCGTTCAGAGGCTCGGAGCACCGGTTATGGCTCGCTATCTGCCGGGACTTGGCATCTAGCGTTTCGCGACATTCCGTCAGGCCTGATTCAGGTCGAGTCTGGGATTTACCGAAGGGTCGAGGTTCATCTCAGTATGAAACTCCGTCTCGAACTGAGACAGCGACGTGTTCCGTGAAATGAATCAGCGACATGAAAGATGGTCGAGTGATCAAGCGTGACGGCGAGTCCGTGCCATTCGCGGCACTCATGAGTGACCAATTCGGGCGCTTTTCGGCGCGTTTGGCGCCTGATCTTTGGTCGGCCTTCACAAAATCTGGACTATTCATGCACTTAGCATCCGTCAAACTTCTATTCACCGAGGGACGCGAAAGCGCACTTCGGTGTCTTCGTATCAAGGCGAGTCGTCGAGTGTTTTGAAGCGAGTCGAAGTCATGCTTCGGTTTGAGTCGTTCCAAAAACGCGAGTCGCAAAAACGTCTCGGGTTGAAGCGAAAGTCTGGCACGAAGGGTGAACTACTGATCGGTGTAAGAAGAAAGTTTGGCGCGATTCAAAAATTTGTTTCCGATCGTTAAGATAAGACGAAGAGAGACCGATAGAAGATCGACGATAAACGAAAGAGTTATAGAGGGTATTAGTTTTAGAAACAGGGGATGAAGTCATCTCCGATATTTTCCTAGGGGGAAAAATGAAAGCTGTTCGTATGTTGAAAACTCAGGCGGGTTTCTCGCTGATCGAGTTGATGATCGTTGTCGCTATTATCGGAATCTTGGCGACCGTCGCCATTCCAAACTTCACTCGCTTCCAAGCGAAAGCCCGTCAGTCGAGCGCGAAGTCTTTGCTTGCTGGATACTTCAGCGCTCAGAAAGCAACTTACTCGGAGTTCACATACTTCCCGGGTAACTTCTCGGGTGCTGGTTTTAAACCAGAAGGTCAGCTCGTCTATCGAGTGACTGCGGTCGATAACACGGCTGCGGCTGGTTCGGCGACAACAAACCCGGCCGATATCGGTTCAGTTTCGACTTCATGCATTTCTACAAGCGTTACGCCATCAGCGACAGTTTGCGGGAACTCTTACCTCGCATCTTGGGTTGAGTTGGCCTCGGGTTCAGGTGCGACTCTGACTTCGTGCACGGCCGTGGCGACGGGTGCCATCGGTGCTGCGGGAACTTTCACTGCTTGCGCTGGTGCTTTGATTGGTGGAGCTCAGTCTGACGTTTGGAGCATCACTCATTTGAAAGTCGTAACAAACACACTCGACGGCCTTCCCTGATCGTTTAGTTCTTAAAACAGTGTTCGTTTGAACGGAAAGCTGCTTGAATATTTCAAGCAGCTTTTTTATTTTTGAAAGCCGGAGTGAGCGAATCTTTATGGTCCCTTCGAAATTTAAAACTTCAGCCCTCCTTACTTTGACTCTTTTTTTGGGCGCAGGGCTTATCGCTCTTGCTCAACACCGAACGCCTCCCAAAGAATTCAAACAAGAGCTAAATATGATCCCTCCCGTTCCTGGCATCGAACGATGGGTTTTTGGATACGACGATGTCGTCGCGGACAGTCTGTGGCTTCGCGCGATACAAGATCTTCATGTCTGCGAAAATGCCAAAGATGGCATCGCGCACCGGGAAGGTGAAACTCACACCGGTTGGCTTTGTGAGCGCGGCTGGGTCTTTAAGATGATCGACGCCATCACGACTCTTGCGCCGAACTGGAAGCTTCCTTACTCGGCAGGAGCCACAATGCTTTCAATCGTCGTGGACGACCGCGCAGGTGCGACCGAGATTTTCGAAAAGGGCCTTAAATATTTTCCCGACGACTACAATCTTTTGTACCGTGCCAGCTATCACTACACGTGGGAAGAGAAGAACCCCAAACGCGCGGCCGAGCTTCTTGTTCACGCGGCGAAACACGGTGGGCCCCCGTGGTTTATTTCTTTAGCAGGAAAGCTCTACACCGAAGCCGGCCAGGCCGAAATCGCCAAAGTCGTGCTTGAGGAGTCCCTGAAAGAAAACAACTCACCTGAAATCCGAGCGCGCCTTGAATCGCGCCTGGCCGAAGTAAATAAAACTTTGGCCGCCGAATCCGCCGCCGAAGCCTCAGGCGGAGCCACTAAAAAGTGAGACTGCTGCTGCGAGTGGCAGCAGGTCATGAATCCGCACCAAAATTCTGAACTTCAACCTTGACCCAAATTTAATCGGCCTCATATTGGCCGACATGGCCGCACAACGTGATTATTATGAAGTTCTCGGCGTCAGTCGGGATGCTACCGCCGACGTCCTTAAAAAAGCCTATCGCAAGATGGCGCTTCAGTTTCATCCCGATAAAAATCCGGGCGACGCGACGGCCGAAGAAAAATTTAAAGAAGCGGCCAACGCCTACGAAGTTCTGAGCAATGCTGAAAAGCGCGCGCGGTATGACCGGTTCGGTCACGACGCCTTTAAAGGTGGCGGTTCGTACCAGAACGCAGAGGATATTTTTTCGAATTTCTCAGATATTTTCGGCGACTTTTTCAGCGGCGGTGGGTTTGGTGGCCAGACGGGCGGGCGCCGTTCTAGAAATACGGGACCCGCGCGCGGAGCGGACCTTCGCTACCGAACGGAAATGACTTTGGAAGAAGTCGTCTCTGGCATTGAACGCGAAATCGAATTCGAAACAGATTCAAACTGCGATACGTGCAACGGAAGTGGCGCGAAAAAAGGCACACAAAGCCAAACCTGCGGAACCTGCGGCGGCCAAGGGCAAGTCATCGCAAGACAGGGTTTTTTCCAAGTCGCGACGACCTGCCCCACGTGTCACGGCGCCGGGCAAACGATCAAAGAGAAATGTGCTTCGTGCACAGGTAAAGGCCGCGTGAAAGCGAAGCGAAAAATTCGCGTGACGATACCTGCGGGCGTCGACACGGGAACACAGCTTCGCGTGTCCGGCGAAGGCGAGGGCGGCTACCGCGGCGGACCCAGCGGGGATCTTTACGTTGAGGTTCAAGTTAGAAACCATGAACGTTTTGAACGAGAAGGCAGTCACCTCTATGCCGAGCTCTCGGTGTCGTATCTTCAGGCGGCTCTTGGCGCAGAGGTCGAATTCGCAAGCATCGATGGCAATGAAACTGTGAAAGTTCCGGCAGGCACGCAGCCCGGAGCCCGCCTCAGAATTCAGCAGCGAGGACTTCCGATATTAAGGTCAAAAGGCCGCGGAGACCTCATTCTTGCCGTCGACGTCACAATTCCGACCAAGCTCAGTAAAGATGAGGAGAGACTTCTTCGCGAGATCGCATCCGACCGCAAAGAAGATGTGCTTCCTCCCAAAAAAGGCCTGTTTAGTTAGTGGCGGCGACGTAATGCCGCGGAGCGGCGTACCTCGCTTTAAAAGATGTGGTTTCGCGGCCTTGACGTAAGGTCCCGGCGACCCAGATTAAGTTTGTCAGATTTGAAATAACTGAAGGGAACAGCGCGATGGCTAAAATTATCGGTATCGATTTAGGCACAACCAACTCATGCGTAGCTATCATGGAGAGCGGGGACCCGAAAGTCCTCGTCAACGAAGAGGGCGCACGAACGACTCCATCGGTGGTCGCATTTACGAAAGATGGCGAAAAACTCGTCGGTCAGATTGCAAAGCGCCAAGCCGTAACAAACCCAGAAAACACGATCTATTCCGCAAAGCGTTTTATCGGACGCCGCTACGATGAGATCGCTGAAGAGATCAAACTTGTTCCGTACTCGGTCGTTCAAAAAGGCCAAAATGATTTGGCGTTTAAGATCGGAACCCAGCAAGTGTCGCCAGAAGAAATCGGCGCCGCTGTCCTTGCGAAACTAAAAAAAGTTGCAGAGGACTACGTCGGTTCGGAAATCACTGAAGCCGTCATCACTGTGCCTGCCTACTTTAACGATGCTCAACGACAGGCGACGAAAGATGCCGGCCGCATTGCGGGCCTTGAAGTAAAGCGAATTATTAACGAGCCGACTGCGGCCGCTCTGGCTTACGGATTTGATAAAAATAAGGACGCAAAGATCGCCGTTTACGATTTCGGTGGTGGTACGTTCGATATTTCGATTCTTGAAGTGAGCGAATCCGGCGGCGAGACCGTTGTCGAAGTCAAAGCAACCAATGGCGACACGCACTTGGGTGGAGACAATTTCGACATCGTGATTTTACAGTGGATGGTCGACGAATTTAAAAAAGATCAAGGCATCGATCTTACAAAAGACAAAATGGCTCTTCAGCGTTTGAAAGAAGCGGCTGAAAAAGCAAAGGTCGAACTTTCTTCGGCGCAGGAAACTGAAATCAATCTTCCGTTCGTTACGGCGGATGCATCGGGCCCAAAACACTTACAGATGAAGCTCACACGCTCGAAGTTCGATCAAATGACCGAGCCTTTGGTGGCAAGAACGCTTGAGCCTTGCAAGAAGTGCTTGGCGGATTCAGGTTTCTCTTTGAGCGAAATCGACGAAGTTATTCTGGTCGGTGGTTCGACGCGAATTCCGTCGATTCAAAAAGCCGTTAAAGAATTTTTCGGTAAAGAGCCCAACCGCTCTGTGAATCCCGACGAAGTTGTCGCTATTGGTGCGGCGATCCAAGGCGGAGTTCTTACAGGAAGCGTAAAGCAGATTCTTCTTCTCGATGTGACTCCGCTCTCTTTGGGTATCGAAACTTTGGGCGGCGTGATGACGAAGCTCATCGAGCGCAACACGGCGATTCCGACGAAGAAGTCTCAGACGTTCTCGACCGCGGCCGACAACCAAACATCGGTTGATGTTCACGTTGTTCAGGGCGAACGAGAAATGGCTCGAGACAACAAAACGCTGGGTCGCTTTGAGCTTGTCGGAATTCCTTCGGCCGCGCGCGGAACGCCGCAGATCGATGTTTCTTTTGATATCGACGCCAATGGTATTTTGAGTGTGACGGCGAAAGACCTTGGGACTGGCAAAGAACAGCAGATCAAGATCACGGCGAAGTCGGGTCTTACGGAAGCCGAAATCAATCGCATGGTGAAAGATGCGGAAGAGCACGCGGAAGAAGATAAGAACCGCCGCGAGCGCGCGCAGATCGCCAACGATCTGGACAGTCTCGTCTACAGCATGGAGAAATTGCTGCGCGACAACGCGAGCCAAATCGATGCTGACGATAAGACCAAATCTGAAGAGCTCGTGACCCAGTCTCGAAAGCTTCTTGAGAACCTCGAGACGACGCCGACGGAGCTCAAAGAAGTGTTCGATAAGCTTCAGAGCTTAAGCCACAAGATTTCGACGGCCCTCTATGAGAAAAAATCGGCCGGCGGAGCCGGTGGACCAGGAGCTGCTCCCGGAAACGCTTCGGGTGACGCCTCGGGTGAAACCAAGGGCGACGATGTGATCGATGCGGATTACAAAGACGTTCGATAGATCTTTGTTCGATAAGATAATTGGACACTTCCGTCCGATAAAAAAAGACCGAGAGAAATCTCGGTCTTTTTTTTTGCCCTGAAGCTTCCAGGCGCTGAATTTTAACGGCTGACTGACGCTTCTTCAAAGCGGTAGGCAATAGCGGCCGAAACGTATCCGAAGGACCGCGTGACGTTCACGCCGACTTCACCGAAGAAACTTAAGTTCTTCATTTCCAACGGGCGAAGTTCTGCGCCTGCGACCAATTGAACGGGAATAAACGTCTCGTCGCGAAACCCAGTTTGAATGGTCACGCCCATGGGAAGCGAGCCGTAAGGAATGACGTCACCGATCTCTGTTTCGATCCGTTTACTGATCAAAGGATGCAACCGCACCGAGTACTGATTGAAGCTACCGATGCGCGCGACCAAAAGGCCGGCTTCGCCGCCGATGGCTGGCTGCGATTCGGTGTCTGGAAATGGAATCCACTTCACAAGGCCGCCAATTTGAAAGTCGATCTGACCAAAACCCAAAATACCGCGGGCCGAAACACCTTCCATGATCCCCATGTCGAGGCGACCTGTGAAGTTCGCGCCGTCATAATTATTGAAGATCAATTGCGGAGAGAACATCGCTTGAAACTGTCCCTCGCCAAGAACTTCGCCGTTGTCGAGCGTTGCATAGTAAGCGTGGGCGGTGGGACTCACGAAACTTACGGCGAGGCCGGTCGTGAGGATAAGAGCAGCGAAACGTGAAAGAAAATTAAAACCGACCATCGACTTTTTCATTGAGACTCCTTCAAAGAGGTCTTCATATGATTTCATTTGTCACGGTTTGACAATAGCCAGGGCGCTTGCCAGTTTGGGAAGGCGTGTCGAATGTGAAGTTTCCCATCTCGTTGGTCATTATAACTCTCAATGAGCAAGAGGGCATCGCTCGAGCCATCGAGTCGGCCTCGTTTTGTGATGACATTGTCGTTCTTGATTCAGGTTCGACCGACGACACGTGCCAGATTGCCCGGGATCTGGGCGCCAGAGTCATCCTTGAGGAGTGGCGCGGATTCCAAGAGCAAAAGCAGCGCGCTGCTGATTTGGCGAAAAATGATTGGGTTTTATCGCTGGATGGCGATGAAGCCATCGGTTCGGAACTTCGTGAAGAGCTTCTTAAGCTTTTCAGTCGATGGGCGAAGGGCGCTGATCAAAGTCACTTCAATGTCGATGGGTACAAGTTTGCTCGTCTGACGTTTAATCTTGGCCGATGGATTCGTCACGGCGGCTGGTACCCTGATTTTCAGCTTCGACTGTTTCACAGAAAGCGCGCCCGGTGGGTGGGGGGACAGCTTCACGAACGTGTGTCGGCGCCTCGCACAGAAAAACTTGAGGGAAATCTTCTGCACTATCCATTTATCAATCACGCCGAGCAGGTCGCGACCAACAATCGCTACTCGGGTTTAGGCGCCGAGGTGCTTTTCACAAACGGCGTAAAATTCAAAAAAAGTAAGTTGATCACAAAACCTATTTCAAAATTTATCGAGACCTATTTTTTTAAACGCGGATTTTTAGACGGGCTCCCGGGTTTCATCATTTCGGTCGGGGCCGCGTATTCGATTTTTCTCAAGTTCGTAAAGCTTTGGGAGCTTCAAAAGCTTGGGGCTCGAACAAAGCCCAAAGGCAGTACCGGTCTTTACTAAGATCCCGAGTGAGTGCGCGCACCACAGGGCCACGCTCATCTTCTTCAATTCGTCAGAACGATTTGTAAAAAGCCAATCAGAAGACCCGCCGTGCAGTAGCCGAAGATAATGCGATTTAAATCGGAGGCCCGTCTCAATTTGAGAACTGAAGTCTTTGCTTTCACCATCTGATCCTCCTGGATAATGTTACATAAGACCTTTCCAAGAGTTGGGCCCGGCCGGCGTGCCCTCAGCAATAGGCCCAGGGCCCCAAGTGTCGATGCTGTGAGCATGTGAAGCAATGGCACACATCGCGTTTTCACCCGCGTCCTAATTTGAGACTCGAGCCGATCTCTGCGATGCCGATAAGTTGAAATCTATGTGTAAGAGATTTCTTGAAATCACAATTCGTAAAATCACGACAGGTCTTCCATTTTTGAAGACGTTTTTGGTGGCGCCTGTCATCGCATTATTGATTGCGAGCACATCGTCGGCCCAGCCGGCGGCGGCCCAACAGGCGTCAGGTCAACAAACAACTGCCGAAGTTTCCTGCGCTTGCCCCGTCGCGAAGTGCGCCCCCTGTGAGGAAGATGTCGGAAATGACTTTTTCACGGAAAAATGTGGTCCCGGTTTATCGAAAGTAAAGTCGTGTCAGCGGCGAGACTGTCAGCCCGTTCAAGACGTTGCTATTTGTCGCGCAAAACTGCAGTCGTCGCTCGCACCAAAAGCTTCAGCCCCAGCACCCAGCGCCAACGTACGAACGGTGTCTTCGGAAACCGCGACGGGCGGTACGGTGGAGGTTGTCTTAGCGGTTGGCAAAGTTTCCTTTCGGTCGTCGAATTCGCCGGCATCAGAAACAACACCACTTCGCACGGGGATGAAAGTTTCCGTCGGGGACCGGATTCTCACCGGCGACGATGGCCGCGCAAGACTTCGTTTTCAAGAGCTCTCCGAAATTTTCGTAAGCCCCGGATCCGACATCACCGTTTCGTCGGCCTCCATTGAAAAGCGCGAGCGGCAGGGAGCCAAACGGGTCATCCTTCTCGATCTCGTCAAGGGACGCGTGAGAAGTCGCGTGCAAGGCCGGTACGGCACAGCCGACGCCGACCGCGAATCGACTTTTCAAATTCGAACACCCGCCGCCGTCGCTGGCGTGCGCGGAACGGACTTCACAGTGTCCTTTGAGCAAAACGATCAGAAATGGATCACGGACGTTCGAACTTTATCGGGTGCCGTGCATTTGGATGGTCGAGCAAGTGATTTGGAAACCGATGTCCCAGCGGGAACTTTTGCGGCGTACATCGTACCGGCTCCTCCCGCCGGAGCTTCTCTTTTCGAAATTGAAGCGGCGCTGGCGCGCGGATTTATGACGCCCGTTTTTCGCATGTCGGACGAGGATAAAGCCGAGCTTGATCGGCAAATGTCGTTCCCGCCCGACGCGGTTTCCTCTAATAATTCGAACGGGCGAAGTCCGGCCAGTGAGGAAAGTCTCTGTGTTTCGCCAAGGGGCGGTTTCAATCAGTGCGCGTGGACTTGCGAGGGGAACCCGAAGGGTTCCAAAGTCTGCCGCACCGATCTTCCGAAAGTGTCTTGCGTCCGTCGTTTGTGCCGCGCCAGTGGCACGTGGGCCGAAGCCACACGCCTACCAGCCAGCGAGGGCCGTGCGTGTCACGGCGCCACAGGCAGCGAGCCCCACGTCGGCGACTGCGGCGGCTACTGGTAGTTCCAATTCGAGGATTTGGACTCATTTCGGAACCCTCAAAGTTGCACCACGTGGCGCCGATGGAGGCCGCTTTTTGCCCGTGATTTAAGCTATTTGCCCTTGACCCTTTGCCATTTCAACGGAGCCCCGTAGGCGCCCCTGTTGGGTGTCATCGACGCCCCGCCATAAGCTCTAGTTTGGGCACCCATAAGCTGGCATCGGAATTGAAGTAAGTACTCGTATGTCGAACATCCGCTGAGTCGATGTCGGTTAGACACCAAACGATTTGGAGTCCCGCCTTCAGCCACCGGTTCTTCCACAAAGGGGTACAAAATGAAAAGCACACGAATGAGCCGCACAATCACAACGCTTCTAACGATCGCCATCGGCTACGTCACATTCTTCGGCGCTGTATTTCTCTCGGTGCGTGCTGAAGCTGAAGTTCGCGCACCCGGGACTTTTGTACCAGTCGCTTGCGGCGAAGCTTCGACGGCGGCTGATCAGCCGGTTGTCACTGAAGTGTGCATGGGAAGCATCTCTGGAGAGCCGATGAGTAACCATATGGGTGCTTTCGAGTTTCGAGATGAAAACGGAGCTGCCGCCGTTTACCGCGTGACGGACGTCTCGAACCTTCTGATTAAACTTCTGTCGGGAGCTTCGCGCTCTCAGGTCTTTTTGGTAGGTCCGAACGGCGACGAGATTTCTATGAAGATCATTCGTATGGCTGATGGATCTCTTAAAAACGCCTCAGGCCGCATCGGCGATGCTGATTTCACAGTGGCGGCCTTTGAAACGGTCGTTACGACTCTTTAATAGATCTCGAATCGGCCTTTGGTCGCACATCTTCAGGTGTCTAAGACCATGACACCTGTTAGCCCGGAAACAGCCCCTGCGACTCTGTCGTGGGGGTTTTTCTTTTGAGATCGATTTTACGGCCATAAGGGCCCTTTGGCGGTGGCTCGGGGCTTGGAATGTACCTCTGTATGGAAAGAGGTATGGCAATGAAACATTCCAACACTCAAAATATCACGCGCCAAAAGATCACGCGTTCAGCGGTGCTCGTGACGAATTTCCTCGCGGCGCTCATGATGGCGGCACCCTCCACTTATGCTGCGGACCCCAGAAGTGGATTCTCTGCGGAGGTCGTCCGAGAATCAGACGGCACCGCCAAAGTTATTTTTCAGCCTGTGACATCGACCGATAAAGTTTCGATCTACAATAAGCTTGGCGAGCCGATTGGTCAGTTGAATTGGTCGGCAGCTTTTGAGATCAAGGTCTCTGAAAAGGCTCTTCGCCAAGCAACCACTCCCGAAGGCATCGTTGTGCATTCACTCTTGCGCGGAATCGGAACTGTCGAAGCCGGCGATAAGATGCTGGTTTCGGCCGAGCTTCCTTACACGGTGAAAGATCTTGATGGGCGCGATCTCCCAAAGGGAACACAAGTCTTCTTTGGTCTTGAAGGACTCGCTAGCCAAGGTGCAGTTGCTCCCGTCAGCGCGTGGGGCGGAACCATGGGCCCTGGTGGTGCAGCGAACGAATTTAACGACCGCCTTTTAACTTCTGGTGTGAAGCCGCTCGTTAAAAAAGGTTCTCCTGCGAAAGTTCCAGTAAAGCCTGCTGCTAAGAAGTCTGCGGCGAAACCGGCGGAAACAGTTCCTTCTCACTCGCATGGCGTTCATGGCGAAGGAGCGACACCGCTCGTTGAAGACACTGTTCGCGAAGTTTTTGAAAGTGCTGGCATCGATGTTTCTGACGATAAGATTCTTTCGTCACCAACGTGCACGGCGACATCGTCGCAGAGTCTTCGTATGTCATCTTATTATGGCAAGCGAGCCGGCTTCCGAACAGATAACGGCGCTCGCGCGTCGCGCTTTCATGACGGAATCGATATCGCTGGACGTACTGGGACACCGATTGTAGCAGCGGCTGATGGATGTATTTCGGTCCAAGGAATGCGCTTTAACCGAACGGCCGGCTACGGAATCACGGTTCGAATGGACCACGCTAAAGGGATCAGCACGCAGTACTCACACATGCAAAATTTCTCGCCTGAAATTCGAGCTTGGGCGAAGACGGCTCGTAAGAATGCAACCTACTGTGTCGCGCGCGGAACTCCGATTGGAACTGTGGGCGCCACAGGAAATTGCACGGGACCACATCTTCATTTTGGTGTTCGAAAAGACGGTCGCTCGGTGGATCCGCGAAAATTCATGCGCGCTCAGTCCAACGGCGATCTTTCGGAAACGTGCACGGTTCTTCAGGCGAAGAATCAGTTGCTCAAGCCGCTCGACGAAGCGTTGGCTGCACTTTCAAATAAAACCTACCGCAGTGGTGGCGTGCAAACGGCCTCAGCGAAGGGTGCTGCAGTTCTTCAATAACGGTGTCCGAAGCGCCAGATGAGCCATTTCGGAGGCACCATGAAGATAAACAAAACCAAGATGGGTATAAACTTGGGAAACTGCAGCACAACGATAAAGCCGAGTTGCATAAAAAAGGCTAAGGCCGTCACAACGTAGCCAATTCTGTTGCGTAGAAGCATAAGCGGACTTGCGAGCTCAATGGCGAGTGTCATGTGGCTGAAGAAAACAAGAATCCATTTTCTCTCCAGTAAATACTCTCTCAATTCGATGGCTAGGGGCGGTGCATTTGCGCCCCGCCAAAACTGATTAATTTCGACCGCATAGTAGGCGCCGCCGTCGAAGCCAAAGCTGAGTCCCCAATTCAATATCTTAGAAATTGCAGCACTAAAGTACAGCCCTACAAGGACAAGACGGATGAGTAGGAGGGCTCGGTCTTCAAAGGCCTTCGAGGATTGGTCGCGGCGGGTGAGAGCTAGGATTCCAAGAGCGACAACGATTGAATTTTCGGTGTGGAAAAAACAGCTAAAGCTGTTGCTCAACGGAAAAAGAAAAAGAGACAGAAGAAAAGCGAAAGCTGTTGAAACTTCGGTTCTCCAGGCTAAAGCGCTCAAGAGGCAAAAAATAGAAAATAAAGTCGCGATAATTTTTAGCCACATCGAAGTGTAAGCTGGAAGGCCAAGCGCCTTTAGATGCCACACCGGGCGCCAGAGAAATGACGGCACCTCAGCGTAAGCAGCAAAATAGAAGTAAGAGTAGTAGGCACCAATCAATAGCAAAAAGATTCTAGAGGATCGGTCGAACATGGATTCCGAATCAAAAAAAAGCTTCACAGCTGTTCGCCCACGTATTCAGCGACGGTGTCTTTAACGCTTTCGATGGTTCGTCCAAACCTTGGAATGAAAAGTTTCGATCTTGAAATGGTGACCGAGTGAATTTTCGAATCCGGAAGAAAGCAGACGTCTGGATTCTTTTTGCATCTTTCAAAAATATATCGTGCAAGTCGGTGACGGTTCTCAGCGCTAAGAGACTCCATGCAGCCATAAAGGCAATGCTGTCCAAGGGGAAAAATAGAATTCATTCCCATCACACGGTAGGTTCCGGTGGGCGTGTGAACGTGAACAACATAGTTGGAGCGAAATTTACCGTAGGGCGCTCGAGAGTACATGTCGTAAACCGAAAAAGGCCAAATATCGATACGCGAAAATGTCACGAAGATTGCGGGAGCAATGAAAAGGAGCGCGGCAAGCCATATGCGATTTCGTTCATTCGTCGTCAGAGCGCTCTCCATTTTTTGAACGTCATGAAGTCTTGATATCCTGCTATTTTGGGTGTCGATCGAAGTGTTGTCCAGGTCACAGGACTCGACGTTGGGATGGTTTTGACACGCCCTTCTCTAGAGGCAATGAGAATCCGGGCGAATCGCGATGGAGGTGACGCGATCGCCCGGGAAGCAGTTAGAGATCGCGCAGAGATTCAGCTCGGTGCGAGTCAGCTGAAGCCGACTGCTTGGTTGGAAGCTCCACCTCTGAGCGCCGAAGTTCGTCGTACAGTCGCTCGTACTCCTCGCCGATCTCGGTACGCATTTGGAGATCGAACTCTTTTCGGACTTTCTTTAGCATGTCGTCTTCTTCTTCCTCGATATGGTGCTCTACAACTTCAGCGAGGACTTTTACTTTCGCCATCCATGTATCGTTATCGTTTTGAATGGAATCGATTTCTTCCATTAGTCCGTCAGCCAGAGCGTGTTCCACGTCACCCTCAACGCCATCCAATCGAAGATCTTTGCGGCTCTTGAGCTCTATATATAGACTCTGCTCTTCGGCATGAGCGTGGCGCAGAAGTAAGGATTGGAATTTTTTGAAGACCGGCTTCTTCTCGGCCATTTTGGCTTTTGGATCTTTCATCACAGAGATCAGTTCCTTCAGCGGCTTGTGATCTCGCTTGATGAACTCAATGATTTCGCCACCTTCATTTTTTGAGGCTTCTCTTTTTGATGAACTTTCTGTGGGTTTTGCGGATGACTTTTTTTTTGCAGCTTTTTTCATGACAGTGATTCTCCTATATATCAGTGGTCTTTTCTAAAACGACTCAGAGCTTTGGGAAGCAAATCATCTGCCACGCGTGAGAACCGCTGGAGACATCATGCCGTTGTGCGCACGAATGCGCAAAGCGACAAGCTCGAATTTGCGTTCATTAATTGGTTGGTGGTTTGGGGAGAAGTGACACGTCGAAGTCGTTGTTCGCGGGTCAGATGAACTAGAGACCGACTTGGGTGCGGCTTTTCTGTCTTTTGCCTGTGGCTTGTCTGTTGCAAATCATCGAGACGGACAGTTTACAAAGAGTCCCACAACCACAGGAGGTTTTATGGCCAACGAGAACAATGCGGGTAGGAACGACGGAAAGTCGTCACAAGATTCGCCGGGATTTAAACCGAAAACTCAGTCTCCCGAAGAACAACGACACGGTGCTGATCGCTCGCGCGATTCCGATATGAGCGAGTCTGGAAATCAGCGACAAAAAGGTCAAGGTCAGGCCGGGCGCGATTCCTCTCAGCGAGACTCGTCCCGTCCAATCGGAGAAGACCAAGACGATGCTTCGGGAGCAGTATAGGCCCTTGTTTTTTTAAGCTCGGTTTTTCCGAATCTCGAAAAACTCAGCTGGGTGGAGTGGCCCTTGTGGTCACTCCATTTTTTGTCGAGAGCTCAAATTTCGAAAACATTTTTTTCAGTCCAGTAGTCGACGATACAATTCATTTTCAATGAGCCGCGTTTGATACAAATGGGGAATACTTATAAGGCCGGGATTCACGAGCCTTTTCGTCTTTTAGATGCCGTAATTGGAAAGAGCGCTGCCGAGTTGCATAATAGAAACTTAAGCGTCCCTCTTGCTGCATATCCATGAATACAAATTCAAAGAGCGTATTTAGATCGGAACGTTTAAGAACTTTTTCGGCTTGGATCGATCTGAATAATCGGTCGATCGTCAGAGTCGATAGCGTGCCGGCGTCGTTCGCCACTTGTCTGCCGCAATCTGAACATCTTCATTGAGGCTGAAATTTTTTAGCTGTTCAGCAAAATTGCGGTACTCTTGCGAATCGATGAATTCGATTTCAATCAATTTCATTTTTTAAGATCATTTCTTCGGAATGAGTGAAGCGGTGGAATTTTGAAACACCGGCCGTATCGGTCACATCGGCAATAATGTGGTAGCGGTCTTGGTCTCCGCCGTTGGTCACACGGTGCATGCGATTGACGTGAACAAAATAGCTCGAGCCGTCGGCAGCCATATGACTTTTGTCGCCAGAGATTTCAAAAAAGCAGGCTGGATTGGTAATGATGGGGATGTGAATTCGAACGAAGTAACCGTTTTCGGGACCATCCTGATGCCAAACTGAGCTCATGCCTCGCGTGAGCCGTATGATGCGAACGCGGCACGGAGCAAGCTTCATTGCGGTCAAGCGATCAACGACCTCTTTCATGTAACCGTGGCAAAGTTCTGTCGGAACGCAGTACTCAGTCACCGCCTTAAAACCAATTTTATCTAAATGGGCGAGGATTTCAGTTTCAGATGGAACACTTGATGACGTCGTCATTGCCGCCGCCGAAGAGGACGCCTTCGGTGTCACGGCGACATGACCCATCTGAAAACCATCGCTGTAGCTTCCATTCGATGAAAGGACCGACCAACCACCAAACGAGGGCGCTTGCTGAATGATCGGAAGCGGAAAGGCATGCGCTTGGATGTGATCCCAAAGTCGCTGGCAATCAAACTGTGTATCTAACTTTTCAAAAATCAACGCCTCTCCCTGCCAAAAAAAGTCCGCGGCCCCCAAATTATTGCGTCCCGACAGCCGATCAGCAAAAAGAAAATGGGGTGATCACTGGTTTTGACCAGAAATCATCGGGACTGACCGTTAAAATTCAAAACTCTCTAATTCTTCTGATCCTCCAGGTAATGTCGAAAGATGTGCGCCGCCGTATTTTGTTTACGTTCGGCCCCTGACGGAGCTAGCGAACGGTGACATGGTTTTCTTCAATACCTGTAATACTCTTCAGATTTAGTCGAAGAAAGATGGCGCTATGGAGTACACCGCAAAGGACGTTGCAGGTCGAGGTCCTTGCGACCGAGGATCGCAGTGGATTCCCGTGATCACGCCGAGCAAAACAAAGTTTTCTCTTCGTAGACCAAGATGTTGTCGCCTTTTGGGAAGAGCAACCTAATCGATGTTGGTCTGCTGTTTCCGCTGCCGGAACCGCATAAGCTGGGCGGCCAAGGGTGCGTCAAACTAGGTTGTGTCATTGATTCGGTAATGACAGAATTTGATATTCCAGTTTTATTTATTTCGGCTCAATGGGAGTTAGCACTTTGAATTTCATATCGATAGTCATGACTAAGCCGATGAACGTGATCAAGACGACCGACACGATCGCGGCGGCTCTGCGGGTGATTATGCAGCGCCGGCTGCCAACCTGCGTAGTTACAGAACCGAACGGTCGGTATGTCGGTGAAATGGGTGATGACGGCGCTATCAAGTTGTGGATGCAGATGTCGAGCGGTCGAAATGCCAAGCATGTTGGCGATATTCTCGACTGCCTGACTTCCGCTCGGACGGTAGGAAAGTTCGACAGTATTCAAACCGTCGTCAGAAGAGTTTTTGATTCCAAAAGTCAGCGCGTCTACGTGGTCGATGCCAGTGGAAAGCTGAAAGGCCTGATTCGGCCAAAGGAAATTCTCGGATTTCTTCTTGAGAAAGCAGACTTAGAAGGAAGCTTGCCAAAGCTGGTTCAGAAGAATGTCGAGAAAAAAGAACTTGAGAAGCAATTGAAGAAGCACGCACTCTAGTTTTTCTGAAGGCCGTGCGAATGACGAATAGACCATAACCAGCTGGGCCTACGACGCTCCTACTCGCGCCTCACGTTCTGGATATGAAGGTCAACCTCATCCAACATCGTCGGAGTCATCGTCGTTACCCAAGCTTCTACTCGTGGTCTGCCAGATTGGACTGCGCCCCGGAACTTGGACAGTTAATTTGTAGAGTTTAGGTGGTTTTTTGATCCTCCGAATTTTCCCTGGGCAATATGATAGACTGC
>LNFM01009196.1_pt1 | contig 20812 bp, 19 predicted proteins | sample 596031 | NCBI WGS metagenome assembly LNFM01 (sample SAMN04254537, study PRJNA301005) | activated carbon metagenome | isolation source: dual media filters at the Ann Arbor, Michigan drinking water treatment plant | place: USA: Ann Arbor | reverse complement strand
GCGATCTTGCGGGAACAGGTCACCGCCTGAGGCCAGAGGATTTTGATGACTGATGTGAAGATCGGCGCGCTGACGGTCGGCAACGACCGCCCACTTCTGGTGATTGCCGGGCCATGCCAGCTTGAAAGTCTCGACCATGCCCAGATGATCGCAGGCGCGATGCGCGAAGCCTGTGCTGCGGCGGGGGCGCAATTCGTCTTCAAGGCCAGTTACGACAAGGCCAACCGCACGTCCCTGAAAGGCCGCCGCGGTCTTGGCATCGAGGCAGGTTTGCAGGTTCTGGCCGCGATCCGCGCGATGGGCATGCCGGTCCTGACGGACGTCCATGACATCGCCCAGGCGCGCGAGGCGGCCACCGTCGTCGACGTGATCCAGATCCCGGCCTTCCTCTGCCGGCAGACCGACCTTCTCTTGGCCGCAGGCAAAACCGGGGCGGTGGTGAACATCAAGAAGGGCCAGTTCCTAGCGCCATGGGATATGGCTAATGTTGCCGAAAAGGTCGCCTCCACCGGCAACAACCGGATTCTGCTGACCGAACGCGGCGCCAGTTTCGGCTACAACACGCTGGTCGCCGATATGCGGTCGCTACCTATCATGGCGCGCACCGGCTTTCCCGTGATCATGGATGCCACCCATTCGGTGCAACAACCCGGCGGGCAAGGCAATTCGTCCGGCGGTCAGCGCGAATTCGCGCCGGTCATGGCACGCGCCGCCGTTTCCCTCGGGATTGCGGGCGTGTTCATTGAAACCCACGAAGCGCCCGACACCGCGCCGTCGGATGGCCCGAACATGATCCCGCTCAATCAGATGCCCGCCCTGGTCGCCAGCCTGATGGCCTTCGACCGGCTGGCCAAGGCCGACCCGCTGCGCGTCTGAAGCGCTGAATCCTTGGTAAAGAATTTGCTAAGGCTGGCCTTTAAGCCATTGAAATCGCTTTGTGGACAGTCGTGTCCCACTGTGGACACCCCTCAAGCCACCTGCCCGGCCGCCCAGCCACTCGACCACGCCCACTGAAAATTGTAGCCGCCGAGCCACCCCGTCACGTCCACGACTTCACCGATGAAGTAAAGGCCCGGCACCGCCTTTGCCTCCATCGTCCGCCCGTCCAGCGCCTCGGTATCGACACCCCCCAGCGTGACCTCCGCCGTTCGGTAGCCCTCGGACCCGACCGGCACCAGCCGCCAGTCGCAGACCATCGCCGCGACCCGATCCAGCGTCGTTTTCGGCACCTCGGCAAGCGGACCGGTCACGCCCGAGACCTCCTCCAGATGCCGTGCCAACCGCTCCGGTATCACACGCCCCAGCGCTGTCCGCAGCAACCCCCGCCCCGCCGCCGCCTTCGCCGCCCTCAGTTCCGCCGCCATGTCCCGGCCCGGCGCAAGGTTGACCGCGACGGCCTGCCCCTCGCGCCAGTAGCTGGAAATCTGCAGCACCGCCGGCCCCGACAACCCCCGGTGGGTGAACAGCACCGCCTCGTCAAAACCCTGCCGCCCGCAGGTCACCCGCGCCTCGGTCGCCACACCTGCGAGGGGCCGCATCCACGCAAGTTCCTGCTCGGCAAAGGTCAGCGGCACCAGCCCCGGGCGCGTCTCAACCAACGGAAGGCCAAAGCGCTCGGCGACCTGATAGCCAAATCCAGTCGCACCCATCTTCGGGATCGACTTGCCGCCCGTAGCGATCACCACGGCGGCCGCTTCCTGTTCCCCTCGCGCCGTCGCAACCCGAAAGCCACGCGGCCCGCGCCCCATGTCCTGCACCGCGCAGCCCAGCCACAGCGTCACGCCGGCCCGCTGCATGTCGCGCACCAGCATGTCCACCACCTGGGTCGCCGAGCCGTCGCAGAACAGCTGCCCTAGTGTCTTTTCGTGCCAGGCAATCCCGGCCGCATCCATGCGCGCAATGAAATCCCACTGCGTGAAGCGCTTCAGCGCCGACAGCGCAAACCGCGGATTGCGTGAAAGAAACCGCTCAGGCGCAATGCCGAGGTTGGTGAAATTGCAGCGCCCCCCGCCCGAGATCCGGATCTTCTCACCCGGCGCCTTGGCATGGTCCACGACCAGCACCCGACGTCCGCGGCGCCCCGCTTCGATGGCCGCCAGCATGCCGGCTGCGCCCGCCCCGAGGATGATGACGTCCCAGTTCATGCCGCCCGTCCTAGCCGCCCGTCACACGCCCGGCAAGCCGCCCGATAAATTCACCGCTCACCCCACCGCCGCACGGTTGGGGCGTCGCCAAGTGGTAAGGCAGCGGTTTTTGGTACCGCCATTCCCAGGTTCGAATCCTGGCGCCCCAGCCAACCTCATGCCAGCCACCACACGACCGTCCGGCCCACTCAACAGAAAGCCAAAGCGACGTGCGCATCCCCTCCAGCATCCTGTCCCCCCTCGCCGCGCTCGCGCTGACCGCCTGCGTGCCCACGGCCAGCATGAAGCTTTACCCGCTCGAAGGCGCCATCGCCGAGGCTGATCCCACCCTCGTTATCGAGGCAACCGCGCGCAATGCCGGCGGCACGTCGGGCGCTCTCAGCTTCCGCCTGCCGGAAAAGGTCGCCTGCAACGGCACTTGGTCCTCGCTGGCCCCACGTACGGTTTCGCAGTCGAGCGGCGTTTCGGTGCGCCTCCTGCAACCCGGCGCCGAGGTTGGCACCCGCAGTTCCACCGTAGCTGGCCTGAACAGCGGCGAAATCTACGCCGTCTGCGACGACGGAACCCGCGTGCAAGGTACCTTCGTCATCGGCTCCGGCACCGCGAGCGGCACAGGAACGGCGACGGATACCAACGGAAACGTGTATAAGCTGTTGTTCTGAGGGTTGCTCCTCAACCTGAGCGAACCGTCAACCGGCAGCCAAATATCTCTCGCCTCACCGCATCCCGACGGCTCGCCGCCCGATCGCGCTGATCGACACGGCCGCAAGGATGATCGCGCCGACCAGCACCTCGCGCACATAGCTGTCGACGTTCAACTGCGTCAGGCCATTGTCCATCACGCCAAGCACCACCACCCCTGCCAGCGTCGCCAGCACGCGCGGCTGCCCTCCCCGTGTCATCGTCATTCCCAGAAACACTGCCGCGATTGCCGTCAGCATCAGCCCGTCGCCCTGGGTCGGGTTGGCCGACGCCACGCGGGACGCATACATCAAACCCGCCAAAGCGGCGCCAGCGCCGGTGAAAAGGAACGCCGTCAGCCGCAGTCGGGTGACCTTGACACCCGCCAGACGCGCCGCCTCCATGTTGCCGCCAAGCGCATAGAGCCTGCGGCCATAGCTCGTCTGCTCCAGCACCAGCCAGACCACGATCACAACCGCCAGCGCCAGAACCGCCAACCACGAGAGCACCAGCGGCCGCTCGTCGCCGCCTAGGGTAATCCCGCCGCGCGCAAAGCCTGAGAATGCCTCCGGTATCGCGCGGCCCGAAATGGTCTTGCCGTCAGAAACAAGAAACGCTGCCCCACTGAAGATGGTCAATGTTGCCAAAGTGGCAACAAAGGGCAGAATTCCCAACAGGCTAACCAAGGCGCCGTTCAGCGCGCCCCCCAAGAGCCCGACGCCTAGCGCCGCGCACAGCGCCACTGTCACGCCGTAGCCTTGGGCAAACAGAACCGCCGCGACAACGCCTGCGAGCGAGGCCATCGCCCCGACCGAAAGGTCGAAGTCACCGACCGCCATCACCACCGTCATAGCGCTGGCAACCACGATCAGCATCGCCAGTTGCTGGCCAAGGTTAAGCCAGTTGCGCGCCGTCATGAAGGTTTCCGGCAGCATCACCCAGAAGAACAGGATCACTGCCGCCATGCCGACAATCGTGCCATAGCTGCGCAACGCATTGCCCATTCAGGCTGCCTCCCCTGCATAGATCGCCGCCAGAAGCGCCGCCTCGCTCAGGCCATCCGCCGCCAGCTCTGCCCCGGTCCGACCGTCACGCACCAGCACGATACGGTCCGAAAGCCCGATCAACTCTGCCAGGTCGGACGATGCCACCACGACTGCCGCCCCCGCCTCGGCAAGGCGACGGACAATGGCGTAGATATCCGCCTTGGCCCCCACATCCACGCCCCGCGTCGGTTCGTCCAGCAGCAGTACCCTCGGCTTGCCGGCCAGCGCCCGCGCAAAGAGGACCTTCTGCTGATTGCCGCCCGACAGTTCCGCCACCGGCTGCGCGGCCCCCCTCGCCTTCAAACGCACCGAGGTGGACATCTCAGCCACCATCCGCGCCTCGGACCGGTGCTGCAAGAGGCCCCCGACCGTCAGTCGCGCCAGATGCGGCAGGCTGACCGTGCGTCCCAGCCCCTCGCCCAGCATGACCCCCTCCGCCCGTCGGTCGCGCGGGACATAGGCGATGCCCGCGGCCCATGCTGCATCCGGTCGGGCGGGCACCGGCACGCCATCCAGCAGCACCGGCCCCGACCGCGGCGCGGCGCCGATCAATGCCTTCAGCATCGCGTTTCGTCCGGCACCAGCCAGCCCGGCCAGCCCGACAACCTCGCCAGCCCGCACCTTCAGGCCCAGGCCGTCCAGGACAACGCTTCCCAACCGCTCTGCCCGACCGGGAAACAGCGCATCGACCGCCCGCCCGGTCATGTCGCGGATAATCCGGTCGCGGTCGAGCGCCGCGCGGTCGAGGGTCGAGACGTTGACCCCGTCACGTAAAACCGTCACCCGGTGGGCCAGCCGCATCACCTCGTCCATCCGGTGCGAGACGTAGAGCACCGCAGCGCCGCGCCCGACCAACCGCCCGATGACCGCAAACAGCCGTTCGGCCTCGGCATGGCTCAGGGCTGCGGTCGGTTCGTCCAAAACGTAAAGCCAAGGCTCGGGTCCGGGCCCGGCAATCAGGGTCGCCGCGATTCGGGCCAGCATCCGGTCGCCGGGGCCAAGGTCTGCCATTGTCGCCCGCACATCAATATTGCCGATGCCCAGATCGGCCAGCGCCGCAGCCGAAGCCCGGCGCAGGGCAGGCCAGTCGACCAGACCCCAGCGCTGCGGAATCGGATGGGCCAGATGCATGTTCTCGGCCACCGAAAGACCGGGCACGACCTGCACTTCCTGATGCAGAAACCGAAATCCCGCAGCTGCTGCGGCCTCCGGCCCGGTCAGGCGCAAGGCGGTGCCATCCAGTGACACCTCGCCCGCGTCCGCCCGTTCCAACCCCGCCAGGATGCGGATCAACGTCGATTTCCCCGCGCCATTCTCGCCCATCAGCGCATGAACCTCGCCGCCGCGCAGGTCTAGCGCCACGCCGCGCAACGCAAGCGTCGGCCCGTAAGCCTTCGTGACGCCAGACAAACTCAGGTGGCGCATCGTTTCATCTGTCCGAAAATATCCCCGCCGGAGGCTCCGACATCACCGCCAGAGCCCCCGCTTGATGTCGCAGGACCGATCACTCAGCCGCATTCACCGCCGTGATCAGGCGGGTCGGCACATAGATCACATTGGCCTTCAGTGTTTCGCCACCCAGCACGCGGGCCACGGTATCGGCCGTGGTGCGCCCGATCCCGGCGAAATCCTGCGCGACCGAGGCTTCGAAGCTGCCGCCCTTGGCGATCTCGTCGCGCGCCTGCGGGTTGGCGTCGATGCCGGTGATCACGATGCCCTCGCCCTGCCGGCCCGCCGCCTCGATCGCCTGCAACGCGCCAAGCGCCGGCTGGTCCCAGGCAGCCCAGACCGCCTTGATGCTGCCCGGCTCCGGGTTGGCGGCCAGCACGGCCTCCATCTTGGCGCGCGCATCCGCGATGCCGCCGTCCGACACGTCAGGCGTGATCCGGTCCAGCACCTTGATGTCCGGATGGTTGGCAAAGACGGCATCCGCAATCACGCCGCGCACCTGCACCGGCGGGAACGGGTCAAAGGTGAACATCACCACATTGCCGGCGCCGCCAATCCGGTTCGCCACATAGACCGCCGTTTCCGCCGCCATCGCATAGCCGTTCGAGGTGACGTTCGCCTTGATCCGTGCGTCCGCGCCCGCATCCATGCCGAAGACCGGAATATTCGCCGCCGCCGCCGCATCAAGGCCCGCGCCAACCTGAGCCGGGTCGACGTTCAGCACAATCGCGTCGACGCCCTGATTGACCACGTCCTCCATCCGGCTGATCACCGCTGCCACATCACCGGCAGTATCGATCACGTTGACCTCCCAGCCCAATTCGCCTGCCCGCGCCTGAAACGCCTCGACGTAGAACTGCGTGCCGGGTTGCGCGAGGTAAGGCGTGATAACCGCGATCTTCTCACCCTCGGCCGCAGCCGCCCCGGCAAAAGCCACGCTCGCCACCAAGCCAAGGCCCACCGCCGCGCGGCTCCCCAAGAAACCGACCGGTCTAATCCGGTTGCGCTGCGAAGTCTGTCAGGCCAGAGTTGCCTCGTCCAGCAGATAGCGGGGGTGGTCATGCATGAGGCGGTCCTGATTGGCATCGACGTGGGCACCACCTCGGTCAAGGCGGTGATGCTGACGGCGACCGGTCACCGCCTGGCCGATTTCGCGGCGACCTACCCGACCCATCGCCCCGGCCCGGCGCTGGTCGAACAGGCGCCGGACGACTGGCTGCGCCTGACGCTCGCCGCGCTTGCCGGTTTTGCCGAACGCGCCGAAGCGCCCCATGTGGCCGCAATCTGCCTGACCAGTCAGGTCAACACCCATGTGTTCACCGATGCAAGGCTGGCCCCGCTGCACCCCGCCATCGTCTGGCAGGACGGTCGCGCCGCCGATGACGGCGCGCGCCTGGATGCCAAGGTCACCGCCGCGCAAAAGACGGAGTGGCTTGGCGCGCCGATTCCGATCGATGCGTCGCACGCGCTGGCCCGCATGGCGTGGATGAAGCGCAACCGACCCGAAATCTGGTCCGCCACCGCGCATGTGTTGTTGCCGCGTGACTATCTCTTGGCCCAGCTGACCGGCGCCATAGCCTCCGACCCGATCTCGGCGGTGGGCCTCGTCACACCGGAACTGTCCTATGCCCATGACCTCATCGCCCTCTTCCCCGGCGCAAAGAAGCGTCTGCCCCCGCTGCGCGACCCGCTGACCGTGGCCGGAACCATTCAACCCGGCCTGCCCTTTGCCGGGCTGCCCGTGGTGACCGGGGTGATGGACGCCTGGGCCAGCCTCTTCGGCATAGGCGTCGCCGCCGAGGGTCAGGCGATGTATCTTTCCGGCACCTCCGAGGTGCTTGGCCTGATCAGCCCCGACATCTCGGGCGAACCCGGCGTGATCACCTTCCCGGCCTGGCGCGGCATCACGCTGCACGCCGCACCGACCCAGGCCGGCGGTGCCTCGCTCGACTGGGTCGCGCGGCTTCTGGGGCAGGACGCGGCCAGCCTTGCGGCCCATGCAGCACCGATCACCCCGCAAAGCCCGCTTTTCCTGCCGCATCTGCAAGGTGAACGTGCGCCACTTTGGGACGCCGCCGCGCGGGGCACCTTCGCCGGCCTCACCACCGCGACCGGCCCCGCCGAACTGGCCGCCGCGGTGCTGGAGGGCGTCGCCTTTTCCGCCCGTCTGGCAATGGAGGCGCTGGAACGTTCGGCGGGCATCATTCCCGGTCAGATCCAGACCGGCGGCGGCGGTGCCGCGTCCGACCGCTGGTGCCAGATTCGCGCCGATGTGTTCGGAAGGCCCTTCCTGCGCGTCGAAGGGCGCGATCCCGGCGCACTTGGGGCCGCCGTCATGGCGGGCGTAGGCTCGGGCGTATTGCCCGATCTCGCACAGGCCGCCACCGCGATGATCCGCACCGACAGGGTCTTTGAACCCGACGCCGAGGCAAAGGCGCTGGCAGACCGGCGCTTCGCAATCTGGCGTCAGCTATATGCGCAGGTCCGCCCGATCAACGCGGCCCTCGCCTGACGGTGGTCCCTAGCGCCCGGCCAACGCGTCGGTCAAAAGCCGGCTTACCGCGTCGATCGGCACGTCCTCGGCCACGAACGCCTCGCCAATGCCGCGTGCGAGGATAAACCGCAATCGTCCGTCGATCACCTTCTTGTCCTGACCCATCAACGCAACCAGCGCTTCCGCACCCGGCAGATCGCCGGGAATATCGGCCAGATCCACCCGCATCCCCATCGTCTTCAAATGGGCGCGCACCCGGCTTGGGTCTTCCTGCGAACACAGCCCCAAACGCGACGACAGTTCGAACGCCAACGCACACCCGATGGCCACGCCTTCGCCGTGCAACAGCCGGTCCGAATAACCCGTCGCCTTTTCCAGCGCGTGGCAGAAGGTGTGGCCAAGGTTCAATAGCGCCCTTTCCCCCTCTTCCGTTTCATCTCTCGAAACAATGCCCGCCTTCATCTCGACCGATCGCGTCACCGCATAGAGCCGCGCGTCACGATCACCCGCCCGGAGGGCCGGACCGTTCACCTCCAGCCAGTCGAAAAAGGCCGCGTCGCCTAAAAGCCCGTATTTGACCACCTCGCCGTAGCCCGACAGGAAATCCCGGTCGGTCAGGCTTTCCAGCACGGCAATATCGGCCAGCACCAGCGACGGCTGGTGAAACGCGCCGACAAGGTTCTTGCCTTGCGCGGTGTTGATCCCGGTCTTGCCCCCGACCGAACTGTCCACCTGCGCCAAAAGCGTTGTCGGCAGTTGCACGAACCTTACGCCTCGGCGCAACACGGCCGCGGCAAAGCCGACCAGATCCCCGATCACCCCGCCGCCAAAGGCCACCACCACATCGCGCCGCTCGACCTTCTGTTCCAACAACCACTCGACCGTGCGCGAAAACTCCGCCCAACCCTTGGTGCCCTCCCCCGGCGGCAAGGCAAGCGCGGCAACCGCGATGCCCTCCGTCGCAAAGGCCGCCTCCAGACGCGCCAGATGAGCCGCCGCCACCGTCGTATCGGTGACGACCACCACCCGCCGCCGCGCCAGCATCGGCGCGATCTCGGCCCCGGCCCGGTCGATCAGGCCCGCACCGATTCGCACCTCGTAGGACCGCGCCCCGAGGTCAACCGCCACCCTGTTCACGTCTCAATCCTCCAGCACATCCGGCCGCGACTTCAACGCCGCGATCACCCGCTCGGCCATATCTTCCACCGACAGTTCGGCGCTGGCGTCCACCACGAGATCGGCCTCGGCATAAAAGGGCAGGCGCGCCTCGTAAAGCGTCCTCAGCGTCTCGCGCGGGTTCGCGGTGCGCAACAGCGGCCGTGTGGTCTTGTGCCGAACGCGCTGCCATAACAGTTCCAGATCAGCGCGCAACCAGACCGAAACCCCGACATCATGGATCAGCCTGCGGTTCGGTTCGGCCAGAAACGCGCCACCGCCGGTGGACAATACACAAGGCTGCCCGCGCAACAGCCGGGCAATCACCTCGGTTTCCCGCGCCCGGAAGAAAGCCTCGCCGTCACGCTCGAATATCTCGGCGATGCTGCGGTCGGCAGCCCGCACGATTTCGTCGTCACTGTCGCGAAATTCAACGCCAAGCAGTCGGGCAAGCGCGGTTCCGACGGCGGTCTTGCCCGCCCCCATCATGCCCACCATTACCACTGTCTTCGCCAAACGGCCCATCACACCCCGTCACGACAACACCTTCAGCGGCTTTTGTGCGCCGAAGGGAAATAATCATCCCTGCATGGCGTGAAGTCTTGCCGAATGCTATATACATTCGCAACAAGCGCCGTGCCGAAGCGGCTGGACAGCAGGAGGCAGCAACGAATGGGACGTGTGATCAAGCTTTTGGTGCTGCTCGTGATTATCGGTTTCATTGGCCTTGTCGGCTTTGCGTACCTTGCAGATTTCGCGCCCGAGCAGGGTGCCGTTACCAAACCCGTGGTTCTCGATGCCGGCGATTGAGACGCATTTTTCCGTGCGCTGCGGCCGGCTTGTCACGGCTGGTCTGTTCGCGTCGGGCATCGGCTTCTGGCCGACGACCGGGTTTTCACAAAGCGACGCCCCGCTATCGGCCATCGACTGGCTGTCGCAATCTGTGACCACGCCCGCCTCTGCCGCACCGCCACCCGATGCCGCGACAACAACCCCGCTGAGCGAGCCGCCCGTGGCCGATGGCGGCGCCCTGCCCGAGCCGGTCGCGACCTCGGCGCTGGATGGCCCGTCGCCTGACGGCGTCGGGCTGATTCCCACGTCGGTCTCCAGGCTGCCGAAGGATCTGTGGGGGGCTGGCCGGACCGTCGAGATCGCCGAACGCCTGACCGCCGAACAGGTGGAAACGCTGCCGGCACTGCGCCAACTGTTCCTGACACTGCTCTTGGCTGAACTTGACGCCCCGGTCGATGCCGGCGGGCGGGGCGATCTGTTGCTGGCGCGGATCGACAAGCTGCTGGCCCTTGGTGCGCTCGAACAGGCCGCAGCCCTGATCGATGCCGCAGGTGCGACGACACCCGACCTGTTCCGCCGTGCCTTCGACGTGGCGCTCCTGACCGGTGCCGAGGACCGCGCCTGCGCCGCGATGCGGTCATCGCCCAACCTTGCGCCCACCATTCAGGCCCGCATCTTCTGCCTTGCACGGTCGGGCGACTGGGACGCCGCCGCGTTGACGCTGCGCTCGGCCGAGGCCCTGAACGAGGTTACCGAAGATCAGGCGCATCTGCTGGGGCGTTTTCTGGACCCCGACCTCTTCGAAGGCGAGGCGCCGCCGCCGCCCCCCAAGCCGGTCACCCCGCTCGACTGGAAGATGTACGAGGCGATCGGCGAACCCCTGTCGACCAGCGGCCTGCCGCTGGCGTTCTCCTATGCCGAGCTTGGCCCCCAATCCGGATGGAAGTCGCAGATCGAGGCCGCCGAACGCCTGACCCGTGGTGGCACCATACCGCCGAATGTAATCCTCGGGCTCTACACCGAACGCGAGGCTGCCGCTTCCGGGGGCGTCTGGGACCGGGTGATCGCTTTTCAGAACTTCGACGCGGCCCTCGCTTCCGGCGATAGCGCGCGCATCGCTGCAACCCTGCCGACGGCTTGGGCCCGAATGCAGGAGGCCGAGATCGAAGTGCCTTTCGGCACCCTTTATGGCAAGACCCTTGCCGGCCTGTCGCTGACAGGCGATGCGGCGAGCATCGCCTTTCGCGCAGGCCTCTTGTCACCGGGCTTTGAAACGGTGGCCAGTGACCACACCCCCGCCGACCTGACCGAAACCTTCCTTGTCGGCATTGCGACCGGCAACCTCGACCGTGCCACGGCCCCCGACAGCCTCGGTCGTGCCATCGCCAGCGCCTTCACCGCACCGGCAGCTTCGGTCGACGCCCAGGCGCTGCTGGACGGCAACCGCACCGGCGAGGCTCTCCTTGTCGCAATCGAGAACATCGGGCGCGGTGTCCAGGGTGATCTCAGGGGCGTCAGCGAAGGGCTGTCGCTGCTGCGCCTCGTCGGGTTGGAGGATGTCGCCCGCCGCACCGCGATCGAGTTGATGATCCTCGAACGGCGCGGTTGATCCCGATGCCGAATCCGGACACCAAGGTCGAAGCGGACCGCTGGATCTCCACCTTTCTTGACGCGCAAGCGGCCGACCTCGGCGCGGCGCGCAACACCCGGCTGGCCTACGGTCGTGACCTGATCGATTTCACCGACTGGCTCGCCGGCAAGGGCGGAAGCCTCGCCACCGCCGACCGCGCCAAGGTCGAGGCTTATCTCGTGCATTGCGACGCGCAGGGTCTGGCGAAATCCACCCGTGCGCGTCGGCTGTCGTCGATCCGCCAACTCTTCCGCTTCGCCTTCGACGAAGGTTGGCGCAGCGACAATCCTGCCTTGCGCATTTCGGGGCCGGGCAAGGTCCAGCGCCTGCCAAAGACCCTGTCCACCGACGAGGTCGCAGCACTCCTTGATGCCGCCGCCGCATGGGGCCGCACCCCGGCCGACCGCCTGCGCAATCGCGCGCTTTTCGAACTTCTCTACGCCACCGGCCTGCGCGTCTCGGAACTGGTCGGGTTGCCGGTCGCCGCAGTCCGGGGCGACCCGCGCATGATCCTGGTGCGTGGCAAGGGCGACAAGGAACGGATGGTACCACTGTCGGCCCCCGCACGCACCGCACTGGCCGAATGGCTCGCCCACCGCGACGCCGAGGACGACGTGGCGCGCAAGGCAGGCAAGCCGGCCTCAAAGCACCTCTTTCCCGGCCCCGGTGCCGCAGGCCACATGACCCGCCAGCATTTTCACCTGATGGTGAAGGATGTGGCGGCCCAAGCCGGCATTGACCCTTCACGCGTCACCCCGCATACGCTGCGCCACGCCTTCGCAACCCATCTGTTGGCGGGTGGTGCCGACCTGCGGGTGATCCAGACGCTGCTCGGTCACGCCGATGTCGCCACGACCGAAATCTATACCCATGTCCTTGATGACCACCTCAAGGATCTGGTGCTGAATCACCATCCCCTTGCCCGAAAATCCTGATGGACCCCGACATGAACCCCGCCACGCTCGACACCGCCTTCTGGATCACTGCCGCAGCAATCCTGCTCCTGCTGGTGATGTCGGCCTTCTTCTCCGGCTCCGAAACAGCGCTGACCGCTGCCTCCCGCGGCAAACTGAAGGCCCAGGCCGACAAGGGATCGCGCGGTGCAGGCCAGGCGATGCAGGTGACCGAAGATCGCGAGCGGATGATCGGCTCGCTGCTTCTGGGCAACAACATCGTCAACATCCTCGCAGCCTCGCTGGCAACTGCGCTCCTGACCCGGATGTTTGGCGATACGGGCGTCGCGATTGCAACCTTTGCGATGACGGCACTGGTGCTGGTCTTTGGCGAAGTCCTGCCGAAGACCGTCGCCATCACCTACCCCGAGACCGTCGCCACCCGCGTCGCCCCGATCATCCGGCCGATGATCATCATCTTTTCGCCGATCGTGGCCGTTGTCCGCGCGCTGGTTCGGGGATTGCTGCGTCTGTTGGGCCTGAAGGCCAATCCCGATGGCCAGATGCTTGCCCTGCGCGAGGAAATCGCCGGGGCCATCGCGCTTGGCCATTCCGAAGGCGCGGTGGAAAAGGAAGACCGCGACCGGCTGCTCGGCGCGCTTGACCTGTCGCACCGCACCGTGGACGAGATCATGCGCCACCGCCGCCAGATCGAGATGATCGACGCCGACCTGCCACCCGGCGAAATCATCACCCGCGTCCTCGCCTCGCCGCACACCCGCCTGCCGATCTTCCGCGAAAGCGACGACAACATCCTCGGCGTCGTTCATGCCAAGGATCTCTTGCGTGAGGTTGACCGCCTCGTGCGCGGCGATGAAGGGTCGGTTCAGGGCATCGAGAAACTGGATATCGTCAAGGTGGCGATGAAGCCCTATTTCATTCCCGACACCACCTCGCTTGACGAACAGATGCGCGAGTTCCTGACCCGCCGCACGCATTTCGCGCTGGTCGTCGACGAATACGGCTCGTTGCAGGGCCTGATCACGCTCGAAGATATCCTTGAAGAGATCGTCGGTGAAATCACTGACGAATTTGATGTGGTTCAAAAGGATTCACACCTCGTCAAGGCAGACGACGGCGGCTACCTGATCGACGGCGCGATGACGATCCGCGACCTGAACCGCGCCACCGACTGGCGGCTTCCCGACAACGAGGCCAACACCGTCGCGGGCCTCGTGATCCATGAGGCGCAGATGATCCCGATCGAGGGTCAGGTGTTCAGCTTCCATGGCTTCCGGATCGAAGTTGTCGCCCGACGCGAGAACCGCATCACCCGCCTGAAGATGCGCCCGCTCTGAGCGCCAAAGAATGTGCCAAGCGGCCTGAACGGAATGCCGTCAGGCCAGCTTGCGGGCCGGTGCCACGCCGCGCGCGGCCCAGGCAGCGGCCGCCGCGCCAAACGCCTCGAACAAGGGCCGCGAGACCGGGTCGGCACCGGCATTCCATTCCGGATGCCACTGAACCGAAAGGGTGAACCCCGGCGCGCCATCGACATAGATCGCCTCGGGCGTGCCGTCAGGCGCCCAGCCGTCGATCACGATCCGGCTGCCCGGCGCCGCGATGCCCTGACCGTGCAAGGTGTTCGTCATGACCTCCTCAGCGCCGAACAATCGGTGGAAAACGCCGCCTTGCGCCAGCCGCACCGGATGGCGCAGCGCGAACTGTTCTTCCAGCGTGCCGTCCGGCGGCATCCGGTGATTCATCCGTCCGGGCAGATCGCGGATCTCGGGGTGCAGCGTCCCACCCATCGCCACGTTCACCTCCTGAAAGCCGCGGCAGATGCCCAGAAACGGCTGACCGCGTTCGACACAGGCGCGCACCAGCGGCAAGGTCACCGCATCGCGCCCCCGGTCGAAAAAGCCGTGCGCCGGGGTTTCCTCGTGGCCATATTCGCTGGGATGAACGTTCGGGCGGCCACCGGTCAGAAGAAAGCCGTCGCAGAGTTCCAGCAATTCCTCCACGCTGACAAAGCGCGGGTCAGAAGGGATGATCAGCGGCAGGCAACCCGCAACCTCGGCAACTGCCGCCGAATTCATCGTGCCACCGGAATGCACCGGGTAGCGGTCATTCATCACATAGCTGTTGCCGATGATGCCGACGACGGGACGCCGGCTTGCGAGACAGGACATTGCAGATGCCGTTTCGGTTGCGGTCGGGTCAACCATACGCCCCGCAAGCGCCCGGGTGAAGGCCCTGCCCGCGCACAATGGCTGTCCGCTGTCGCAGATTGCTGCAAAATCGGGCGGCCTCACGCGCTGGTGACTTGCCTTGCCATGGTTGGAAGGCTGCATTGATTCTCAGACAAGATCCACAAGGAGTGACCAATGTCCTACCGAGCCTTCGTTTTCGCTGGCCTCGCCGCCGCCATCGCCCTGCCCCTCGTCGCGCAGGAGGTGGACCATTCCGGCCACATGATGGCGGGCGATGAAAGCCCCGCCACCAAAGCCTACATGGAGGCCAACATGGCCATGCACGGCGCGATGGAGATCGAGTTTACCGGCAATCCTGACGTCGATTTCCTGCGCGGCATGATCCCGCACCACCAAGGCGCGGTCGACATGGCACGGATTGTGCTTGAACACGGACAGGACCCCGAGGTCCGCGCCTTTGCGGAACAGATCATCGCGGCGCAGGAAGGCGAGATCAAGTGGATGCAGGACTGGCTTGCCAAGAACGGCGGCTGATCGCCCTTGGCGGCACGCCCCTTTCGTGATCCTGTCGGGCCATCGAAGGGGGCGCCATGCACATTCTCATCCTCGGGGCGGCCGGCATGATCGGCCGCAAGCTCACAGCCGCCATCGTTGCGGGCGGATTGCCGGCCACCCGCCTGACGCTGGTTGATGTCGTCACCCCGCCGCCCGCGCCGGGTGCCACCTGCCACGCGCTGAACCTCACCGACCCGACCGCCCCTGCGGCCCTCGTTGCTGGCCGCCCGGACCTGATCTTCCACCTCGCCGCCGTCGTCTCGGGCGAGGCCGAGGCCGATCTTGCCAAGGGTTACGCCACCAATCTCGATGCGTCCCGTGCGCTTTTCGATGCTATCGCGGCGCTGCCCGACTATCACCCACGACTGGTGTTCGCCTCGTCGCTGGCCGTGTTCGGCGCACCCTTTCCAAAGGTCATCCCGGATGATTTCCACCTGACGCCGCGCACCAGCTACGGCACGCAGAAGGCAATGACCGAACTACTGCTTACCGACTACAGCCGCCGTGGGCTGCTTGACGGCATCGCGATCCGCCTGCCTACAATCTGCATCCGTCCCGGCGCACCAAACCGGGCCGCGTCGGGCTTTTACTCCTCGATCCTGCGCGAACCGCTCGCGGGGCTGCCCGCCATCCTTCCGGTGCGCGACACGCTGCGCCACTGGTTCGCCAGCCCCCGCGCCGCCACCCGGTATTTCCTGCGCGCCGCAGGCCTATCCGCCGCCGAAATCGGCCCCGACCGCGCCCTCACCATGCCCGGCCTCTCGGCTTCGGTGGCCGAGATGATCGAAGCCCTGCGCCGTGTCGCCGGACAGAAGGCAGTTGACCTCATCACCTACACGCCCGACCCCAGCATCGCCGCCATCGTCGAACCCTGGGCCGAGGCGTTCGAGGCAACCCGCGCCCGCGCCCTCGGCTTTAAGGCCGAAGACAGCTTCGACGAAATCATCCGCATCCATCTGGAAGACGAACACCCGGATGCCCCTTGACCGCGCCCCTTCTCTTTAGCCAATAGCCCTGACCTCCGGACGCCTGACCCGCCCGGTCGCCGGCCAATAGGCCCCACCGCCAGCACAGCATGACCAAGACCTCATCCCGCCCCCTGTTCGGCATCGCCCTGATGCTTGGCGCCATGGCTATCCTGCCGTCGATCGATGTGCTGGCGAAGTTCCTCGGGCAGGCCGGGCTGCCGATCCTGATGATCGTGTGGGCGCGCGCGCTGTTCGGCGCGCTCCTGACGCTGCCCTTCGCGCTCCGGTCAGAAGGCGCGCGGGCGTTCCGACCGGCACGGCCGCTGCATCACCTTGTGCGGGCGGTGCTGCTATTCACCGCCACCTTCGCCTTCTTCACCGCGCTGAAATACCTGCCCATCGCCGATGCGTTGGCGATCTTCTTCGTCAACCCGCTGGTCATCGTCGTGCTTTCCGCCCTCGTCCTCGGCGAAATCGTCGGGCCGCGCCGCTGGGCTGCGGTCATGGTCGGTTTCATCGGAACGCTGATCATCATCCGCCCCGGCTTTGTCGACCTGAACCCCGGCACCCTCTATGCCCTCGCCTCCGGCGTGGCGCTCGGCAGCTATTTCGTGATGACCCGCCACATCGCCGGGCAGTCGGACGCGATGGTGCTGACCTTCCAGACCTCGGCCCTCGGCGCGGCCCTGATGTCGCTCGCGCTGCCCTTCGTCTGGGTCAGCCCGACGCCGCAGCAGTGGCTGATGTTCGCGGCGCTGGGCGTGATCGCCACCTTCGCGCACAATCTAATCACCCGCGCCTACGAACATGCCGAGGCTTCGCTCCTGGCCCCGCTCGCCTTCACCGAGATCATCACCGCAACCCTGCTTGGCTGGTGGTTCTTCGGCGACCTGCCGGATCGCTGGACAGTGTTGGGCGTGACGATCCTGATCGCCTCGGCGGTCTACATCTCGGTGCGCGAACAGCACGCCGCGCACCGTCTGCGGCAGACCCCACTGCGGGCCGAACCGCTTTAGGCCCCAGCGCCCGCTCCCGCCGCGACGACCCTTGCCGCCGCCGCTAGCGCACCGTCCCCGTGCGGAATATCCAACGCGACCATGCCCGCCTCCATCACCGCCAGCGCGCCCAGCGTCATATGCGCGTTCACATGGCCCATATGCGCCACGCGCAGAAAGCCGTGATAGGCCGGGTCGTCCGACGCGGCCATGCCAAGCCCGATGCCCAGCGTCACCCCCGCCTGCTTTTCCGTCCAGGTCCGCAGCCGTGTTGCATGCGGCGCACCCATCCGCGCTGCCGTCACAGACCAGCCGCGCGATTCCGGGTCGACCACATTCATCGCAATCGCCGGGTTGCCCGCACCCCAGGCATCAAAAGCCGCCCAGACCGCGCCCGCCAGCACCCGGTGCCGGTGCCAGACCTGTGCCAGCCCCTCTTCGTTGATCATGTCCAGCGCCTCGCGCAGACCGAACAGATGATGCGTCGGTGCGGTGCCGTCCCAGTATTGCCAGAACTCGACCGGCTCGGCCCGCGGCCCCCAGGCCCAATAGGGCGTCGCGAGATCGCCGCCCTTGCAGCGCCGCCGCGCCTCTTCGGAAAACCACACGAAGGCCAGGCCCGGCGGCGTCATCAAACCCTTCTGGCTTGCCGCGACCATCACATCGACGCCCCATGCGTCCATCCGGAACTCGTCGCAGCCAAGCGAGGCGATGCAGTCCACCGCCAAGAGGGCCGGATGCCCTGCCGCGTCCATCGCAGCCCGAAGCGCCGGGATGTCGGTCTTGACCGAACTTGCGGTATCCACCTGCGTCGTCAGCACCGCCTTGATCTTGTGGCCGCTGTCGGCACGCAACGCCGCCTCGACCCGGCCCATGTCCGGTGCGGTGGCCTTGCCGAAGTCCAGCACCTCGACCTCCACTCCCATCGCCCGCGCCGAATTGGCCCAGGAAAGCCCAAACTGCCCGACCGCCAGCACCAATGCCTTGTCGCCCCGGCTGAACAGGTTGGCATTCGCAGCCTCCCACCCGGCATGGCCGTTGCCGATGTACATCGCCACATGCGCCGCCGTGCCCGCCACCCGGCGCAGGTCGGGCCACAGCCCCGCCACCAGATCGATCAGCCCACCCTCATAGATGTTCGGTGACCCGCGATGCATCGCCTGCAACACCCGGTCGGGCATCGTGGAGGGGCCGGGAATGGCAAGATAGGGGCGGCCGTGCGCAAGGCTCATGCGAAGACTCCATAATGATCCGCCATGGCTATGCCGCCCGGCGGGGCGCGTCAATCAGACGGCGGCTTGAGACGGCGCGCCTTTCAGGCTAAACCCCACGGGCATCGGCAGAAAGGCTCCGTCTCGTTGCAGGACACCCGCTCCTACCAATCGCGCGAACTTTTCAGCCGGTTCTGGCGGAGCTATCTGCGGCCCTATCTGCCGCTGATGCTGCTCGCCTTCGTTCTGATGGCAATCGAAGGCTCGACGCTGGGCCTGCTCAGCTACATGATCGAACCGCTGTTCGACGAGGTATTCGCCACGGGCGGCGAGGCGGCGCTCCTCGGGGTTGGCGGTGCGATCTTCGCATTGTTCGTCATCCGCGCGCTGACCTCGATCATCGGACGCTGGCTCCTCAGTCGCGTCAACCAAAGCGCCGCCGCAGCGATGCAGACCGACCTTGTCCGCCACCTCCTGACCCTCGATGCGTCGTTCTTCCAGAAGAACCCGCCCGGCAGCCTGATCGAGCGCGTTCAGGGCGACACGATGGCCGCGCAAAGCGCCGCTACCATGGTGATCACTGGCGTCGGGCGCGATGTCGTCGCGCTGATCGGCCTCTTCATCGTTGCCATCAACATCGACCCGTGGTGGACGCTGGCCGCGATGATCGGCACGCCGCTTCTGCTGCTGCCGGCAGTGGGCCTGCAACGCTACATCCGCCGCAAAAGCAAGCAGACCCGCGCCCAGGCGAGCCTTCGCGCCACGCGGCTGGACGAGATCTTCCACGGCATCCAGGCGGTCAAGCTGAACCGGATGGAAACCTACCAATCGGGCCGCTTCAGCAGCATCGTCCGGCGTATCGCGCAGGCCGAGGTGAAGTCGGCCGTCGGTCGCGCCACAATGCCCGGCCTCGTCGACATCGTTACCGGCATCGGGTTTTTCGCCGTGCTGATGCTTGGCGGCCGCGAGGTTGCAGACGGCACCCGCACCACGGGCGAATTCATGGCCTTCTTCACCGCCATGGCGCTGACCTTCCAGCCGATCCGCCGACTTGGCGAGCTTGCCGGGGTCTGGCAGATCGCGGCGGCCAGCCTCGAACGGGTCTACACGCTGTTCGACACCCCGTCCGAAAGCCGGCGTCCGGCCACCAGCGCCGCTCTGCCGCCGCCCGGTCCACCAGAAATCCGGTTTGAAGCCGTGGATTTCACCTATCCCGACCGCCCGGTCCTGGATGGCCTCAGCTTCACGGCAGCGGCTGGCCGGGTGACGGCGCTCGTCGGCGCATCCGGTGCCGGAAAAAGCACGATCTTCCAGTTGCTCTCGGCCCTTGCCGAACCGTCGGCCGGGCGCATCCTGATTGGTGGGATCGACACCGCCACGATGACCCTGCCCGACCAGCGCGGGCTTCTCGCAAGCGTCTCGCAGGATGCCGCGCTGTTCGACGAAACCCTGCGCGAAAACCTTACCCTCGGGCGCGATGATGTGGTCGAGGATCGCCTCGCCACGGCCCTTGCCGACGCCGAGGTTTCCAGCTTCATCGACAGCTTGCCGCTTGGGCTCGAAACTCCGGCAGGCCCGCGCGGCTCGGCCCTTTCGGGTGGTCAGCGCCAGCGCATCGCGATCGCCCGCGCGCTTCTGGCCGACGCCCCGGTCCTCCTTCTGGACGAGGCGACCTCGGCGCTCGACACCCGCACCGAAGCCGCCGTTTCCGCTGCCCTCGCACGGGCACAGTCCGGGCGCACCACCCTTGTCATCGCGCACCGCCTGTCGACGGTCCGCGATGCCCACAAGATCATCGTTCTCGACAAGGGCCGCGTCGCCGAGGAAGGCACGCACGAAGAACTTCTGGCCCGAGGCGGGCTTTATGCCCAACTGCACGACCTGCAACTGCGCGAGTAGCCCTTTCCTTCCGCCCCGGCCGCGCCCATATTCCTGCCATGACAGGCGAAGCCGCACCCGACCGCACCCTCTGGCAACTGACCGGCGCAGATGCCTCGCATTTTCTGCAAGGCCTCGTGTCCAACGACATCCGCCCGCTTGATAGCGCGCCCGGTATCGTCTGGGCGGCGCTCCTGACGCCGCAGGGCAAGTATCTGGCGGATTTCTTCGTGGTCCGCCCGGTGGATGGCCCGCTGCTGATCGACATCGCTACCGCGCTCGCCCCCGCTACGCTGAAGCGGCTGACGATGTACCGCCTGCGGGCTGATGTTCAGATCGCGCAGTCACCGCTCCATGTCCAGCGCGGCCTCGGTTCGCCCTCTGACAGCGCCTTTCCCGACCCGCGCCACGCGGCCCTTGGCTGGCGCGCCTATACCACCGAACCGGGCGATACCCCCGGCATCGACTGGACCGCGATCCGCGTCGCCCATCTGATCCCCGAAAGCGGCGTGGAACTGGTGCCGGACGACACCTACATTCTCGAAGCCGGGTTCGAACGGCTGCATGGCGTCGATTTCCGCAAGGGCTGCTATGTCGGTCAGGAAGTCACCGCGCGAATGAAACACAAGACCGACCTGCGCAAAGGGCTGGCCCGCGTCCGGATCGAAGGCCAGGCACCCCCCGGCACGCCGATCACCTCCGGCGAAAAGA
>LNFM01013173.1_pt1 | contig 20813 bp, 18 predicted proteins | sample 596031 | NCBI WGS metagenome assembly LNFM01 (sample SAMN04254537, study PRJNA301005) | activated carbon metagenome | isolation source: dual media filters at the Ann Arbor, Michigan drinking water treatment plant | place: USA: Ann Arbor | reverse complement strand
AACAGATCTTTAGCACGGCTTGTACCGAATGCCATAAACCTTTAAGTGCAAACGTTGCCATGATACTCAGTGAGAAAGTTGCCAATAAGGATGCGGTTATCAAGAAATTTCAATCGGGAAGTATGAGAATGCCCGCATTCAAGAATATTCAGGGCGAGGCTGCAGATCGTTTAGCGGAATATGTTTTAACTAACAGCGAAGTCAAATAATTTTTCTTGCCTGGGAATCTCAGCGGATCGCCCAGGCAAAATAAATTCATAGGAGCATCGAGTTATTTCTGCGCTGCTGATTAGCACGCAAATATTTATCAAAAACTCTGCAAATACTGCTCAGTAGCAGCTGCCCCATAGCTGTCACAACAATCTCATCATCATCTAACGTTATCAAACCAGCTTGCTCATACACTAAAAGCTCTGTTAACTCTGTTGCAAAGTAGTGCTTGAACTCAATTGGAAAATAAATTTCCACTGATTCAAAAGAGAGTACTGAATGACAAATCAGTGCTTGCATGACGGAACGCCGTATCAGATCATCGGCACTTAATTCTATGCCCCGTAAAATTGGAAATATATTGCGCTCTAACCGGTCGTAGTATTGCAGAAGATCACAATGATTCTGATTTAAAGTTGGACCGATGCATCCAATTCCAGATATCCCTAATGCAATTCGATCACAATCAGGATGAACCGAATATCCTTGCAAACCATAATGAAGTCCACCTTGCCGCTGCGCTATGATCAATTGATCGTCGCGCTTGGCAAAAAGATTCATACCAATATGCATATATCCGGCATCAGTTAATCGCGCAATTGCAAGCAACAGCATCTCAAGCCGGGTTTCTGTATCGGGTAAATCTGCTTGATTGATGTTTCGCTGGGGCTTGAATTTTTCCGGTAAGTGCAAATAACTCAATAAACTTATTTGATTTGGGCTCGCAGAAATGATTCTTCCCAAGGTGTATTCAAACTTCTTTACAGTTTGTTTTGGTAATCCGTAAATCAGTTCGATTCTGACCGTTTTAAAACCGGCATGTTGCGCGTTATGTATAGCACACAACGTAGTATCTTCTGTTTGTAAGCGTTGTATGGATTGCTGTACCAGATGGTCAAAATCCTGAACACCAATAATTGCGCAATTAAATCCCATTTCATTTAATGACTGCAGCGAAACCTGCGTAATTTGCCGTGAATCGATCTCTATGCAATATTCTCCCTCTTCTACCAAATTAAAATTTTGGCGGATTTCTTTCATAATGTCGCTTAACTGAGTATCACTCAGGAGGGTCGGGGTTCCTCCCCCCAAATATAATTGCTCAACCTTTGGGTCGTCTTTGAGAAATTGTCCTTGAAGTCGAATTTCGCGTACCAAGTAATCAAGATATATTTTTATGTCGTCATCATCGGGAATAATCTGATTAAAATGGCAATAAAAACATAAAGAAATGCAAAATGGAATATGCACATATAACGATAAGGGACGGCGAATGTGTCCCGATTTGCGATTGCTCAACCAAGATAAATAGGTATGCGCATCAAATGCTTCAACGAAATAATCTGTGCCCGGATACAGATGATAGTCAGAATAATTGCCCCCAAAACGGCGAAAAAGATCTGAATTGATTTCAAGCGAATCAGAAGAGAGGCCGGAAAGAAACAATGGATGCAACGGGAATCTCACTTTGTGAAGAATGTAACCTAAAGAAAATTGGATTAAATAACATCAAGCGCCGACCACCCCACTCAATCACACATCTATTCACAACGCAATGTGAAAAAAGAATATCTACTTTTTAATAAAATCGGTAAAATTGTAATTGAATCAAAAATATTAATTTTGATTCAGATCAATCAAGACACTGAAATTTAACTCTCTAAAAATGTAATTCTCTACATTCGGAAAATACCTTGCTTCACGATACTCCACTACGTAATCATCTTGATAGCTCACACATAAGATCAAGCTGTGCTTCTTGTAGTCTGCGTGAACTATGTTTGCCGGTTGGTCTTAATGAGGATGAAATTCAAGTTCTGGGTGATGTGGTAAGTCATAAACGCAAGATTCAGCGAGGCGGGTATCTGCATCACACAGGTGCAAAGTTCCAATCATTATTTGCTATTCGTAGCGGATTTCTAAAAACCTGTGTACTTGAACAAGATGGACGGCAGCAAGTTACCGGTTTTCATATGACTGGAGAATTGCTGGGTTTGGACGCTATCAGCACAGACACACATACTTGTGATGCGGTTGCTCTTGAAGATAGCGAAGTATGTGAAATCCCCTTTGCCAAATTAGAAGAAATCAGCCGGATTATTCCATCCCTGATGCGCCATTTTCATAAAATGATGAGTCGTGAAATAGTGCGGGATCATGGCGTTATGTTGTTACTGGGCAGCATGAAAGCTGAAGAACGCTTAGCAACTTTTCTGCTGAATTTGTCACGCCGCTTTCTTGTGCGCGGTTATTCCGAATCCGATTTCAACCTGCGTATGACTCGCGAGGAAATTGGCAGCTATCTTGGTCTTAAGTTAGAAACTGTCAGCCGTGCTTTCTCTAAATTACAAGACGAGAATATCATTACCGTTGATAATAAACACATCCGAATAAATGATATTTCCCGCTTAAGAATGAAAATGGGAAACTCATCTTGTATTACCTGAAAATTTCCAGCGCCCTCTTTAAATCATAATATGTTCTTCGATCACGTTTGATATTACAGCAGTAAAATACCCCCTCGCACTATAAACATCATCTTCATCTTTTCATTCAAATTCTTGTCAGCTTGAGTAAGCATAAGAAAATGCTATAATGCAATGATAATTTGACTATCTACGTGATAGTGCATGATATGCAGGTCAAATTAAATTCACACATTTGTCTAAATGCCTTAAAACAATTTAGAGCGGCTGGATGAATGGAGGCTCAATCCTAATGGAGAATAATTTATGTCAGTAACTATGCGTCAAATGCTGGAAGCGGGTGTTCATTTGGCGCCTTATATCTTCGGCCATCGAAATAAAATCCATATCATCAATCTAGAAAAGACCTTGGTGATGTATGAAGAAGCCATGAAATACGTGCGCCAATTATCAGCAAACAAAGGGGTTATCTTGTTTGTAGGTACTAAGCGGCAAGCGCGCGATATTGTACGCGAAGAAGCATTACGTTGCGGATCCCCCTATGTGGATCAACGCTGGTTAGGCGGCATGCTAACTAATTTCAAAACCATCAAACAATCCATTAAGCGCTTGCAAGATATGGAAACAATGGTTCAAGATGGGACATTAGATAAGCTTGTAAAAAAAGAAGCGCTCGATCTTCATCGAGAACTGGATAAGCTTAATAGCAGTTTGGGTGGCATTAAAGATATGAAAGGCCTGCCGGATGCGTTATTTGTAATAGATGTTGGATATCAAAAAGGGGCTATCACAGAAGCCAAGAAACTTGGCATTCCGGTAATTGGTGTGATCGATACCAATCATAATCCAGATGGATTGCAATACCTGATTCCTGGAAATGATGATTCAAGCCGGGCTATACGTTTATATGCTCGTGGCGCAGCCGATGCTGTTCTTGAAGGCCGTAATCAGTCTATCCAAGAAATCGTGGAAATGAGTGCAGAAGCCGAATAAAACGACGGCGGCTCTACATTCGTACTGGCATACTGGCAGTTATAAATTAATAATCAGATAAATTTTTATTTATCTGATTATTATAAAAATAGCCTTTACGATAAGCATATCTTTGTTTTAATAACAATCTATATCTTATTCATAAACTAAATTTTGTATCTGGAGTAAATATGGCGGATATTACCGCAAGCATGGTAAAAGAATTGCGTGAGATGACTGGGCTTGGCATGATGGATTGCAAGAAGGCCTTAACAGAGACTGACGGCGATATGAAAGCAGCAGAAGACCTGCTGAGAATCAAAAGCGGCGCCAAAGCAAGTAAAGCAGCAGGCCGAATCGCAGCCGAAGGTGTAATTGGCGCCTATATCTCAGCAGATGGTCAATGCGGCGCGCTGGTTGAAGTTAATTGTGAGACAGATTTTGTTGCCAGAAATGAGGACATTATCGATTTCGCCAGGAAACTGGCTGAGCTTATTGCAACAAAGAACTTGACCGAAATAACAGCGCTCAATGATGTATTGTTACCAAGTGGTGAAACTGTTGAGGTAGTTCGTAAGGCATTGATTATGAAATTAGGCGAAAACATCAGTATTCGCCGTTGTGGACGTCATGCAACAAAAGGCCAACTGGCTTATTATCTTCACGGAACCAAGATCGGTGTGATGGTAGACTATGTTGGTGGCGATGAAGTGTTAGGTAAAGATATTGCTATGCATATTGCAGCGAGCAAGCCGATGTGTGTATCAACAGAACAGGTATCTGCAGATGTATTGGCGCATGAGCGCCAGATTTTTACAGCCCAAGCTGCCGAAAGTGGAAAACCAGCAAATATTATTGAGAAAATGGTTGATGGCCGTATTGCAAAATATTTAGCCGAAATAACATTGTTAGGTCAGCCTTTTGTTAAAGATCCAGAGCAAACTATAGAAAAATTATTGGCAAAGAAATCTGCCAAAGTAAATAATTTTACAATGTTCATAGTTGGCGAGGGAATAGAAAAGAAATCTGAGAATTTTGCTGAAGAAGTAAAAGCACAGATGGAACAGGCCAAATAAAGCAAGCTACCATAATCTCGAATTTATAATCAATGACCGCCGTTACTTATAAACGTATTTTGCTAAAGCTCTCCGGTGAAGCCCTGATGGGCGAAGATAAATATGGTATTAACCACACCGTAATGGGAAGAATTGTTGCTGAAATTGAAGAAATTAGCAAACTGGGCGTTGAAATTGCCATTGTTGTAGGTGGCGGAAATATCTTTCGCGGCATGAAATCGGCCAATGATGGGCTTGAGCGTGTTACCGCAGATTATATGGGTATGCTAGCCACTGTAATGAATGCTTTGGCACTGCAAGATGCCATGAAACTGGTTGGGCTGGTGCCGCGCATACAATCAGCTTTGCGAATTGAACAAGTGGTAGAGCCTTATATCCGTGGACGAGCAATGCGTTATCTCAAAGACGGCAGGATAGTGATTTTTGCAGCAGGAACGGGTAATCCTTTTTTTACTACCGATACTGCGGCTGCTTTACGTGGCATGGAAATGAATGTGGATATCGTGCTTAAAGCAACAAAGGTGGATGGTATTTATACCAGCGACCCAAAAATTGATTCGGATGCAACTCGTTTTCATAAATTATCTTTTGATGAAGCTATCGCCAAGAATTTGCAAGTGATGGATGCAACGGCGTTAACATTATGCCGTGATCAGAAATTGCCACTGAATGTATTTAGCATTTTCAAGGCTGGAGCTCTAAAACGTATAATTACAGGAGAAGATGAAGGAACTTTGGTAACAATCTGATTCAAATATAGTTAGCTTCCTGAGAATAGATGCGAAAGGAATAGATATTATGATTGCCGATGTAAAAAAGTCTGCTGAACAGAAAATGCAAAAAAGCCTGGAAGCATTGAAAGTAGATTTGAGTAAAGTCAGAAGTGGCCGGGCTCATACTGGGCTATTGGATCATGTCACGGTTGATTATTATGGTGCGCAAACGCCGATTAACCAATTAGCGAATATCAATCTAAGCGGTGCAATTGAAAAGGCAATTCGTGAGTCTGACTTGGGTTTAAATCCGATGCCGGTGGGTGAAACTATTCGTGTACCAATGCCTGCTCTCACTGAAGAGCGGCGCCGTGATCTTATCAAAGTGGTAAAACATGAAGCAGAAGCTGTCCGTGTTGCCATGCGCAATATTCGCCGCGACGCGAATACGCACTTAAAAGAGTTATTAAAATCCAAAGAAGTATCTGAAGATGATGAGCGTCGTGGCCAAGATGAGATTCAGAAGCTTACTGACCGCTATATCACAGAGATCGATAAAGTTTTACAAGTTAAAGAAGCCGAATTGATGGCTGTTTGATATGCCTCAAGGCCCGAGTTCAACCCGAAAGATACCTGAAATAGGATCAATACCCAAACATATCGCTATTATCATGGATGGTAATGGCCGATGGGCTCAGAATCGCTATTTGCCCCGTATTGCTGGTCATAAACAAGGAGTTGAAACTGTTCGCGGCGTGATTAAATCTTGCATAGAACGCAACATCCCATATCTCACTTTATTTGCTTTTAGCAGTGAAAACTGGCGGCGTCCTACTGACGAAGTTACCTCTTTGATGCAACTTTTCCTTGGTGCTTTAGAACAAGAAATTACAAAACTCCACGAAAATGGTATTTGTTTTAAAGTAATCGGGGATTTATCAAAATTTGAGTCTAAAATCATAGAATTCATTCAGATTGGCGAACAACTGACTGCCGAAAATACGCGGCTCACATTTACAATAGCCGCCAACTATGGCGGCCGCTGGGATATCATGCAGGCCATGCGAAAAATGATGGCGCAATCGACGAATTTACCACTTAATTTTGAAGAAGAAAACCTGGCGCAATATCTTTCGATGAGCTATGCTCCTGAGCCGGATTTGTTTATTCGCACTGGCGGAGAATGTCGGGTCAGTAATTTTTTATTATGGCAGCTTGCTTATACAGAATTATATTTCACCAATACACTATGGCCTGACTTTGACGAACACGAACTGGAGTTGGCCATTCAATCGTATCAGCAGCGAGAGCGCCGGTTTGGTCGAACGAGTGAGCAAATTCAAATGGGCAGATCTGCTAAAGGATAAGAAGATCATTTTAAATGCTTAAAACCCGCATCCTCACAGCAATTGTCGTATTACCTTTATTTCTCTCGGCATTATTTTTCCTGCAAGATATTTTTTGGGGTACTTTGTTACTGGCTCTGACGGTTATCGGATCCCGAGAATGGAGTCAATTAGCAAGATTTTCTGTCAGAAATACGATATTTTTCATGTTACTCACGACTTTGGCGGGTGGAGAGTTATTGTTTCAATTAAGTGAATCTGTAAAAGTTGATGCGTACTCGTCAGATCCAATGTGGGTTTATGTATTGTCGGCTATATTTTGGATAGTATGTGCACCGTTATATCTGAAGCAACTCTATGTTGTTAAAAACCCCTATATCTGGATGCTAATCGGCTGGATACTCTTGTTACCAACCTGTCTCGCGCTCTATCAGTTACGCACTATCAGCCCCTTGCTTTTACTAGGTTTTATGGCGACCATCTGGATCTCCGATACAGCCGCTTATTTTACCGGACGATCGTTTGGCAAGCACAAACTTGCGCCTACTATTAGTCCGAATAAAACTTGGGAGGGCGTTGCCGGTGCTTTAATTGCTGTGTTAATTTATGGCTTGGCTTGGGATTCCTGGCTTAATGAAGAATCTATAGCTTCAAAGTTGGTACCCTTGCTGTTATTTATGGCCATATTAGGTATCATCGGTGACTTGTATGAATCATTGATAAAACGTCATGCCGAAGTTAAGGATAGTGGAAATATTTTGCCCGGGCATGGCGGAATATTGGATCGGATTGATGCTTTGACTTCTTCATTGCCGCTCGCCATATTGGCATTACTTATTTTTTATTCACCCGCTTTATGAAAACTATCCGCCAAATAACGATACTCGGCTCCACCGGCAGCATTGGGGAGAGCACACTGGATGTGATAGCACGTCACCCTGATCGCTTTCAGGCGTTTGCGTTAACTGCCAATAAAAATGTTGAAAAAATGTTGTCGCAATGCCAACGCTTCCAACCACGTTATGCGGTAATGCTGGATAGGGAAAGTGCGGAGCAATTGGCCAGTGCAATTCAAGCGGCCAGGATAGATACGAAAGTATTATCGGGTATTGAATCATTGGAAAAGGTAGCCTCGCTTTCTGAAGTGGATGCAGTAATGGCAGCAATTGTAGGTGCTGCCGGTATTCGTCCAACGTTTGCAGCGGCTCAGTCCGGAAAACTTGTATTGCTCGCGAATAAAGAAACTTTGGTTATGGCCGGGCGTATTTTCATGGATCTGGTAAAACAGCACAACGCCACACTGTTACCCATCGATAGCGAGCATAATGCGATTTATCAATCCCTACCGCACCATTTCAATGGTAACTTAGCTGCGGACGGCATCAGTCGCATACTGCTCACTGCTTCGGGTGGACCATTTCGATGCGCACCGTTAGCTTCGCTGGAGAAAGTAACCCCAGAACAAGCTTGTGCTCACCCGAACTGGGATATGGGACAGAAGATTTCTGTTGATTCCGCCACCATGATGAATAAGGGGTTGGAAGTAATTGAAGCGCATTGGCTGTTTGATGCACCTCCGGATAAAATTCAGGTTGTGATTCATCCACAAAGTGTGATCCATTCGATGGTTGCCTATGTCGATGGTTCAGTCATAGCACAATTGGGTAATCCTGATATGCGTACCCCGATTGCGCACGCGATGGGTTATCCCGAGCGGATAGAAAGCGGGGTACCCGCTTTAGATATGTTCAAAGTTGCGCATCTAAATTTTGAAGAACCTGATTTTAAAAGATTTCCATGTCTTGGATTAGCCTACCAAGCGCTTGCATCAGGCGGAAATATGCCCGCAGTACTCAATGCCGCAAATGAGATTGCGGTAGAATCATTTCTTAAAAAACGCATGAAATTTACAGCTATCCCGGCTATGATTGAACATGTTATGCAGACAGTACAACAAGAAGATATGGCAACACTGGATGATGTATTGAGAACAGATACATTGGCTCGTAACGTAGCGCGAGAATGGCTTGCAAATCTGCAGTAATAAATTCAGAAAACCGCTCACTATGACGAGATTCAATTTTTCTTAATTAATGATAGTATCGTGCTGATAAGATCTTCCCCTAAGCGCACCTTTCACACACTGGCCCTGATATGACAATAGCTTATACTATTATTTCTTTCATTATTGCCTTAGGCATACTGATTACGTTTCATGAATTTGGTCATTATCTAGTAGCTCGATGGAATGGCGTAAAAGTATTACGATTCAGCATCGGTTTTGGCCAGCCCATTTTCCGCAAGCGTTTGGGAAAAGACAAAACAGAATGGGTAATTGCAGCCATTCCACTGGGCGGCTATGTCAAGATGCTGGATGAGAATGAAGGAAAAGTAGCGCATGAAGATTTACCCCGTGCATTTAACCGTCAACCGGTAGCACGCCGTTTTGCCATTGTTGCAGCCGGCCCCATCGCCAATTTTTTGCTAGCTATTGTCTTATACTGGCTACTCTTCATCCTGGGTGTTAATGGGATGAAACCAGTACTTGGCCCAATTGAACCCGCCTCTCCAGCTGCGTATGCAAAATTTGAGCAAGGTGAAACCATTGTCACTATCGAGAATGAACCGGTTGCCAGCTGGCAAGATGCTCGCTGGACCTTATTACGATATGCCATCGATCAATCAGCAAATGTAAAAGTACAAACCATTAATAAAAATGGCGAGATCAATTGGCGGCAACTGGATTTGAGTCATATTGACCCGGATAAGATCAATGAAAATTTCCTTGGAATTGTCGGTCTTAACAGCTATCAGCCTATTCTAAAGCCTGTTATCGGGCAAGTGGTCGCCGATGGTGCTGGTCAGCATGCTGGTTTGTTAGCAGGGGATGAAATTTTAGCCGTCAATGATACTGAAATTCATACCTGGATGGACTTTGTGCAACAGATACGCACAAACCCGGAGAATACTCTGGAACTAGATATTTTGCGTAATAATCAAGTCATAATAATTGCCATTACACCGGAGAAAACTACTGAAAATGGCAAACAAGTGGGCAAGATTGGCGTAGCGCCCGTGGTTAATCAATCCGAATTTGAAGAATTGCTTGTCACAGTCAGTTATCCTCCCGGCAAAGCATTCCAGAAAGCTATTGAGAAGACTTGGGAAACAACCATACTGACATTACAAATGTTATCGAAAATGATAACCGGCGATGTATCTTGGAAGAATGTCAGCGGACCGATTTCAATTGCCGACTATGCAGGCCAGTCTGCGCAGATGGGATTGGTATCCTATCTGGCATTTCTTGCGCTGATCAGTGTCAGTATTGGTGTTCTGAACTTACTGCCGATTCCAATTCTCGATGGCGGGCATTTAATGTATTATCTTATTGAAATAATTAAAGGAAATCCTCTTTCTGACAAGGCTATTTTGTTACACTCATGACATTTGCCATCTATAACGATATTAATCGGCTTATTACTGGTTAGATAATGAAATTCCGGTATCTTGTAGCACTTGTCAGCTTATTTTATGCTTTCTCATCCTGGGCCAGCGATTCTTTCATTGTTAAGGATATACGCGTTGAAGGCATACAACGCACTGAGGCCGGTACGGTATTCAGCTATCTCCCTATTAAAGTAGGCGATACGCTTGACGAAGAAAAGGCAACAGAAGCGATCAAAGCACTCTATGCGACCGGATTCTTCAAAGACGTAAAATTAAAATCTGAGGATGGCGTTTTAATCGTAGAAGTTGATGAACGGCCAGCTATTGCACAAATTAGTATTAATGGTGCAAAAGAGTTTGAGAAAGATAAACTGCTCGAGGGGCTAAAACAGGCGGGCATATCGGAATCTCGTATTTTCAGCCGCTCGCTTTTGGATAGAGCCGAACAAGAATTAAAACGCCAATATATCAGCCGAGGAAAATATGCCGTCAAAATCACGACAACGACCACGCCACTGGAACGTAATCGTGTTGCAATTAATTTTGATATCAATGAAGGCCGGACAGCCAGAATTAAGAAAATAAATTTCGTCGGTAACGAAAAATTTAACGATCGTGAGTTACGCGGTTTACTTGTCCTCAGGAAACCTGACTTATTAAGCTGGTTCACCAAAAATGATCAATATTCAAAACAGAAATTATCCGCTGATTTAGAGACGCTCCGGTCTTATTATCTTGATCGAGGATATCTGGAATTCAATATTGAATCCACTCAAGTATCTATAACGCCAGACTTGCGCGATATCTATATCACGATCAATATTACTGAAGGTGCCCAATATACAGTCTCCGATATCAAAGTAGCTGGAGAACTCTTAGTACCGGAAGTAGAAATACGTAAACTGATATTGCTAAAGGATGGAGAAGTATTTGCACGCCAGAAACTGACCGAATCCATAAAATTAATCACCGATCGCTTAGGTGATGATGGTTATGCATTTGCCAATGTCAATGCATCACCAGAGTTGGATTATGAGACCCGCCAAGCTTCATTTACATTCTTTATTGACCCAGGCCGGCGTGTCTATATCCGGCGTATCAATATAACCGGCAATGATCGTACGCGCGATGAAGTGATACGTCGCGAGTTTCGTCAAATGGAAGGCGCCTGGCACTCCACTAAAAATATTAACATTTCCAAGCAACGTGTTGACCGATTATTTTTCTTTAACAGTGTCAATGTGGAAACACCCGCTGTACCCAATAAAACCGATCAGGTTGATATCAATGTCAAAGTAGAAGAAAGACCAACCGGATCAATCATGTTTGGTGCAGGTTATTCTGATCGTCAAGGCATAATTTTGAACGGCTCAATTTCACAAAACAATATTTTTGGTACCGGCAACTTTTTTAGCCTTGATGTAAATACAGGCGCCATTAACAAAACCTATGCCGCTTCATTTACCAATCCCTATTTTACTGTGAACGGAGTCAGTCTCGGCTTTGATGTCTACAAACGTGACCTGGATACACGGCCCCTGTCCCGGGTTGGTACATTTAAAACTGAAACCATAGGTGCCGGTGTGCGACTCGGTATACCGATCGCTGAAAATGATATTGTATCTATCGGTCTGGCAGCAGAAAATACCGTGTTGGGTGTTTTTGCTGACAGCCCGCAACGCAATAAAGATTTCGTTACCGAATTTGGAAAATCGACCAACAATTTTCCACTCACGCTCAGCTGGGCGCGTGATCGCCGTGACAGTGCAATTTGGACTACCTCGGGAACGACACACCGGCTGTTTGGTGAAGTCAGTGTGCCCGGTGGAGATTTGGATTATTATAAAATAAGTTACCATCAAAAATGGTTCTACCCTATTACTGATAATCTGACACTCATGTTGAATGGTGAGTTTGGTTATGGAGACGGATATACGGGACGGTCACTGCCTTTTTTCAAGAACTTCTTTGCCGGGGGTAATAATTCCGTGCGCGGTTATGATCTGAATTCCTTAGGTCCTCGTGATGATAGAAGACTTTCATTAGGCGGCAGCAAGCGCATCGTTGGTAATATCGAAGTGCTCTTCCCGGTTCCCTTCATGAAAGAAGATAGATCACTTCGATTAAGCGCATTCCTCGATGGCGGTACCGTATTTGCCAGAGATATTGACTTTAATTTAATGCGTTATTCGGCTGGCATTGCGCTCACTTGGGTTTCGCCGATGGGACCACTGAAGGTCAGTATTGCCGAACCATTAAACGACCGGCCTGAGGATAGATTGCAAGCGTTCCAATTTATGTTTGGGCAACAATTCTAAAATTAGTTGAGGTCCTATCCTGTGATCAGCGTGAAACGAATCAATCGACGGTGGCGTACGATGGTTATGGTTCTTATAACCATCGTTTCAACCAGCGGGTTCGCTATGGTTCTTGCCGGTGATATCAAGATTGGCGTAGTGAATACTGAGAAAATTTTACGCGAATCGCTACCAGCGATACAGGCGCAAAAGAAAATAGATCAGGAATTTGTGCCGCGTGATGAAGAAATCAAGAAAATGGCTGTCCAGGCCAAAACATTACAAGACAAGCTTGAGAAAGACAGCATTAACATGGATGAAACGGAACGGCGTAACTTAGAAAGGAATCTTGCCAATCTTAGCCGTGAGTATCAGCGCGCGCAAAGGCAAATGCGGGAAGATTTTAGTGTGCGTCAAAATGAAGAATACAGTGTAATTCTGGAACGCACTAATCGGGCGATTAGCAAAATTGCTGAAATAGAAAAGTATGATCTGATATTGCAGCTCCAGGACTCAGTTTATAGAAGTCAACGGATTGATATTACAGATAAAGTTATTAAAGCACTCGAAAGCGAATAGAGCAAATTCAACTTAATTTATTCAAGTGCCATCAATAAAGATCTAGGGTTAAAAGGAAAAAAGTATGGATACCATGAATATTCACGAAATCTTAAAATACCTGCCGCATCGCTATCCGCTTTTATTGGTGGATAAAGTGATTTCTTACGAAGTGGGCAAGGATATCGTTGCATTAAAAAATGTTTCCATCAATGAACCATTCTTTTCGGGGCATTTCCCGCACTATCCGGTCATGCCGGGTGTCCTGATTGTCGAGGCTTTAGCCCAGGCGGCAGCCATTCTAACGCTCAGAACAGTAGACACGATTAACAAAGATAATACGGTTTATTATTTTGTCGGAATTGACGGCGTTCGTTTTAAAAAACCCGTTATGGCTGGTGATCAATTAATTCTTAAGGTTGCCATAGAGCGGCAAATAAAGGGGTTATGGAAATATTCAGCCCGCGCTGAAGTCGATGAGCAGCTTGTCACTGAAGCTACGCTGATGTGTACTGCAAGAAATGTATAACCGTTAAGCAATCAGTTTGTAATTTGTATGATGCTGATGCATATCAGCATCACAATTAGCGGAGAAAAATATTGACACTTTCAGTGCAGCTGGTGTTATTTGCGGAGTAGACGAAGCTGGCAGAGGACCATTGGCTGGCCCCGTTTATGCAGCGTGTGTTGTGCTCAATGCTGCCCACAAAATAGCCGGATTAGCTGATTCCAAGGAACTGAGTGAGAAAAAACGTGAAGTGCTGGCAATCGCTATCAAAAAATATGCGAAAGCATGGGCAATTGCTTCCGCCTCGGTGCAAGAAATTGATCAGCTAAATATTCTGCAGGCAAGTTTGCTCGCGATGAAACGCGCTGTAGAAAGTTTACCTTTCGTACCGGATATGGTGCTAGTCGATGGAAATCAGAGTCCACAGCTAAAATGCTCAGTACGTACAATCATTAGAGGTGACAGCCTGATACCCGAAATCTCAGCGGCCTCTATCTTAGCTAAGACGGCACGGGATAAAGAAATGCAAAGACTGCATCTATGTTTTCCACTCTATGGATTTGATCAACACAAAGGGTATCCCACGAAAAAGCATTTGGCTGCATTACAAGATCACGGTGCATGTGAGATACACCGGCAAAGTTTTGCGCCTGTCCATGCATTAAAATTTAGTAAAAAATCTTTCTAGAACAACGATAACGCCGAACTGCGCTTATCCCAAAGCAAGGAAGAAAATCACTTTGTGCGTATAATGACAGCTATTCAATTCAGCTCTGCTAACAGATAAAAACCCTGATTATTAATAATATTTAAATTTTTGAACTCACTAAACAAGGATAAACTTAAAATGCGCATTGAAAAAAATACCGTGGTTTCACTTAATTATGAATTGACAGATGACACCGGAAAAATTCTGGAGAAAACGGATACCCCGATCAGTTATTTGCATGGCGGCTATGGAGGCATTTTCCCTCTGGTTGAGGAAGCGCTTCATGAAATGGAAGCTGGTCACTCTTGCTCGGTTTCAATGGAACCGGAAGATACTTTCGGCGAATATGATGCCGAATTGATTCGAGTGGAACCACGCAGCTCTTTTCCAGATGATGTAGTAGTTGGCATGCATTTTGAAGGCGGTGCCGAAGGTTCTGACGACATCATCATCTATCAGGTTACTGAAGTTGCTGACGATACCGTCATTGTCGATGGCAATCATCCGTTTGCTGGCATGAAATTGATTTTTGCTTGCACAGTAACTGAAGTCCGCCCAGCCACAGCGGAAGAAATTACCCATCAACATGTGCATGGAGCGCATGGTCATGAGCATTAACAGAATAAAGGTATTCGATTATTCAAAAGATTAGCTGTTATTTGTCGCATCCATCACTTTTTTCAATAAATAAAGCTGCTCCAGCGCTTGCCTGGGGCTGAGTTCATCCGGCGAGAGGTTTTGTAACATTGCAATCACTGGGTGTTCTTGCGGGATAGCTTCTTCCGGTTCTGAAACAGGGAAGGAAAACAGATCCAACTGTGGTTCTTTCTTTACGCTTTCCTGTTCCAATTTGATCAAGTGCTTTCTGGCCACTTTGATCACCGGCTCTGGAACACCTGCCAGTGCAGCAACTTGCAAACCATAGCTTTGACTGGCCGGCCCCTCGGCTACTTTATGCAGAAAAACAATGCGGTGTTTATACTCCACGGCGTCCAAATGGACATTTTGGATTTGCTTAAACTCCTCAGCAAGTTTCGTTAATTCAAAGTAATGCGTGGCAAAAAGTGTAAAGCTGCGATTTTTGCTCAATAGATACCGGGCAATGGCAAACGCGAGAGCCAAGCCGTCAAAAGTGGAAGTGCCGCGCCCGACCTCATCCATGAGCACTAGGCTGTGTGCTGTTGCGTTATGGAGTATATTGGCGGTTTCCGTCATTTCCACCATAAATGTGGAACGCCCGCTGGCAAGATCATCGGCAGCACCAATACGGGTAAAGATCTGATCCAGCACACCCAGACGGACTCTTTTGGCAGGCACATAACACCCGCAATGTGCAAGTAAAGCGATCAGCGCGATTTGCCGCATGTAGGTTGATTTTCCGCCCATATTGGGACCGGTAATTATCAACATTTGCGGTTTCCCGGTATGGTCAGCACCTAACTGAACATCATTGGAAACAAAGTTTTCTACCTGACTTTCCACAACCGGGTGGCGACCGGTATCTATCTCAAAAATTTCCTCATGCGACAAATACGGCGCAGTATAGTCAAGCGCTTGTGCACGCTCGGCAAATGCACATAAAACATCAATCTCCGCAACGCTCGCAGCCATTTTCTGCAATGGCTGGATATAACCCAGGAGCACATTCAGAAGCTCATCGTATAAATACTTCTCCCGCGCCAATGCCCGATCTTGTGCGGATAATGCTTTATCTTCGAAACTTTTTAGTTCTGGCGTGATATAGCGCTCAGCACTTTTTAGTGTTTGTCTGCGCCGGTAATCAGCGGGAATTTTCTCGCTGTGTGCGTGTGTAACTTCAATATAAAATCCATGCACACGGTTATATTCCACCTTGAGATTAGGAATGCCGGTGCGTTCTTTTTCTCGAATCTCCAGCTGTAACAAGAATTCACCGCAATTATTTTGCAGGGCGCGTAATTCATCCAGTTCGGCATCATAACCATCGGCAATCACATTGCCCTCACGCAACACCACACCGGGTTCTTCCAGCAAAGATTTACTCAATAATTCAACGAGAGCCGGGTCAATTTGCAAAGCATGAATCAATTGACTAATTCTCTCGCTGAAACCATTTGCCATGGCTTGAATGACTTCCGGCAATAGTTTCAGGCTATCACGCAAGCCCGATAAATCTCTCGGGCGCGCTGATTTGAGTGCAATACGGGCCGTAATCCGTTCAACATCTACAAATTGCCGAAGCAGGTCTCGCACCACCCAATAATTATTCTGCTCACTTACTCCGATTAAGGCTGCAACACTATCAAGCCGCTTTTGTATTGCCGCATGATCCCGTAAGGGATGATGCAGCCAAAATTGCAACAAGCGGCTGCCCATATTGGTTGAGCATGTATCCAGTAATGACAACAACGTAGGTGAGCGTTCACCGCGTATGGTTTCGGAAATTTCCAGATTACGGCGTGTGGCAGCATCCATCCGAATATAAATACTATCCCGCTCAGCTTGTAATGATGTGATAGGAAGCGCAGCAGATCCTTGAGTCAGGCGGGCGTATTCCAGTAGGGCACCGGCAGCGCACAGCGCAATAGGCAAATCCTCACAACCAAAGCCGGACAGATCATGCGTCTCAAATTGCCGCGTAAGATTACTGATTGCAGTATCACGATCAAACTGCCACAACGGCAATCGCTTTAACGCCCAATTTTTACCTTGTATTTCAGCTTGTTTAAGTGATTCTGGCAATAGGATCTCAGATGGTTGCAGACGCTCCAGCTCACTCAGCAGATTTTGTGGTGATGTCTCCATCACGCGTAATTGCCCCGCTGCCAGATTCAGCCAAGCCAGCCCCAAAGTCGATTCGTGCACCCATAAAGCCAATAATATGCAGTCGCGCTTATCCTCAAGCAATGCCGCGTCCGTCAATGTTCCAGGTGTGATGATGCGGGTAACTTCACGTGCAACGGGACCTTTGCTGGTAGCCGGATCGCCCACCTGCTCGCAGATGGCCACGGATTCACCTGACTTGACCAGTTTTGCCAGATATTGCTCTGCCGCATGATAGGGCACTCCCGCCATTTTAATGGGCTCCCCGGCAGAAGCGCCGCGTTGCGTTAAAGTAATTCCTAAGAGCTTTGACGCTTTCTCCGCATCGTCAAAAAACAACTCATAAAAATCCCCCATACGGTAAAACATGAGCATGTCAGGATGCTGCGCTTTGATACGCAAATATTGCTGCATCATCGGAGTATGTTGATCTTTTTGGACTTTCATTTGTTCTACGTCAGATTATTTACGCAGTGGAGAATACATTATTGTGCTGGAATAATCTCGTTTACTAAACCCCCCAAAATATTATCCTGAAAGTCGATGATAACTGGGATATCTTGACGGATACGAAAGCTGGGGTAATTATGCTCCCAGAAAAGAGTTCATTGACAAATCGACATTGATTTTAGAAGGTTTGCAATTAACTTTACTCTCTGTTTTTGCGGCTTTTTCGTTTCCATTCGCTTCGGCCATGCAAATATCATAATACTTTTTGTAGGCTGTTTTTAACACCGCAGATAGTTTTCAGCGGTCTGCTAAACAAGCCATTCAGGATGTAGAATCATTATGAAACCAAGTGCCAGCATTACAACGCCACTCAGGAGCTTGAGCCAGCGACCTGTAGATTCCGTCAGTTTATGACTGCTTAACGCGAGCACCGCAATGGCGACCATCAGGGAGTCGTCGGCTATATAACCGAGAATATAAAGTCCCAGGTATGCATAATAGACTGCCGGATTCAAGGCATGTTGCGTTAGTATGGCCGTGTAGATTGCTGGAAAACCTGCTGTGCACAGTAATTCGATGAAATTGACCATTATGGCCAGAAAGGTAACGGCTGTCAGCGTCGGCCATAGCCTATCGGCTGCCAGGACAGCTCGCATCCGGACATACAAGGCAGGTTTGGCAGAATCCGGGATGGATAATGAGAAACCCTGCTGCCACCTAAAAAAATCCTTCACATTGATTCCACCGATAATCAGAGCCGCGCCCCCCAGCGCCCAGTACAAAGCAGCAGTAATACCGACCATCTGAAATATGTTCAGCCAGGCAGCCATAAACGCATAATAGACTCCGCCGCTCACCAGTACAAATGTGCCAGCGATCAATACCATTCTTTTACGATTCCGCTGGTGGACAAGTAGCGAGAGAAGAAACAACAACACCCACATAGCACACGGGTTAAAACCATCAAGTAGACCAATAGCCAATGTGAATAGCGGAAGCCCCAGGCGATCAACGCTGAGTGCTCCAAACAACTTTGATTCGATTTCGGCTTGCTGAGGAGATACCGAAGCCTGTTCAACCAGACTAATCAGTAAAGGCCCGGAGTTTTCTGCATTATCAAATCCTGCAAGTACCTTGCCTTTCATGACAAAAGTTGGCACACCGGGCGGCCAAATCCCGGCCTCCTGCGAATATCGGATCAATCCATTGAGGGCAATCCGATCATGGTCGACCGAATAGTAAATGATCTGCAGCCTTGGCCGTTCACTGCCAAATTTCAGGAGAAATTCTTTAGCCCGCGCACAGTGCGGGCAACCGTCGCGCACGAAAACTTCGAGTACATGATCCCCGCTTGGAGCCTGCTTTACCTCGCTTGCTGTTACCCATGGTGCTACGATCAGTAATAGTAGCAGCATCAACCATCGCAGGCTTGGTAGTAATTGGAAATACCGCTTGTTGATCTGGAAACTGCCAATAAGTCTTGATTCAGGCTTTAAAATCATTCTTCTCCTTATTTTGGAGAATTCAGTCAAGGCGATTTCTCTAAACTAGCGCAGATCCATGGCAAATACGTGCCAGGTTTGGCTGAATTGAAAAAAGCCAAACCCGGTTAGATCAAGATTGAATACACAGAGCTACCCGATTGCGCACAATTTCATTGTTCCACCGGATTGCCACAGCAATCCATTTGTGGTTTGATGCCCAACTCAGCGGCCATGCGCGCCATAAAGTAGCTATGAAGATAGTGCAGATCGCTATCTCTTTATCAAGGAAACGCTGGTATATTCGGTTCTGTACCTTCAATTTCCACTTCAGGCAGATGTTGTTTTACGCGTCTCTCTATTTCAAGCACTCGATCAGCCGGTACATCAGCCAGTAACAAAAGATGACCTGCTTCAATTGCCTCCTCGAATTCTTTAGTCCGCCGGTTACCAATACTCATACCCACCATCCCACTCAACCATGCGCCAACACCCGCGCCTGCAAGCGTAGTTGCCAGCAGAATGCCGCCTGCAATAACCGTGGATGCGGGAGGAAGTACGACTGCGACCAGCCCGGCCAGCAAACCGGTTGTTCCTCCAAGTGCCAACCCCTGTTGTACAGCAGGGATAAAATCACTTTTTTGTAACAAATTTGCTTCGGGCAGGTCTTCGAGCGGCGTGCCACGTTTCGCAAGCACGTGGAGATGCCGTTCCTCAATTTTTGCCATCAGTAAATCATCGACGATACGATTGGTAGTAGCAATATCAGGTACAAGAAAATAGATTCTTCGCATAATAACCTCCTAAAAAACTACGCGGGTTACACTAACACTGTAGAGATAAGCAGAATATTTTTTATTCATCTTATTATTCAGGAAGGTAGTGTACTTTTACCCATTATAAAAACTGATCTCGATCACAACTAGATTCTTTAATTTTATTCCTTACCCTTACTGGTTAAGGACCCTAGAAATGCTTTAACATCGTTAATAAATCCAGGGCCAACTTCCCGGCCCAGTTGGTGCTCAGCCATTTCTTCTATCGCTTTATCCAATGTAGCAACTGAGCCGTCATGGAAATACGGAGCTGTTTTGGTGATATTTCTAAGGCTTGGCACTTTAAACACTTTCTTGTCAATCTCAAGCCCGGTTATTTCAAACCGCCCCATATCTTTGGTTTCATAGGGTTTAACAACGCCTATCCTTTTATATGAATTCCCGCCAAGTGCTACGCCATTGTGGCAAGTGGCGCATCCCATGTGGATGAATTTTTGCAGACCTCTTTTCTCACTGTCATTCAGAGCATTCTCATCGCCTTTGAGATAATCATCGAATCGGGAAGGCGTTAACAGCGTACGCTCAAAAGCGCCAATTGCCTTACCTATATTTTTGTATTGGAATGGATCTTTTTCATCCTTAAATGCTTCCGCAAACAGCGCTTTATATTCCTCTATTTTTTTCAGCTTGTTGACAACAGCCGCTTCGCTTGGCATGCCCATCTCAATGGGGTTCAAAATGGGCCCCAGCGCTTGTTCTTCCACATCTTTTGCCCGGCCGTCCCAGAATTGCGCGATATGCAGCGCCGCATTCATCGTGGTTGGTGAATTTCTGCCGCCGCGTTTTCCTTCATGACCTGGTGAAGTGGGCTGACTGTCTACACCGAAATTATCCAGCCGATGACAAGAATTACAGGAAATCTGATCATTGATCGAAAGCCGGGGATCCAGATACAGTTTCTTGCCAAGCTTGATCAAAGCGGCATTCTTTTTCTCATCAATAATTGCTGCAGGTAACGGTTCAAAAAATTGTTTTAAGG
>LNFM01005852.1_pt1 | contig 20813 bp, 20 predicted proteins | sample 596031 | NCBI WGS metagenome assembly LNFM01 (sample SAMN04254537, study PRJNA301005) | activated carbon metagenome | isolation source: dual media filters at the Ann Arbor, Michigan drinking water treatment plant | place: USA: Ann Arbor | reverse complement strand
GGTCACTGAGTTCAACTATCGGATCTCGGACGAGCATCGTGCCCATGTGTTCGTGGGTATCGCCACCACGCAGCGGGGCGAAGCGGCTGCGCTGGCCGACACATTCAACCGTCACGGTTTCCAGGCGATCGACCTGACGAAGGACGAGCTGGCCAAGCTGCACCTGCGCCACATGGTCGGTGGCCGCAGCGAACTGGCGGCTGACGAGCGGCTCTATCGCTTTGTCTTCCCCGAGCGGCCCGGCGCACTGATGAAGTTCCTCGCCAGCCTGCACCCGGGCTGGAACATCAGCCTGTTCCACTACCGCAATCAGGGAGCAGATTACGGCCGCATCCTGGTCGGCATCCAGGTGCCGCGCAAGGACAAGAAAGCCTTCCGCGAATTTCTCGACAGACTCGCCTATCCGTGGGTGGACGAGACCGACAATGCCGCCTACCGACTTTTCCTGCGTTGAGTTGCTGAGACCATGGCCAACAGCTATCACAACCTGATTTCGCCGACCGGCAATGCGGAACTTGAGGTCGCCTTGCGCGAAAAGCTGTTGCTGCGAAGCCAAACCACCGGAGAGTTGGGTGAGCTGGAACCACTCGCCGTGCGACTGGGCTTGATCCAGAACACGCTGAAACCCCGTTTCAACGCGCCACAGGTGGTCGTCTTCGCTGCCGACCACGGCATTGCTGTCGACGGTATCGGCGTGGGCGATCGCCATTCGACCGCGCAGGTGGTGCACTCTTTGCTGACCTCGCAGATGCCGCTGTCGGTGTTCGCACGCATCCAGGGACTGGAGTTGTCGGTGGTCGATGCGGGCGTTGCCGAGACGCTACCGCGGCACGGGCGGCTGCTGTCGCGCAAGATCGCGCACGGCACACGCAATTCGCGCGTCACAGCCGCGATGTCTCTCGAACAGGCGCATGCCGCTATCCGTGCCGGCATGGAAATCGGTGATTCACTGCCAGGCAATGCGGTAGTGTGCGCCGGGGTCGGCGTCGGCTCTGCACAGGCGTCGGCGCTGGTGCTGTCGCGGCTGGCCAACGTGCCGGTGCGTGACTTCGTATTGTCCGGCCCAACGATGAAGCCGGCTGATCTGGCCACGATGATGGTGGTGCTGCAAGGCTCACAAGGCCGGCACAAGGACGTGGTCGATCCGATCGAGGTGCTGGCAGCCTTCGGCGGCTTCGAGATCGCCATGATGGTCGGCCTGATGATGGTGGCAGCGGGCAAGCGGCACCTGATCATGGTCGATGGGCTGGCAGCCTGCGCGGCATTGGTCGTGGGCTCGCATGTCTCGCCAACGGTGGTCGATTACTGCGTGTTCTGCCGCAGCCATGACCACCGCGGACTGGACCGCGCATTGGGCCTGTTCCAGGCTTCCGCGATGCTGGAATTGGGCATGGACAGCACCGATGGCACCGGTGCCACACTGGCTTGGCCGCTGATCCGCAGCGCGGCCGCCTTGCTTACCGAACCCGCCGAGGGAGAAGATCCGGGTCCGAGCCAGCCCGGTGCAATGAACTGATCGCCTGAGACGCGCTCTGCCAATCAGCGCCGCATTTGGCCTGCCGCGGGGGGCTCGAAGTTGCTGACTGGATCCCGCTCCGGCACGCCGGGTGCAGCAGGAGGCGCGAATTGCGGGATGGTGAATCCGCCTTGAGGCAAGACACCCGTCGCGGCAGAGGTGAGCGGCGGAAGTTCCAACACAAACGCAGTGCCTGCGTCGCTGCTGTTACGCGACGAAGCCACCGTGGCGGTGCGCAGGCTGACCTCGCGCAGTAGCAAGTCGCCATCGATCACCGCGCCGACCCGATAGACACGTGGCGGATTCCCATCCACCGAGATCAGCGCCAAGCCCTCTTCGCTGGGTTGCTTGGGGGCGACGACACCGGTCAAGCGAAAGCGGCTGCTGATCTGCGGAGCGACCTCGACAGACACCTGTTCAGCTTGTGGCGCGGCACCGAGCAGCCTCGACACATCGGCGTTCGCCGGGGTACCAGGGTCCATTGCCACCACCAGTGCCGAGGTGTCAGCCGGCCTCGCCAGCAGGCGGGCGCCCCAGAACACGCAGCTTCCGGCGACCAGCGCCCAAATGAGGAATGCGACCGAACGGGACAACATGCGACGATTATCATGCGTCGCGACAGCCGCGCACTCGGGCCGCGGCCAGGATGGCGACATGTCAATGACCGGTTTTTTGCCTCGCTCAAATGCTCCTTCGGGGCTCACGGCGTGGCGAGTTCGCAAAGACCGCACCGGCGGCTTCACCCTGATCGAGCTGATGGTGGTGCTGGTCATCATCGGCGTGCTGGCCGCGCTGATCGTGCCGAACGTGCTAAACCGTGCCGACGACGCACGCGTCACAGCAGCCCGCACCGACGTGAACAACCTCATCCAGGCGCTGAAGCTCTACAAACTCGACAACCAGCGATTTCCCACCGCTGAGCAAGGTCTGAAAGCGCTGGTGGCCAGGCCCACTGCCGGCGCCATCCCACCAAACTGGAAGCCCTACCTGGACAAGCTGCCAAACGACCCTTGGGGCAGGGCCTACCAATTCGCAAATCCCGGCGTGAAGGGCGAGATCGACGTCTACAGCCTGGGCGCCGACGGGGTGGTCGGCGGTGAAGGCAACGACGCTGACGTCGGCTCCTGGCAGTGAGCCGGTGACGCCAGAAAGCCCCGCGGGCCGGCTGTCGAGCCGGCGTTGTGAGGGCTTCACGCTGATCGAGTTGATGGTGGTGGTCGCGATGATCGCGCTGGCCTCGGCGGTCGTGAGTCTGGCCTTGCGCGATCCGTCGGACACGCTGCTGGAGAAAGAGGGGGCGCGACTGGCTGCGCTGTTTGAATCGGCCCGCGCCGAAGCCCGGGCATCAGGTCTGGCCGTGCACTGGCTGCCCATATCGATCAACGCTGACCGTCCGGAGACGGGCATGGCCTCGGCCGACTTCACCTTCGTCGGGCTGCCCGCATCCGCTGGACTGCCGCGGCGCTGGCTCACTGAAGGCGTCACCGCCAGCGTGATCGGTGCGCCCGATGTCGTGCTGGGTCCGGAGCCACTGATCGGTGCGCAGCGCATCACGCTGCGCCTCGACGACAGCCGGCTGACGCTGTCCACCGATGGCCTGGGACCCTTTGTCGTTTCCAGCGATGAACTCCCATCGGGGCCGCGTTGAAGTCTTGTCGCGCAACACGAACCCACCGCGTCGGGCGCTCCAACGGTTGCTCGCGCCGCGAACACGCTGGGTTCACGCTGATTGAGGTGCTGGCCGCGTTGGTCATCGTCGCGGTGACACTCGCAGCAGGCATCAAGGCCGCTGGCGCCTTGCTGAACAACGCACAGCGTCTGGCCGAGATCAGCGAGGCGCAATGGTGTGCCGACAACCACCTGACCGGCTTGAAGCTGGCGAGGGTGTTTCCTGACGTCGGTGAATCCGACTTCAGCTGCGAGCAGCTCGGCCATGCCTACGCTGGCACGCTGAAGGTGGCGCCCACGCCGAATCCAAACTTCAGGCGAGTCGAGGCGCGCATGGCCAATGGCGCTGGCGAACCGCTGCTGACCTTGTCGGCCATCCTGCCAAACCAATGACCATGGCCCGCGGCACCAGAACTCACGGTACCGTTCGCGGCTTCACGCTGGTCGAGGTACTGGTGGCGCTGGGGATCATGGCGACGCTGGCGCTGATGGGCTGGCAGGGCATCGACGGCATCGTGCGCACCCGCGACGCCAGCCAGACACGGTTGGACCACACGCTGCGCCTGGGCACGGTGCTCGCGCAGTGGGAGCAGGATCTGGCCTCGCTGCAGGAAACCGATGCGGTGCCTGCGTTCAGCTACGACGGCAAGACCTTGCGGCTGACGCGCCGCACCGACGACGGCGTGCAACTGGTCGCCTGGGCGCTGACTCCGACCACCGGTGCGGCCGATGCAGACGGTGGCACTTTGCAATGGACGCGCTGGGCAGGGCCATCGGTGAGCGGCAGTGCCGCGTTGCAGGACAGCTGGCTGCGCAGCCAATTGCTGCAGAGCAACGACCCCGCGCTGCTGCGCACGCTGGACGGGGTATCGCAGGTGCAGCTGTATTGCTACCGTGGCAACGCCTGGAGCAATTGCCAGTCCAGCGGCAATGTGGTGGCCGCTGCGCCTCCCGCTGGCGGCGCGAGCGGCGCCCTACCGGCGGTCCGAACGGTGATGCCATCCGGCCTGCGACTGGTGCTGACCTTTGCTGGCGGCACGGGTTACGACGGCGTGCTGACGCGCGACGTCGCCTTCGGGCCGCAGCCGCTATGAGCGCCTCTGTACGCCGGCAACATCAGCGTGGCGCCGCGCTGTTGACGGCCATGCTGATCGTCGTGCTGGTCAGCAGCCTGGCCTCGGCGATGGTCTGGCAGCAGTGGCGTGCGGTGCAAGTCGAAAGTGCCGAGCGAGCGCGCACCCAGTCGGCCTGGATACTGTCCGGCGCGCTCGACTGGGCGCGGCTGATCCTGCGAGAAGACGCCAAATCTGGCGGCGCGACCACACTCAGCGAACCCTGGGCCACGCCACTGGCCGAGGCACGGCTGTCAAGCTTTCTCGCCGCCGACAAGAACAACACGGACGACGGCCCCGAAGCCTTCCTCTCGGGTCAGATCACCGACGCACAAGCACGCTACAACCTGCGAAATCTGGTCGGTAGTGACGGCAAGGTGGTGCCGGCGGAGCTGGCAGCGGCCCGGCGCCTGTTCGATTCGATCGGCGTGGCACCCGACCTCGCAGACCGGCTGGCAGGCGGACTGCGCGATGCGGTCACGCGGCCCGGCGTCGAAGGCCGTTCAGCCACGCCGCCGCTGCTGCCGCGCAGCGTGGCCCAACTGAGCTGGCTCGGGGTGGACCGCGACAGCCTGCGCAGGATCGCGCCCTTCGTCGTGATCCTGCCCGTGCGCACCCCGATCAACCTGAACACGGCCTCGCGGGAGGTCATCGCCGCCAGCGTCGATGGGATGGACCTGAGCGCCGCGGGGCGTCTGGTGCAAAGTCGGCAACGCACGCCGTTCAAGGCGATTTCGGAAGCGCAAAGCCTGATCCCGTCGACCCTGGCGCTCGACGCCTCTCGGGTGGACGTGAAATCGAGTTTCTTCGAAGTGCGCGGCCGGATTCGACTCGGCGACCGGGTGCTCGAGGAGCTCTCGCTGCTCGAACGGCGCGGACTCGAGGTGCTGCCCCTGCAACGCCAGCGGGTCAACCTGCAAGATGCGCCGGGATGAACGGCCATTTCGCAGTGGTTGAAGACCAGTCCTCGGCTACAACAGTGAAAGGCTCGAGCTCGCCTCGGCACGGGCAACCCAGTCAGGTCTCACCATGACCCCCGACTAAACTCGGCGCCTGCCCGTCCGGGCGGCCGCCATCGCTTCATGTCCATACTCGTCATTTCACTGTCGCCGCGTCCCCGCCTGCGCAGCCGCCACGCCCATATGGCTGCGCCCGGCACATCGGCGGCCGATGTCGAGTTCGATTACCAGCTCAGCAACGACGGCTTCACGCTCCTCGACCAGGGGCGCTGTGCAGCGCAGCTTTTGCCCAAGGCCGACAGCGTGATCGCCGTGGTCGGCGAAGGCGACGTCGCCTGGCACCGCATCACCTTGCCGAAAGCCCCGTCGACACGGCTGCGCGCCGCACTCACAGGCGTGCTTGAAGAGGCCTTGCTCGACGATGCCGAGGCCACGCACCTGGCGCTCGCGCCGGGCGCGGTTGCCGGTCAAACGACGTGGGTCGCAGCGGTCAACCGCAACTGGTTGCGCGGCGAGTTGGCCGCTCTGGAGCGCCATCGCGTGTTCGTTGACCGCGTCGTTCCATCGGCCTGGCCCGACATCCCCGCGACAGGTCATTTCAGCGAGGAGAGCAGCGGAGCCACGGTGAATGTCAGCGGCACCGCCCGTCAGGACGTGGCACTGACCTGGTCACATGCCGAAGGCGTAGCGATGCTGCGCTTGCAAGGCGGTCTGGCGCGTGCGCTGCTGCCTGCGGAATTGCCCCTCGATGCCCGCTGGACGGCGACGGCCGAAGTGGCGACCGTGGCAGAGCGCTGGCTGGGCTCTCCGGTGACGGTCGTATCAACCGCAGAGCGCGCCTTGCAGGCCACGCGAACCCTGTGGAATCTCCGTCAGTTCGATCTGGCAGCCCGCCACCGCGGCACCCGCGCCGCACGCGATGTCTGGCGGCGCTGGCTGAGCCCGGGATGGCGACCGGTGCGCTATGGGCTGCTGGCCTTGCTGGCGGTGCAGGTGCTTGGCCTGAATGTCTGGGCCTGGCATCAGCGTTCGGAACTGAGTTCGCAACGGCAGGCGATGGTCGCACTGCTGCAGACCACCTTCCCGCAGGTCAGCGCAGTACTGGATGCGCCACTTCAGATGCAGCGCGAAGTGGATGTTCTGCGCGCTGGAGCCGGTCGCCTGTCGGCCACCGATTTCGAGCCGATGCTGCTCGCTGCAGCTGCCGCCTGGCCCGACAGTCAACCGCCGGTAGACAACCTGCGCTACGAATCGGGCCTGCTCACGCTGGCGGCCACTGGCTGGAGCGACGCCGAGATCGCACAGTTCCGCAGCCAGCTGCAGTCAGCGGGATGGCAGATCGAAGCGAGCGAGGGCCGCATCAGCCTGAGCCGAGCGGCCACGGGGACAACACCATGAGTCGCCCTGTCAGCGACCCAGCCACCGCAGCGAATGGCCGCAGCAGCAGCCTGATGCCGACCGCGTGGATCGCGACGCGCGACACGCTGCAGGCCCGCTGGAGTGCGCTGGCAGCCCGGGAGCGGACCGGGCTGACCGCCGCTGCGGTGCTCATTGGCGCTTTTCTTCTTTGGAGTGTGGCCATCCAGCCGGCGTGGCGCACGCTGCGCGAGGCGCCGAGCCGCATCGACCAGCAGGGCAACCAGCTGCAGGTCTTGAGACGGATGGCCGCCGAGGCGACCGAATTGCGCGCGATTGCACCGATCTCAAGCGCCCAGTCCAGCGCGGCACTCCAAGGAGCCACGGCGCGATTGGCCGGTCGCGCGACGCTGCAGTTGCAAGGTGATCGCGCCACGGTCTCCTTCAACGGCCTGTCCGGCGATGAATTTCGCGACTGGCTGGCCGAGGTGCGCAATGCCGCCCGCGCACGCGCCACCGAGGTACAGCTCACGCGCGGTGCGCAGGGTTATGCCGGCACGCTGGTGCTGAGTCTGGGCGGTAGCCGATGAAGCGCTTTTCAGCGAGTCGACTGGGGCTGCCGGTGACGCGGTTGGGCGGTCGTCGTGCAGCCTTTCAGGACAGCGTGGCCGTCTCGCGCTGGGCAGAATCGACCCACGCGGAGGCAGCCTGGGGACGCGCCCGCGCGGGTGGCATTCGCTGGGCTTGGGCCGGGGCCATCAGCGGCACGATGGTCGCGCTGATCTGCTTCGCGCCGGCCAGCTGGCTGGCCGAGGCGATCTCCGCCGCGACCGATCAGCGGCTGCTGCTCTCCGATGCGCGTGGCAGTGTCTGGTCGGGCAGTGCGGTGCTGGTGCTGACCGGCGGGCCAGGCAGCCGCGACGCGGCCGCCCTGCCAGGACGGCTGAACTGGACGGTACGTCCGCGCGGCTTGGCGCTGGAGACCGTTCTCACACAGACATGCTGCCTGCACGGCGATGTGACCATCGTCTGGGCTCCGCGCTTCAGTGGCTACACCGTGACGCTGCAACCGCCCGCTGGCTGGGTCGGTCAGTGGCCCAGCGCCTGGCTGGCAGGTCTGGGCACACCCTGGAACACCTTGCGCCTTGGCGGCACCACACAACTGCTGTCGACAGGCCTGACGATCGATTCAGCGCAGGGCCGCTGGCGCCTGACGGGCGGACTCGATATCGAGTTGCTGCACGCGTCGTCCCGTTTGTCTACGCTGGAGACGCTTGGAAGCTATCGGCTCTCGGTTCAGGGCGAGCCGGCGGACGGTCAGCGCAGCAGTATCGGCAATGGCCTGCCGGCAGGTGCAGCGACGATCACGCTGTCCACGATGGAGGGGGCTTTGCTGCTGAGTGGCAACGGCACCTGGGGAATGGCAGGGCTGCGCTTTCAGGGCGAGGCCAGCGCTGTCGACCCCGACGACGCTGCGCTCGGCAACCTGCTGAACATCATCGGACGGCGCGACGGCGCGCGGTCCGTCATTTCGATCGGATAGCCATGAATCCTCGTCTCCATACTCTGCTGCCGCGCTGCTGGCGCCGACACGCGTCGCGCGTCGGGACCGGCGCAGTCTGCATGCCGTTGACGCTGTCATTGCTGGTATCTCCGCTGGCGGCATTTCCAACGGCAGCAGGCGCGCAGGCCGCCACGCCCGAAGTGGTCGCCAGCCGCTTCCGCGGCGATCCGGTGACGCTGAATTTCGTCAACGCCGACATCGAGGCAGTGTCGCGGGCCATGGCAGCCATCCTGCGCCAGCAGTTCGTCGTCGACCCGCGCGTCAAGGGCACGATGACGCTGTACAGCGAAAAGGCGCTCGCACCCCACGAGGCGTACCTGAATTACCTGGCCGCGCTGCGCGGCCAGGGCTACACCGTCGTTGAAGTGGGTGGCCTGTTCAAGGTGGTGCCCGAAGCCGACGCCAAGCTGCAGTCGGGCACGGTGTCGGTGGGCGACGTCAACCGCCGCGGTGACCAGGTGCTGACGCAGATCTACCGGCTGACGCACGAGAACGCCAACAACCTGGTGCCGGTGCTGCGTCCACTGATCAGCCCCAACAACACCATCAACGCCAACCCGGGCAACAACACGCTGGTCATCACCGATTACGCCGACAACCTGCAGCGCATCGGCAAGATCATTGCCGCGATGGACACGCCCACAACGGGCGATGTCGAAGTCATCACCCTGAAGCACGCCGTGGCCAGCGACATCGCGGTGCTGGTGCAACGGCTGACAGATTCAGCCGGCGGTGCGGCCCCCGGCACCCCAGGCGCCACCGGCGCATCGGTGCTGGTCGATCCACGCAGCAATTCGCTGCTGGTGCGCGCGCCGAACCCGGCGCGGCTGGCGGCCGTTCGCGCATTGGTCGACAAGCTCGACCAGCCGGTCCAGGGCGGCAACGCGGCCGGCAACATCTGGGTGGTCTACCTGAAGAACGCCGATGCGACGAAGCTGGCCGCCGTGCTGCGCGCGGCCTACAGCAGCAACGGCGCCTCTGGTGGCAGCAGCAGCGCGAGCCCGTCGTCAGGCAGCACACCGTCGACGCAAAGTCTGGTCAACGCCCTCAGCGGCCAGGGCGGCTCCACCCAGGCCACCGCACCGGTGACACCGTCGGCGGGTCCATCGACCGGCGGCTTCGTGCAGGCTGATCCGGCCACGAATGCACTGATCATCACCGCGCCCGAGCCGATGTACCGCCAGCTGCGCGCGATGATCGATCAGCTCGATGCGCGGCGCGCGCAGGTGTTCATCGAGACCATGATCGTCGAGGTCACCGGCGACGACTCGGCCGACTTTGGCTTCCAGTGGCAGGCGTTGGGCAACGTCAACGGCCGCTACATTGGGGGCCTTGGGACCAACTTCGGCGATGGCAGCACCAACATCCTGGCCAACGCTGCGGCGGGCACCGTGACCGGCGCACTGGCCGGCCTCGGCCCGGGATTCAACATCGGCGTGGTGCGCCAGATCGGCAACAACTACGGCCTGTCCGCAATCGCGCGGGCACTGCAATCGCGCGCCGACACCAACATCGTGTCGACACCGAACCTGGTCACACTGGACAACGAAGAAGCAAAGATCATCGTTGGCAGCAATGTGCCCTTCATCACCGGCCAGTACACCAACACCGGCAGCGGCAGCTCGACGGTCAGCCCGTTCCAGACCATCGAGCGCAAGGACGTCGGCATCACACTGCGCATCCGCCCGCAGATCGGCGAGAACGGCACAGTCCGGATGACGCTGTTCCAGGAGTCCTCGAGCCTGGCTTTGGGCACGGCACCTGGCACGTCGAGCGCTGGCCCGACGACCAACAAGCGCTCGATCGAATCGACAGTGGTGGTCGATGACGGGCAGATCATCGTGCTCGGCGGCCTGATCGAGGACACCTTCACGGTGGACAAGTCACAGGTGCCGATCCTCGGCGACATCCCGTACCTGGGCGCCCTGTTCCGCAGCGAGTCGCGCACCAAGAAGCGCACCAACCAGATGGTGTTCCTGCGGCCCGTCGTGATGCGCGATGCCACGGCGTCGAACAGCCTGTCGATCGACCGCTATGAGTTGTTGCGCGGCGAGCAGAAGGACGTGAGGATCCCCTCCAACCTGCTGCTGCCGCTCAATGGCGTGCCGGTGGTTCCACCGCTCAGGGCGGTGGAGGACCCAGCTGAGCCGATCTCGCCGCCGTCGACCCGCCCACCGCCGACCGGCCCGGCATCGAACCTGCCGGCCGGCAGCAACTGAGGCGAGACACGCCATGGCCAGCCGCCATCCCCTGCCCTACGCCTATGCGCGCGCGCACACCGTGCTGCTCGAAGACGAGGGCGATCGCATGGTGCTGTGGGCGCCTGAGACCGTGTCGCTGTCGGCGCTGGCCGAGGTGCTGCGGCTTGACGACGTGGATGCGCTGGAACGCGAAGCCGCAAGCACGCTGGCCAATCGCATCTCGGTCGCCTATGCCGGCAGCGAATCGAGTGCTGCAACCGTGATCGGCGAGGTCGAAAGTGCGGTGGACCTGAGCCGGATGATGCAGGAGTTGCCGGCCATCGAGGACCTGCTCGAAGCCTCGAACGATGCGCCGATCATCCGCATGCTGAATGCCCTGCTGACGCAGGCCGCAAAGGACGGCGCCAGCGACATCCACATCGAACCCTACGAACGCTCGAGCTCGGTGCGCTTTCGCGTCGACGGCACGCTGCGCGAAGTGGTACAGCCCAACAAGGCGCTGCATGCGGCGCTGATCTCGCGGCTGAAGATCATGGCCGAGCTCGACATCTCCGAGAAGCGCCTGCCGCAGGACGGCCGCATCTCACTGCGCATCGGCGGCCGTGCGGTCGACGTGCGCGTCAGCACACTGCCGTCGTCGTACGGCGAGCGTGCGGTGCTGCGCTTGCTCGACAAGGGCGAATCGAAGTTCACGCTCGAAGGCCTGGGCATGAGCGGCGATGTGCTGACCAGCTTCGATCGACTGGTGCAGCAGCCGCATGGCATCGTTCTGGTAACTGGACCCACCGGATCGGGAAAGACGACCACGCTGTATGCCTCGTTAGGCCGCATCGACACCTCCACCACGAACGTGCTGACGGTGGAAGACCCCGTGGAATACGAGCTCGGTGGCATCGGCCAGACGCAGGTCAACCCGAAGATCGACCTGACTTTCGCGAAGGCCTTGCGCGCGATCCTGCGGCAGGACCCGGACGTGATCATGATCGGTGAGATCCGCGACTACGAAACCGCCCAGATCGCGATCCAGGCCTCGCTGACCGGCCACCTGGTGCTCGCCACGCTGCACACCAACGACGCGCCGAGCGCCGTCACGCGGCTGACAGACATGGGCGTCGAGCCGTTCCTGCTCAGTTCCAGCCTGCTGGGCGTGCTGGCGCAGCGGCTGGTGCGCAAGCTGTGCGTGCATTGCAAGAAGGTCGATGCGCAGGGGCGCTATCACCCTGTGGGCTGTGCTGAATGCGGACACAGCGGCTACAAGGGCCGCACCGGTGTCTACGAAATGATGGTCGCCGACGACAAGGTGCGCTCGCTGATCCACAGCCGCGCCGCCGAATCGCAGCTTTTTGTCGCAGCTGAAGCGGCCGGCCTGCGCTCGATGCGCGAGGACGGCGAGCGGCTGGTCGCTGAAGGAATCACCTCGCCCGAGGAAGTGATGCGCGTGACAAGGGAATGAGCCCCCCAGTCGCTTCGCTCCTGCCCCCAAGGGGCGCCAACCTGGTGGCCGGGGAACCCGTCCACGGTTGTTGCTTGATAAGCGCCTCGCTGCGCTTGCTGATCGGTGCCAAAACGTATGCCTGCTTATAAATTCGAGGCGCTGACCGCTGCAGGCAAATCGACCACCGGCATCGTAGAAGCCGACAACGCGCGTGCTGCGCGCGCACAGTTGCGGTCGCAAGCATTGGTGCCGCTGGAGGTCACTCAGGTCGCGTCGGCGGGCACCCAGGGTCAGGGCCTGCGTTTCACGGCGCGGGTGTTCTCGACGACCGGCCTGGCGGTGTGGACGCGCCAGCTGGCAGGTCTGGTCGGCAGCGGTCTGCCGCTGGAACGCGCGCTGACCGCACTGAGCGACGAGGCCGAAGACCCGCGCCAGCGGGAGCTGGTAGCCCACCTGCGCTCGGAGGTCAATGCCGGCTCGCCGTTCGCCCGTGCGCTTGGCAGCGCCGAGCGGGAGTTCGACGACGTCTACCGTGGCGTCGTTGCTGCTGGTGAGCAAAGCGGTGCGCTGGGACAGGTGCTGGAGCGCTTGGCCGACGACCTGGAAGAGCGCCAGGCGCTGAAGGCCAAGCTGATCGGTGCGACGCTGTACCCGGCGATCGTGTCGGTGATCGCACTGGTGATCGTGATCTTCCTGGTCACCTATGTGGTGCCACAGGTCGCCTCGGTGTTCACCAGTTCGAAGCGCGCACTGCCTGCGCTGACCATTGCGATGCTGAGCACCAGCAGCTTTTTGCGCAGCTACGGCTGGCTGCTGCTGCTGGCGATCGGTGCGGGCGTCGGCACCTTGCTGCTGATGCTGCGCAACCCACTGTTCCGCGAGCGCTTCGACGCCGGTTGGCTGAACCTGCCGCTGATCGGCCGGCTCGCGCGTGGCTACAACGCAGCGCGTTTCGCCGGCACGCTGGCGATGTTGGCCGGCGCTGGCGTGCCGATCCTGAAGGCCCTGCAAGCGGCCGCCGAAACGCTGTCCAACCAGGCGATGCGCAGCGACGCGCTCGACGCATTGGTACGGGTGCGCGAAGGCGCACCCCTGGCAGCAGCACTCGCCGGCAAGAAGCGCTTCCCGGGCCTGCTGGCGATGTTCGCGCGACTCGGCGAGCAGACCGGCCAGTTGCCCGAGATGCTCGACCGTGCCGCCAAGCAGCTGGCGACCGAGGTGCAGCGGCGTGCGCTGCAGATGGCGACCATCCTGGAGCCGCTGTTGATCGTCGCGATGGGCGGCGTGGTGATGCTGATCGTGCTGGCGGTTCTTTTGCCGATCATTCAGCTCAACACCTGGGTGAAATAGAGCCCCCCAGTCGCTGCGCTCCTGCCCCGGAGGGGCTGAGGCTGCGCGCAAGGGCCCGGAAGGGGCCTTGCGGCTGCCGAAGGCCAACGGGCCTGCCAGCCCGTTGGCGCCGCCTTGCGGCCCGGCAAAGCCGGTTCCGCGGGCGTGGCTTGATGGACGCATCGCTGCGCTTGCGTGATGGGTCTGATGGCATGCTGTGTGCATGGCGTTTGACGTGTCAATGCGGTGCTTCTCCGAGGCATGGTGCTGGCGCCACATGGTTGAATGATTCCACCGAGGTTCACTTTTCGGAGGTTCGATGTCTGCTTCCCATGAACTGGTCAAGGTGTCGGGCGCTGGCGGCGGTATCCCGATTGCGCGCATGCGCAGCGTCTACCGCGTGGACGACGTGGGCCGGAAACTCGACAAGCTTCCACACAAGGAACACGAAAATCTGCGTTCGACTTACGAGCGCATGCTCGAACTCGGACCAGAGCGCTTCCAGGTCAAGCCGTCCGGGCTGCCGGTGATGGATCACCTGTACGACGACCTGCCGAACTTCCATCAGGTACTTGACGACGTGAGGCGCCAGCTCGCGCTGTGCGAAGACAGCCGCGATGCGCTCGAGATCACGCCCTTGCTCCTGCTCGGGCCACCCGGCATCGGCAAGACGCATTTCGCACGCGAGCTGTCGCAGCTGCTAGGCACCGGCATGGGCTTCATCTCGATGAGCTCAATGACGGCGGGCTGGGTGCTGTCAGGCGCGTCGAGTCAGTGGAAAGGCGCACGGCCGGGCAAGGTCTTCGAGACCTTGGTCGACGGCCAGTATGCGAACCCGGTGATGGTGGTCGACGAGATCGACAAGTCGGGTGGCGAGCACGCCTACGACCCGTTGGGCGCGCTTTACAGCCTGCTCGAACACGACACGGCAGGAAGCTTCATCGACGAGTTTGCCGAGGTACCGATCGACGCCAGCCAGGTCATCTGGGTCGCCACCGCGAACGATGCGCGGGGCATTCCCGACCCGATCCTGAACCGGATGAATGTCTACGAGGTGCAGGCGCCGGACCGCGACGCCGCGCGACGCATCGCCTCAAAGCTGTACGCCTCGATCCGCTCCAGCCACGACTGGGGCAGCCGCTTCGACGAACAGCCGGGCACCGACGTGCTCGACCGCATGAGCGACATGGCACCACGCGAGATGCGCCGCGCCTGGATGACAGCTTTCGGTAACGCCAGGCTCGATCGCCGCTGGCAGATCTCGACGGCCGACCTGCCGGATGGTCAACAGCGGCGCACGACGATGGGCTTCGTGCACTGATTTCGGCAGTGACTGGCGCGACCCAGGCGCGCCGTATCATCATCGGCATGCCTGTCTCCCTCGCTGGCCAGCTGGTGGTTGCGATCTCATCACGCGCCTTGTTCGATTTCGAGGAGGAGAACGAGGTCTTCGAGGCCAGCGACGACCGCGCCTACATGCGACTGCAGCTCGATCGACTGGAGGTGACGGCCAAGCCCGGCGTCGCGTTCTCACTGGTCAACAAGCTGCTGGCGTTCAACCACGCCACATCAGCGGACGCCACCGACTCATCACCCACGCAGCGCGTCGAAGTGGTGATCCTGTCGCGCAATGACCCGGTGTCTGGCATGCGGGTGTTCCGATCTGCCAAGCAGCACGGCCTGCCGATTCAGCGTGGCGTATTCACCCGGGGGCATCCGCCCTGGCGCTACCTGCAGCCGCTGAACGCGAACCTGTTTCTGTCCACCAACGAAGCCGATGTGCGCTCCGCCCTCGAAGCGGGCGTGCCAGCCGCCCGCGTGTACCCTCATTCGGCGCGCGCTTCGGCGGCACATCCGAACGAGGTGCGCATTGCCTTCGACGGCGATGCGGTGTTGTTCTCGGACGAGGCCGAGCAGGTCTTCCAACGCGCCGGTTTGAGCGCGTTCCAGGAACACGAGCGCGACCGAGCCGAGAAGCCCCTGGCCGCCGGACCGTTCAAGCCGTTGCTCGAGGCGCTGCAACGGCTGCAGCACGCGGCCACGCCTGCCATGAGCATCCGCACCGCGCTGGTGACTGCGCGCAGCGCGCCGGCCCACGAGCGCGCGATCCGCACGCTGATGGACTGGGACATCGAGATTGACGAGGCGATGTTCCTCGGCGGACTGGCCAAAGGCGAGTTCCTGCGCGAGTTCGAGCCGGACTTCTTCTTCGACGACCAGACCGGCCACATCGAAAACGCGGCACCGCACGTCCCGGCCGGACTGGTCGCCTCCGGCGTGCTGAACCGCTGACGCTGTCAGCTGCTCAGCTCAAGGTCACACGCGCGAATTTTCGCTTGCCCACCTGCAGAACATAAGTCCCGGCGCCGAGCTTCAGGCCACGGTCGCTGACGACGTCACCATCCACCTTGACGCCGCCGCCGTCGACCAGCCGAAGCGCTTCACTGCTCGACGGCGCCAACGCAGCCTCGCGCAGCAAGGCCCCGATCCCCAGCGGGGCGCCAGCAATCGCCAGCTCGGGGATGACATCCGGCACACCACCGCGTGCGCGCAGGTTGAAATCGTTCTCCGCCGCATCGGCCGCAGCGGCGCTGTGAAAACGGGCGGTGATCTCCTTGGCCAGCATCACCTTCGCATCCTTCGGATTGCGGCCGGCCTCGACCTCGGCTTTCAGCGCTGCGATCTCCTCCTCGGAGCGGAAACTCAGCAGCGTGAAGTAGCGCCACATCAGTGTGTCGCTGATCGACAGCAGCTTGGCGAACATCTCGTTGGGCGCTTCGCTGATGCCGATGAAGTTGCCCTTGCTCTTGGACATCTTCTCGACGCCATCCAAGCCCTCGAGCAGCGGCATCGTCAGGATGCACTGCGGCTCCTGGCCGTACTCGCTCTGCAGCGCGCGACCGACCAGCAAGTTGAACTTCTGGTCGGTGCCGCCGAGCTCGAGGTCGCTCTTCAAGGCAACCGAGTCGTAGCCCTGCATCAGCGGATACAGGAACTCGTGCACACTGATCGGCGTGCCGGCCTTGTAGCGCTTGGTGAAGTCATCGCGCTCCATCATCCGCGCCACTGTGTAGCGCGACGCCAGTTGAATCAAGCCGCGCGCGCCCAGTGGATCGCTCCACTCCGAGTTGTAGCGGACCTCGGTCTTTCCGGCGTCGAGCACGAGCGTGGCCTGCTGGAAGTAGGTCTTCGCGTTGTCTTCGATCTGCTCGCGGGTCAGCGGCGGTCGCGTGGCGTTGCGGCCTGACGGATCACCGATCGTCGACGTGAAATCGCCGATCAGGAAGATCACCGTGTGGCCCAGATCCTGCAGTTGCCTGAGCTTGTTCAACACCACCGTGTGACCAAGATGAATGTCAGGGGCAGTCGGGTCGAGTCCGAGCTTGATGCGCAACGGTATGCCCGTGGCCTCGGCGCGTGCCAGCTTGTTCAGCCAATCGGCCTGTGGGAGCAGTTCATCGCAACCTCGTTGCGTGGCACGGAAAGCCGCCAGGACACGTTCTGTCACAGGAAATGTGCTCAAGCCGGGCGTCTTCGGGTCGATGTGGTCAAGTGGCGACATGTCGGGAAACTACGTAATAAAAGACGGGGCAATTGGCGCATTCAACCTGTCGAAACCGGCCGAACCCGTCGTTATACTTCTGTCTCGTTTTGGGGCATCGGCAAGCGCAGGGATCTCGAGTCAGGCTGCCGCTCTCACCTGTTTGGACCGCTCCACAGTTTACGGGACTGGTTTACACAGCCGCATTCATCTGGCTTGCGTCACGCAAGTCTTCATTCCGAGCGATGCGCTCCCTGAACTTTGACCTCACCTGACTTGATTGATCGCCTGGCTGGCCGTTTGGGCCAGCATGCTGCCAGCCTGGTGCGTCGGCATCCCCGTCGGCTCTACGCTGCCATCCTGCTGAGCTGTGCAGGATTTGGTGTCACAGCTTTCGGTGTGGCGCCGCTTGCATCGATCGACACACAGACCCAACAACTGATCACAGAATCAGTCGTCCCTGCGGACTTGCAGGCGCAGGTTTCGTCGCTGGCCCGGCAAGAGTTATCCCTGCTTCGCAACGACACGACGCGACCAGGCGATACGGTGGACAGTCTGCTGCGCCGAGTCGGCGTCGTTGACGCTGAAGCGGCCGCCTTCCTGCGTCGAGACAAACTAGCGCGCGAGTTGCTGTCGGGCCGCAGTGGCAAAATGGTACAGGTGCGCGCCGACGCATCCGGCCAGATGGATGAACTGATTGCGCGCTACCCGGCCCGTAGCGCCACGCAAGTCACCACGCATTTCACCCGCCTGCGCATCACGCGCGATGGCCATCAGTTCAATGCCCGCATCGAGACAGCGCCGCTGGCCGCAGCGTCGAAGATGGGCAGTGGTGTGGTGGTCAACTCCCTCTTCAATGCGACCGATGAAGCCGGCCTGCCTGATGCCATTGCCACGCAACTGGCTGAGGTCTTCGCGACCGAAATCAACTTTCACCGAGACCTGCGCCGCGGCGACACTTTCTCCGTGATTTATGAAACGCTGACGGCGGATGGCGAGCCGATCACCTGGAACGAATCTGCCGGTCGGGTGCTTGCGGCCGAGTTTGTCAACAAGGGCGAGTCGCACTCGGCGATCTGGTTTGAAAGTACACAAGCGGGTCAACGCGGTGCTTACTTTGACCCGAGCGGTCGCAGCAAGCAGCGCTCCTTCCTGGCCAGCCCGATGGAGTTTTCGCGCGTGACCTCGGGCTTTGCGATGCGCTTTCATCCGATCCTGCAAAACTGGCGCAAGCACGCCGGTATCGACTATGGCGCGCCCACCGGAACCCCGGTTCGCGTTGTCAGCGACGGCATCGTGGAATTCGCCGGTTGGCAAAATGGGTATGGCAATGTTGTCGTGGTCAAGCACGCAGGCGATCGCAGCACGCTGTACGCGCACCTGAGCCGCCTCGACGTGCGCAAGGGACAAGCGGTAGAGCAGGGCATGCGCATTGGCGCCGTCGGCATGACGGGTTGGGCCACAGGGCCACACCTGCATTTCGAGTTCAAGGTCGGCGGTGTGCAGCGTGATCCGTCGATGATCGCGAGCCTGGCCAACACCGTCGCGCTGGCGCCGGCATCGCGTGAGCAGTTTGCGCAACTGGCTCAATCGGCAAAGACCCAATTGGACGTCGCGCGAAGCACGAACCCGGCGAACGCATCGTTCGAGTGAGATTCAACATCCACCTGCTTCTTTTCAAACCAGCCGAGGCCCGCAGCAGCGGGCTTTTTCTTTGGCGGAGAACGGAATGGTGACTCGACTCTTCATCGGACTGATGTCCGGCACCTCGCTCGATGGCGTCGATGGGGTGCTGGTGACGTTCAGCGACACGCCACCGTTTGCAGTCCGGGCCCACGTCCACCGGGCGTTCACAACCGAGTTCGCGGCCGAACTGCTCGCGCTGAACACGGCCGGCAACAATGAACTTCACCGCGCTGCACTGGCGGGCAACGCGATCTCGCAGGCCTACGCGGAGGTGGTGCGAGCCCTGCTCGAATCTGCCAAGGTGACGCCCGCTGAAGTGGTCGCGATCGGGGCCCATGGTCAAACCGTCAGGCACTGCCCTGGCGCGGTCGACGGCATCGGCTACACGGTCCAACTTTGCAATGGTGCGCTGCTGGCCGAGTTGACCGGGATTGATGTGATCGCAGATTTCAGGTCACGCGATGTGGCGGCCGGTGGTCAGGGCGCACCGCTCGTGCCCGCCTTTCACCGCGCAGCCTTCGGCCGCGGCAACGACAGCCTGGCCGTGTTGAACATTGGCGGCATGAGCAACCTGTCGGTCCTGGGTACAGACGGTGGGACATTCGGTTTTGATTGCGGCCCCGGCAACGTGCTGCTGGACCACTGGTGCGCTCTCCATCGCGGCGAGCCGTACGACCGAGATGGGGCATGGGCGGCAGCGGGCTCCGTCCAGGAAGCGCTGCTCGGTGTGATGCAAAACGAGGCTTACTTCTCCATGCCTCCACCCAAGAGCACCGGCCGGGATCTGTTCAACGCGGCTTGGCTCAGGAAGTGCCTGGACCGAGCTGGCGCCATGGGACTGGCACTTGATGCAGCCGACGTGCAGACCACGCTGGCCGAATTGACAGCATGGTGCTGCCAGCAATCGATTGCTCAATACACGCCGGCGGCAAGCCGACTGCTGGTCTGCGGCGGCGGAGCCTACAACGTTGAACTGATGCGCCGCTTGGCGCAGCGTCTTCCGCAGATGAAGATCGAGCCCACAGAAACACTGGGGCTGGCTGCCGATCAGGTCGAAGCCGTCGCGTTCGCCTGGCTGGCGAGCGCTTGGGTCGACCGCCACGCGGGCAACCTGCCCGCCGTCACCGGGGCCCGAGGTCCGCGCATCCTTGGTGCGCTGTACCCGGCAGGCTGAGTAACGTCAGACCGAGAAGCTGGAGCCGCAGCCGCAGGTGGTCGTGGCGTTGGGGTTCTTGATGACGAATTGCGCGCCCTGCAAATCGTCCTTGTAGTCGATCTCGGCGCCCATCAGGTACTGCAGGCTCATCGCGTCGATCAACAGGGTGACACCGTTCTTGTCCATGCGGGTGTCGTCTTCGTTCAGCACCTCGTCAAAGGTGAATCCGTACTGAAAACCCGAGCATCCGCCACCCTGGACGAAGACGCGCAACTTGAGGTCAGGGTTGCCTTCTTCATCGACGAGTTCCTTGACCTTCGAAGCAGCGCTGTCGGTGAAGACCAACGGAGGCGGTGGTTCGTCTTGAGTTGCGGTGAGGTGGTTGTGTTCTGCGGCAGCGTTCATGGGTGCTCCTGAAAATCTTGGGCATCAAAGGCGGATTATGAACCGTGCACCCAGAACGAAAAAGGTCGCCCTGAGGCGACCTTTCGCTGCGTGTGCAATACCGGATCAGCGCTTGCTGAACTGCTTGCGACGACGCGCGCCGTGGAAGCCGACCTTCTTGCGCTCGACCTCGCGGGCATCACGGGTGACAAAACCAGCGCGGCTGAGCTCAGGCTTCAACGCTGCGTCGTAATCGATCAGCGCGCGAGTGATGCCGTGACGCACTGCGCCGGCCTGGCCGGATTCGCCGCCGCCATGGACGTTGACCTTGACGTCGAACGCGGCGTCGTTGGCGGTCAGCATCAAAGGTTGCTTGACGATCATGATCGAGGTCTGGCGGCCAAAGTACTCATCGACGGTCTTGCCGTTGACGAGGATCTGGCCGGTGCCCTTCTTCATGAAGACGCGAGCGACGGACGACTTGCGCCGGCCCGTACCGTAATTCCAGTTACCAATCATCACATGCCCCTTAGATTTCCAGCGCCTTGGGCTGCTGTGCGGTGTGCGGGTGCGTAGCGCCGGCATACACCTTCAATTTCTTGACCATGGCGTAACCCAATGGACCCTTGGGGAGCATGCCCTTGACAGCCTTCTCGAGCGCACGGCCCGGATGCTTGGCTTGCATGTCCTTGAACTTCGTCGCAATGATGCCGCCGGGGTAACCGGTGTGCCGGTAGTACACCTTGTCATTGGCCTTGTTACCAGTGACGCGGAGCTTGTCGGCGTTGACGATGACGATGAAGTCGCCGGTGTCGACGTGAGGCGTGTAAATGGCCTTGTGCTTTCCGCGCAAACGGAGGGCGACTTCACTGGCCACCCTGCCGAGGACCTTGTCGGTCGCGTCGA
>LNFM01005851.1_pt1 | contig 20818 bp, 16 predicted proteins | sample 596031 | NCBI WGS metagenome assembly LNFM01 (sample SAMN04254537, study PRJNA301005) | activated carbon metagenome | isolation source: dual media filters at the Ann Arbor, Michigan drinking water treatment plant | place: USA: Ann Arbor | reverse complement strand
CGAAGCAGGGTCTCGCCGTCATCTACGGGGATCTCGATGGCCTGAAGCAGATCAATGACAAGCTCGGTCACGAGTACGGCGACCGCGCGCTGAAGCAGTTCGCGGGCGTGATGCAGAGCGTGTTTCGCGACTCCGATGTTGTCGCCCGTCTCGGGGGCGACGAGTACGCGGCGCTCGTCTACAACGTGACCGAGGAGCAGCTCGCCAGGGTGGTCGAGCGGCTGCGCATCGCGACGGACGCTTCGCCTCCGATCGGGGGGTATCGGCTCGGCGTGAGCCTGGGCACGGCGTGGCTCGCACCGGGCGAAGTCCGCTCGCTCGACGATCTGATCAGCGAGGCCGACACGCGCATGTACGAGGCCAAGCGGGCGCGGAAGCAGACGCCGATCGGACCGCTACGCTACATCTCGGCGCAACCGCAGATCTCCGCCCGCCCGGAACGCGTAGCCGCTGCCGGCGACTAGCAACGCGGACGGGACGAGCAGGGCCAGCGCACCGAGACGCGCCGCGCTCACCGCGCCGACCACGCTGCCGACGAGGAACGTGACGACGATCATCAGCAGCAGATGAGTACGAGAGGCGAGGGGGGCCGCCGCGGGGGCGTCGCCCGCGACGAGGCGTAGCTTCGTCCGCTCCGCGATCCGCGCGCGCCAGTGCCGGAACCAGCGCGCCGACTCGATGCCGAGGTCCGTGACGATACCGGTGAGGTGTGTGGTGCGGACCACGGCGCCCGAGAGGCGAGTCACGAAGCTGTTCTGCATCCCCATGGCGATGCAGAGCAGGACCGCCTGCACGTCGTGGAACCGCGGGTTGCGCGTGTCCATCACGTGCGACAGCAGGGCGAAGCTCACGAGCAGCATCGCCTCGAGGAGCAGCAGCCCACCGTAGACGCGAGACCGGGCCCGCACCACATTGCTCTCGATCGCCATGCTCGCGATGAAGGTCCCCGCGAAGTACGCCGCCACCAGCAGGAGCGCGAACGGCGCGGCGGAGAGGTTCGAGACGAGGTCGTCGGCGAAGCGGCCCACGTTGCCGGTCACGTGCGAGGTGAACGAGCCGATGAAGATGAAGCCGGCCGAGTTCACGAAGCCCGCGACGAGCGCGAGAAACCCTGCGAGCTGGAGATCATGATGGTGGGTTCGCTCGGAGCCCTCGTGACGGAACACGGCCCCGCCAGCGTACGCCTCGGCCCGAGTCAAAGCGAAATCGTTTCACTCGACGGTGGGCGCGCAGCTCGCCGTGCCCTGGCCGTCGTCGATCTGGATCGACTCGGACAAGTTCTGCGACCACCCGCCGTACTCGAAGTTGACGCCGTGGGAGGTGTAGCTCGTGGACGCGCACACCAGTGCGCGATCCGTCACGCGCTGACGCATCCGGGTCTGCCGGAAGCTCGAGCCCTCCGAGGGCTCAGGTCCGAACCGGTCCGACTCGTTGGTGCTGCGCTCGACGAGGATCTGATCGCCGACGGTGATGGTGGCCGCGGGCGCGTCCCACGGCAGGCTGACGAGCGCGAGGGAGAACGGACCGTCGCTCGTTCCCAGTGCGCCATGGAGATACTGGAGCCGCCCCTGGATCGCAGGGTCGAGCGGGGGCGTCGCCTCGATCGTCACGGCGCGGGCGGTCGTCGCCGGGCCTACGATGCGGACCGATCGACCCACATTGCAGAGCGCCTCGTCACTGCCCCCGACGATCTGGACCTGTAGCTCCAGCTCCTGTCCGTTCTCGACCCGCGTCACGACCTCCTCCAGCACCAGCTGGCGACAGGTGGGGCGCCACGCGGGCACGTGGTGGCCCTCGACCGACGAGTCGAACTCGTAGGTCACGACCCGCTTCGCCCCCAGCACGCCTGCCGTCGTCGGTCCTGTCGCGCGCGGCCCGGCGCATCCTGCCACCAGCGCGATCCCGACCAGTCTCCTGAACACCGTCATGGCGGACGCAAACGCACCTACCGCGGAAACGTTTTGATCAGCTCCGCCGTCGCGGCCACGGCCTCGGGCCCGAGCGCCGTGATCGACGCGTCGTCGGGCTTGATCTCGCCGCGCCAGAGGGCTCGCCAGCGTGCATGGAGGACGCGCGGCGGCGGGCCGCTGACGACGGGGACCTCGAGGCCGCTGACCCACGCGAGATCGTCGCCGAGGAGCTCGAGCTGCCACCGGCCGGCGGGCTCGCCGAGTGCGGGGATGAAGCCATAAAAGGCGGGGACCTGTGTCGACGGCACGGTCGTGGCGAGGATCGCGAGGTCGCTGCCCGACAGCGCGAGGCCGGCGGCCTTCGCGGCGGCATCGAGGCGGCCGGCCCCCGCTTCGTAGCGCGCCCGGGCGAGCGCGAGGAGGACCGACTCGGTCTCTCCGATCGTCGTCGCGTACGTCGCGGGAGGGAGGGTCGGGACGACGGTGTCGAGGCGGGCTTCGCCGAGCAGCTGGAAGCCACGTCCGCGCGGGAGGGCGCGACTCGGATCGAGGCGACCGAAGGCGAACTGATCGGAGCCAGCGATCTTCTTCGCGCGCAGCGCGTTGGCGACGTCGACGTCGGAGGGGCCGAGCGGCGCGAGGGTCAGATCCGGGCGCAGCCCGGCGATGCCTTGCTCGTGACGGAGCGCGGCCCACGGGATGACGCGCGTGGCGACGAAGGTGCCGGGCCCCGGCGGCAGGCTGCCGGCGACGTCGGTCGCGAGCCGGGCCGGGGTGTGGCGTGGATTGTCGACGATGAGGACCGTGCCGGTCGCGAGGGCGAGTCCGACGAGCGGGACCGCCGCCCCGACGGCGACGACCGCTCGCCGGGGCGAGTCCTTCGGGAGGAGGCGCGTGATCGCGGCCGGGACGATCCCGACGGCGATCGCGAAGAGCCCGAGCAGCGGACTCGGCGACGGATCGACGAGCACGGTGTGGAGGGCGGCGAGGAGGATCGCGCCAAAGAGCCCACGCGCGTGGGGCAGGCCGGTCAGCGCGCCGAAGGCGCCCGCGAGGAGCCCGACCCCGACGAGGAGCGAGGCCGAGCCGACGCCCGTGGCCGCGACGGCGGCGGCGAGGTCGGCGCGGATCGGCGGGAGCGAGCCCATGACGCCCATCCAGAGGAGGACGATCAGCGCGCCGAGGCCGGCCAGGGCCGGGACGAGGGGCGTGGTCTTGCGATGCCAGAGGCCAACCAGCAGGACGAGACCTGTGCCGAGCCACGGTGCACTCCCGACGACGACGGCACACGCGGCGAGGGCGGAGAGGGCGCGACGCGGGTTTGGATCCCGGGCCTGCTCCAGGGCGAAGGCGAGGGCCCACACGGTGCCGCAGGCGGCCAGCATGGCGGGGCCGGGCTCGGCGGCGGCGAGGCGCCACGGGGGCGCGAGGACGAGGAGGACGGCCGACAGCGCCGCAGCCACGGGCTGGGCGGGGAGCAGCGCCCGGACGGCGTGGATCACGCCCACGAGCGTGATGGCGCCGATGAGGGCGGAGAGGGCCGCGAGGCGAAAGCCCGGCTCCCCGACGGGAAGTGCCGCCGCGACGCTGGCCAGCAGGTGGTACAGCGGGGAGAGCGCCGTGCGCTGGAGCTGCGTGGCAATCACGGTCTCGACGCTGCCGCTCCCCCAGCCGGGGCCACTGGTCGCGGTGGCGATGAGGATGACCCCGGCTACGACCCCGATAGCGAGATCGACGCTGGCTTGAGTGACGCGAACCACGCGGCAAGTCTATATAATCGGCGGGTCCATGGCCTCGATCCGGATCGTCGATGACTGGTTGCGGAGCCCGGCTTCCGCGCCGAGTCACTACCGGTCGGTCATGGTCATCACGGAGAAATGGGCGGAGCAGCGGGTCCTGATGCGCGCCTACGCCGATAGCCGCGACCAGCTGCGACCCACGATCGTGCTGCACGGGGTCGAGCTGGCCATCGGGCCGGCGGGGCTCGATGTGAACGGGCCCTGGGGCATCCACGTGAGCGATCCCGACGCGGGCCGTGCGCAGTTCGTGAAGGAACAGCTCGAGGCGGCGGCGCGTCGGCTGGCCGGTAGCAAGGGCAATCCCCCCCGCCTCGCCGACGAGGAATCGAGCTTCGAGCGCGAGCCGACGGCGAACTGGGGGCCCGGGGCGCCGCGCATCCTGCCCAAGCGTCCCGATGCCCGGGCGGGCGGCCCCGACGTCAGCTACGTGGCCCCCATCGGGGCGGCGCGCGTGCCGCAGTCCCAGGCCGCGACGTACGTCCCGCAGCAGCAAGCGGCCGTCGGCGGGTCTTCGCAGTCGAGCGTGAAGATGGCGTCCCAAGGCGAGCTCCGGAAGACACCCCACCCGTACCCGGCCCGGGCCCGGTCGCGAACGCGGCAGCCCATGTCCGTCGAGAAGTCGACGAACCTCGGGTACACGTCGGGCTCCGGAGCGCAGTCGGCGGTCGTCCGGCTGGGGCTCTCGCCGGCGGTGTCCGCGCGGCTGGGGCGGCTGGTGGATCGGATGGTGCCGCCGGACTTCCAGATCAGCACCGCCGAGCGCAAGGTCCTGAACGCGCTCGGCGAGCAGGAGCTCTCGGCCCGGGCCATCGGGAACATGCTGGACCTCTCGGACCCGATGACGTTCATGGAGAACCTGACCCGCAAGCTCGAGGCCCAGGGCCTCGACCTCGTCGAGCCGGGGGACCTCCGGGGCGGCGAGCCGACGTATCGTCTCCGTCGATAGAGATCGCGCTGTACTCGTGCTAACCACGGGTCCCCATGCAGGTCCGCATCGAAGACGTGTCCCCCGTCGAGAAGAAGATGTTTGTCGAGATTCCGTGGGACACGGTGAATCAGAAGCTGGGCAACGCGTACCGCGAGCTCGGTAAGGGCGTCGCTCTCAAGGGTTTCCGCAAGGGCAAGGTCCCGCGCCCGGTCCTCGAGCAGGTCTACGGCCAGCGCGTGAACTACGAGGTGATGAACGAGCTCGTCCGCGAGTCGTTCTTCAAGGCGAACCAGGAGCACAACCTCGCCGCCGTCGCCGAGCCGCGCGTCGAGGACTTCCAGGCCATCAAGAAGGGCCAGCCGTTCACCTTCCAGGCCGTCATCGAGGTGCGTGGCGCCGTCGAGCCGACGGACTACCGCGGTCTCGAGATCGAGAAGCGCCGCCTCGACGTGAAGGAAGAGGCCGTCGACGAGGCGCTGAAGACGCTCGTTCGCGAGCACACGGAGCTGAAGCCCATCGAGGGCCGCGAGACCACGCAGGCCGGCGACATCCTCGGCCTGTCGGTCACGGGCACGATCGGCGAGCACCAGATCAATCAGCCGCAGTTCGCGCTCGATCTCGAGGACGAGGAGCGCGAGCCGGTCCCGGGCATGCGCGCGGCGCTCACGGGCGTGCCGATCAACCTGAAGGACAAGGACCTCGAGATCCAGATCCCCGACGACTGGAAGGACGAGTCCGTGAAGGGCCGCACGGCGAACCTCAAGGTGACGATCCTCGAGGCGCGCATGAAGGACGTCCCCGCCCTCGATGACGAGCTGGCGAAGGACACCGGCAAGGCCGAGACGCTCGACGGCCTCAAGGCCGTGCTCCGCAAGGAGCTCGAAGCGAAGGAGACCGAGACGATCGATCGCGAGGCGCGCGAGGGTGTGCTCCGCGAGCTGATCAAGAAGAACCAGATCCCGGTCGCGGCCTCGCTCACCGAGCGCGCGGTCGAGATGCAGTTCCGTCGCCTCCGCCAGATGCTGGGCATGAAGCCGGAGCGCGGCACGCCCGGCCTGACGGACGACCTGCGCGAGAAGATGCGCCCGGCCGCGTCGGACGAGGTCCGTGGCCAGCTCCTCCTCGAGGCGATCGCCGACAAGGAAGGTCTGAAGGTCTCGCCCGACGAGATCACCGCTCACATCGAGCAGACGGCGAAGGCGCGCAACGTCGCGCCGGCCAAGCTCCGCGCCGAGTGGCAGCGCGACGGTCGCCTCGACAACGTCGAGTACTCGCTGCGCCAGGAGAAGGTGCTCCAGTTCCTCGTCGGTCAGGCGAAGATCACCGAGGTCGAGAAGCTCACGCAGCAGGGTCAGCCGCTGCCCGAGGGCGGTCCGGACCACGGCGAGGAAGGCCATGTCCACGGCCCCGACTGTGACCACGGCTGAGATCGGGAGCCCGAGCCCCGACAGCGTCCCGATCACTCTGGACCTGCCGAAGGGGCTCGTCAGCGAGGCTGCGTTCAAGTGGCCCGCCGACCCGATGGCCCGCGGCGGCATGGCGCAGATCTTCGCGGGCGAGGATCGGCGCCTGGGGCGCACCGTCATCCTGAAAGCCCCGCGCGAAGGCGAGGATCTCGCTCCCGGCCTCGCCGACATGTTCCAGCGCCGCGTGACCGCGGAGGCGCGGATCCTCGCGAAGCTTCAGCATCCGTCGATCGTCACGATCTACGAGCTGGGGAAGTCGACGGTCGGGTGGCCATTCTGCGTGCTGGAGCGTGTCGACGGGGTGTCGCTGCGCGACAAGCTCGACGATCTGGCCGAGCGGGAAGCGCACGACGGGAAGCCGCGCACGCGCGAGCGCCTGGAGCTCCTCGCCAACTTGATCTCCATCGCGGAGGCGCTCGCGTATGCGCACGAGCGTCGCGTCGTGCACCGCGACTGCACGCCGAACAACATCTTGCTGGGCAAGCGCGGCGAGGCGACGCTGATCGATTGGGGGATCGCACGCGACCTCGATGCGCCGTCGCAGAGCGAGCCGTCGCTCGATGACGACCCCTCGATGAGCGGCCGCGGCGTGACGATCAGTGCCGGGACGCCGCCCTACCTGCCGCTCGAGCAGACCCAGGGCCGCGCGGCGGATCCCAGCTTCGACGTGTACTCGTTCGGCGTGACCCTCTACGAGGTCGTCGCTGGCAAGCCGCCGTTCGAGTGGAAGCTGCTGGACTCCGCCGGCGAGCGGTCCCGGCAGCTCGCGACGTTCCTCGAGTGGCTGAAGCAAGGCGATCCGATCGCGCCGGCGATGCCGAAGGACCCCGAGCTCTCCGGCATCATCGCGCGCGCTCTCACGCACGACGCCGCCCAGCGCTTCACGTCGGACGAGCTGCTCCGCGCGCTGAAGCAGTACCTCACCGGCGACCTCGTCTTCTCGCATCGCTACTCGATGACGGGGCGCCTCTCGCGCTGGGCCCGCCGCAACAAGGCCGTGACCGTCGGCGCGGGCGCTCTCGTGGTCTTTCTCGTCGGTGGCGCGCTGGTCTGGGCGCAGCTCGCGCGGCAAGAGCGCGATCGGATTCGCCTGCAGAACGACGCCATCGCGGCGCGCGCCGATGCCCAGGAGAAGGCCACGATGGCGCAGTCCGCCGAGGCCGAGGCCGAACAAGCGAAGAAGGACGCCGAGGAGGCGCAGAAGCGCGGCGAGAACTCCGAGGAGAAGCGCAAGATCGCGGAGCAGAAGCGTCTGGCAGCGCTCAAGGCGAAGAAGGACGCCGAGACCGCGAAGGATGCAGCGCTCGGCACCGCCGCGCAGGCGAACTCGCGCTACCAGGAAGCGATGAAGGCGCGCGATGCCGCCGAGTCGCAGCGCTCGGTCGCTCTCGTCGAGCGTGACGTGGCTCGCACGGCGCAAGCCGATGCGGAGCGCGAGCGCGATGCGGCGCAGAAGGCGGCCCAGGCGGCCGAGCGCGACCGGGAGACCGCCCGGACCGCCCAGGCTGCCGCCGAGAAGGCGCGCGACGATGCGAAGAGTGCCGCCACCGCGGCCGAGCAGGATCGCGATGCGGCCCGCGAGGGCCAGACGCGTGCCGAGCAGGATCGCGATTCGGCGCGGGAAGCGGCGACGGCCGCCGAGCGCGACCGCGATGCCGCCCGGGCCGCCCAGCGCGACGCCGAGCGCGAGCGTGACGAGCTGCGCCGCAAGCTCGAAGAGGCGCAGCGACCGCCGCCGCCACCGCCACCGCCGAATCCGTAGACTACCTAGCTCTGGGCGGTGCCCGCGTCGTGGCGGAGGAGCTCGCGCAGCGCCTGCTCGAGGCCGACCGGCGAGAGGTTGTCCCCCGCGACCGATGCCAGCTCCGCGCTGCTCTTGGAGAGCGCCTGCTGCACCACGGCGAGGCGGGCGAGCGCACGCTGCATGACCGCGATGGTCTCGGGCGTCGCGCCCTCACTCTCGAGGAGGGCGACGGCGATCTCGATGGTCTGGAGCGGCGTGTTGGCGCGATCGCGCAGGGAGAGCAGCATGCGGGCGACGTCGCCGAGCATGCGCGCCCGTTGCTCCGCGGCGGCCACGCGTTGCTCGAGCTCGCGCCGGCGACTGCGCGTGTGCAGCATGAGGACCGCGAGCACCGCGAGAAGCAGCGTCATCCACGGTTCGCGCGTGACGCTCTCGCCCGCACCCGCGGCGACGAACACGCGGGCGAGCGCCGATGCGTGGGCCGTGAAGAGCACGACCAACACGATGCCAAGGCGTCGCGTAGGGGCTCCGATCGCGATGCCCAGCAGCACGAAGTGGTGCGGCATGAGCGGCTCGCTCAGGTGACCCGCCTCGAGGTCGTACATCGCGGGCAGCCACAGGCCGAGCAAGAACGGCAGGGTGACCGCGGCACAGGCGAGCTCGCAGCCCACCAAGGTCCGGGGGCGGCGACGGGAGAACCATACGGCCACCACCGCGGCGAGCAGGCCGTGAGCCGTGTCGAGCGCGAACACCTCCGGATGGGCCCGGTCGCGCGGGTCGAAGAGGAGCGCGGCCACGTTCGTGAGCGCGATCAGGATGGCCACGAGCGCCGTCGCACGCGCGGCCTCGCTCACATGAAAGGCCGTCTGACCTCCGTCTAGCGCGCCCGGGTTGGTCTTCACAGCTACTCGGACCCGGATCGGAATGTACAGTGTTGGCGATGCTGTTGGTCGTGGACGATGACGAGGACCTGCGCGAGATGTTCGGACGCTTGTTCTCGAGCGCACGCATACCGCATGTCAGCGCGTCCTCCCTGTCGGAGGTCGAGGCCCTCGGTGCCGTCCTGCCGGAGCTCGACGTAGCCCTCGTGGACATCAACCTCGGGGCGGGCCAGCCCTCGGGGGTAGACGTGGCCAGGTGGCTCAAGGACCACGGTTACACCCCGCGGATCATCTTCATCACCGGCCATGCTCCGGAGCACCCGCTGGTCAGCGCCGCCGGGGACACCGGCCACGTGCTCGAGAAGCCTGTCCCGCCGGCCGAGCTGCTCCGCATCGTCCGCGGCGGGACGTGAGCTACCGCCGGCGCGCGGACAGGAAGCCCGCCCCCACGAGGAGCGCGCCCACGCCGTTGAGCACCAGCATCTGGTAGACGCGCCCGAGCGACCAGAGGCGCGTGAACCAGACCAGCGCGATGCTCGAGGTAACCGGACGACTCGACGTGAAACTCGCGCTGACGCCGCTCCCCGTTGCCGTTGTGTCGCTGCCCGATCCAGGGGTAGCGTCATGCCCATGCGTCTCGCCTCCGTTTGTGCTGCCCTCCTGGGGCTCGCGAGCTGTGACATCGCCAAGATCACGGTGAACACGACCTCGAAAGTGCTGCTGCGGGCGCAGCCCAGCCTGAAGATGGAGGCCGACTACGAGCTCGCCCGCCAGGCCATCCCCGGCACGCTGAAGACCGTCGAGGGCTTCTGGATCGTGGACCCCGAGAACCCGCGGCTCATCAAGATCCTCACCGAGGGCTTTTGCCAGTACGGATCGGGCTTCGTCGAGGATGACTGGGAGGCGGCGAAGTTCGCCAAGGACATCGACGCGGTCGAGTATCACAACGAGCGCTCGACGAAGATCTTCACGCGCTGCCTGAACTACGCGCTCGCCAACCTCGGCGAGCGTTGGCGGACCGAGATCTTCGGGAGCCCGGAGGTAGTCGCCAAGCTCCTCGCCGATACGAGCGTCTACTGCCGCTTCTCGCTCCTGTTCGCGAGCCTCGCGCTGGGCTCGCTCGTGAACCACAACCTCACGCGCGTGGAGATGCTCGGGAACCTGCCCACCGTCGAGGCGATGCTGATGCGCGTCCTCGAGATGGACGCCGAGCGCCCGCCGGAGGACAAGGCGCATGCCGCGCTCCCCCACATCGCGCTCGGCATGCTCTACACGGGGCGCGCCAAGGCGCTGGGCGGCGATCCCGATCGGGGCCGGAAGCACTTCGAGGAGGCGATCAAGCTCACCGACGGCAAGTACCTGTTGCCCCGCGTGCTGATGGCCTATCGGGTCGGCAAGGCCAACAACGACCGGACGTTCTTCTACGAGCAGCTGAAGATCGTCCTCGAGACCGCACCGAACGTCTGGCCCGAGCAGCGCCTCGCCAACGAGGTCGCGCACCGCAAGGCGCGCCGCTACCTCAAGTACGGCAAAGACATCTTCGAGTAGCGGCTACTTCTTCGACCAGAGGTCGCCAGACCAGGTGAGGCCGACGAACAGGAGCGGCACGGCCTGGCTGACATCCGCGCCCGTGCGGAAGCGATGCTCGAGGTGCCACTGCGACGAGGCGACGATCGTCGGGGTGTGGAACTTCGAGCCGTCATCCTCGGAGAGCCGGTAGGCGGCGAAGAGGCCAAGCCGCTGGATGCTGTTGTTCACGTCGGCGTCGTCGCCGGCCGCGAAGTGGCGGTCCTGGTAGCGCGGGCTCGAGATGTGATAGCGGAGCCCGACCAAGAAGCCGGGCTTGATCTCGTAGATGGCGTCGGCGTCGTTGAACAGCACCCAGCCGTCATTCGGGACGAGGACATCGAAGAACTGATCGTAGAACGTCGAGTCGCCCGCTCGCAGGTCGGCGTTGAAGTAGACGGCGCGGAAGTTGTTGCGAACGGCGACGGGGCCGACCTTCAGCTGGACGAGGGCACCCAGCGTGGCCTGCTCGAACGTCGTCTTGTAGTTGCGCTCCGCTGCGCCGTTGTCGCCGATGGTCGTGTCGGAGAAGTCCGAGCCGGCTCCCGGGAACGACTGGAACAGGTTGAACGTGCCGAAGTAGTAGCCACGCTCGTAGGCCGCGGTGAACCGCAGGGCGGCGACAGGCTGGACATCGACCTGCGCGCCGATACGGCCAAACGCGGGGCTGACCGTCGGGATCAGGCCGATCGCGAGGTAGTTGTCGCGCAGGAGCGCGCCTTCGCCCTTGTAGAACCGATACCGGTACTGGAGGTTCGGCTGCAGGAACAGACCGAGGGGGTTCACCCGCATGGCGGCGTAGCCCGTGTTCATGATCCGATGCTTCGGGATGTCGGGCTCCGCCCCGCAGCAAATGGTCTTACCCGCGGTCAGATCTGCGGCGGCCGGCCGCCCGCCGATCGCCAGCGCCGTGAAACCGCACAGAACCGTCACTCCAATCGAGAGAGCACGCACGACGAATACCCTCGCACATTCCCGCGGGGCATAGGAGGGGGGGCGCAAGCGACTGTTGACCGTCAATGCCGCATTCATGCCAGCGTGGCGCCCGCGTACTCGGCGATCGAGCGGAAGGAGTTGTCGCCGATCACGACGTGGTCGATGACGGGGATGCCCAGGAGCTGGCCAACTTCGCGCAGGCGGCGGGTGAGCTCCAGGTCCTCGTGCGACGGCGTGGGATCGCCCGTCGGGTGGTTGTGGACGAGGACGGCCCCGGCGGCCGCGCACTTGATGAGCGGGCGGAAGACCTCGCGCGGGTGGACCTCGACCCCGGCGACGGTGCCGCGGGCGACCTCGGTGATATCGAGGAGCCCGTTGCGGACGTCGAGCCCGATGGTCAGGAAGACTTCTTGCTGGAGGCCGGCGATGCGGGGACCGACGAGCGCGTAGACGTCGGCCGGGGCCGAGAGGACGGCCCGATGCTGCTCGCGCTCGAGCGCCCGACGGCCGAGCTCGAAGGCGGCGGCGATCCGCGTGGCGCGAGCGGTGCCGACGCCGGAGACCTGCGCGAGCTCCCGCGGCGTCGAGCGGGAGAGCTGAGCGATGCCATGTCCGGCCCGGACGAGCTCGGCGGCGACGTGGTAGGCGGAACGAGCCCGGGTGCCCGTGCCGACCAGCATGGCGAGGAGCTCCTCGTCGCCAAGGGTGGACGTGCCATCTCGCCAGAGTCGCTCGCGTGGACGATCGGAGGAATCAGACATGGCGGCACTGACCGCAAGCGGTGCGCCATGCGGTCGCCCCAGACGTGACGCGCGGTTACGAGGCGCCGTGTACGGTGGCCGGACGCGAGCAACGAAAGTTGCCGGTGCTATCGTCGGCGGGATGGCGGTCCCTGCGGAACGCGACCCGTTGATCGGGTCGATGGTCGGGGCGTACCGCGTCGAGAGCTTGCTCGGGATGGGCGGCATGGGCCGCGTGTACGCGGGCGTGCAGCCGGTGATCGGGAGCCGGGTCGCGATCAAGGTCCTGTCGGCCGAGCATGCGATGCGCGGCGACCTGGTGGAGCGGTTCTTCGCCGAGGCGAAGGTCGTGAACCTGATCCGTCACGAGAGCATCGTGAACATCATCGATCTTCATGCGCTGCCGGATGGGCGGCCCTACATCGTGATGGAGTTACTCGAGGGGGCGCCGCTGGGGGCGGTGCTCGAGCAGTCGGCGCGCCAGCACCGGCATCTTCCTCTCGGCGGGATCGGTCGCATGCTCGGCGAGGTGCTCGATGCGGTGGGGGCGGCCCATGACAAGGGCGTGGTGCATCGCGACCTGAAGCCGGACAACATCTTCATCGCCCCGTCGGGGCGGCCCAAGGTCCTCGACTTCGGAATCGCGAAGCTGGATGTCGCCGGAACGTCGACGCGAACCGGGGCGCTGCTGGGGACGCCGTTCTACATGTCGCCCGAACAGTGCGCGGGCCGAAGCGTGGATCATCGGGCGGACATCTATGCGCTCGGCGTGATCCTGTTCGAGTGCGCGACGGGCCAGAAGCCGTTCGTGTCGGAGTCGCTGTTCGAGCTGTTGCGCATGCACGTCGAGCAGGCCCCGCCGCGGGCGCGGGCATTCCGTCCGGATCTGCCTCCCGGCGTCGAGCAGGTGATCGATACGGCGCTGGCGAAGGAGCCGGAGAGGCGGTTCGCGTCGGCGCGGGCGATGGGGGTCGCGCTGCAGCACGCGATCGCGGCGCTGCCGGTCAGTGAATGGGAGCCCCTGGCTCCACCCACCAGGCCGGGGCCTACGCCGGCGCAGATCGCGATAGGCTCGGAGCCGACGGCGTGGATTCCGCCCCCCGCGGAGGTCGCGAAGCCCACGCCGGTGCGCCCGGCGGGCAGCTCGACGCGCGCGCTGATCATCCTCGGGTGCGCGCTCGCCTTGGTCGGCATCGGCATCTCGGTGTTCGCGCTCACCCGGCCGGAGCCGACGTACGCGACGATCGAGCCCATGTCGACGCTCCCGCGGCCCGATGCGGCCCCGACGCCACCGGACAGCGCGGCGATGCGAGCGAGCGGTGGGTCGCAGGTCGCGGGTACGTTGCCGGTGCAGCCGACGCCGAGTGGCGTGCAGACGGTCCTGCCGGCCGATCCCATCGACGCGCCGTTGCCGCCCGATGCTCCCCCGGATGCGCCGATCGATGCGCCGCCGGATGCATCGCCGCTGGCTCAGATCACCTCGACGGTCGCCCCCCCATCGCCTGGCCCGCGGCGTGCGCCCGATGGGTTTCCGCTCGAGAAGATGACGCTGAAGTACAGCGGGTCGACCCAGGTCATCGACGTCGACCGCATGATCGAGTTCGTGGTCTCGCAGGGCCCACTGATCATGTCCGACCTGCGCGTGTATCGCATCGACATGGACGGGCTGCGGAGCGACGGAACGATCGAGAACGGGCAGGAGCTCGCGACGGGCTCGGCCGACATCAGCTTTCGGTTGATCTCCCAGCGCCGCACCGAGCCCGATCCGAACGTGGCGCCAGGCGCCAAGACGCCGGACCGGGACTGCGAGGTGTCAGTGATGGTCGGCGGCCAGGTCTCCGCCAAGCCCGTGTCGAGCGCTTGCGAGCCGCGCAAGAGCTGGACCCCCCGGTGCTCGGTGAAGGCGGTGTGGAAGCTCGCCATCCAGAAGGGTGCGCCCGCGAATGGCCTCGCGCAGCTCGCGTTCTACGCCCCGAAGGGCGACGACTACGTGCGCTGGTCATTCTCGATCAAGACCGCGACGGAGACCGTCTTCTCGCAGTGGTTCTACGACGACTGCAAGGGCGGCGGCCTGCCGAGCGGACCTTAGTTGACCTTAGTTGCCGCTGATCAGGGCGTCGATGCTGAAGAGGCCGCCGTCGATCGGCGCGACCTTGTCGCCCTTGCCGTAAAGATCGAACGGCGCGTAGCCGGCGGCGCGGTAGTGCGTGAAGTCCTGCGAGAAGCCGTCCGAGAGATTCATCTGCGCGCCGAAGCGGAGGTCCATGCGCGACGGCTCGAGCATGCCGAGGAGGACGTAGCCGGCGATCTGCTCGACGTGCGTCGAGAGACCACCCGACTTGCGGACGAGGTTGTCGAAGAGGCGCGTCGCCACGCGCGAGCGCGCCTCGGCGAGCGAGCCCACCGACGCCTCCTCGTAGACCACGCGACGCTGCGCATCGACGGGCACGCGGATCTCGAGAGCGCGCGGACCGATGGGACCGAGCGACGTGATGACGGCCTTCTCGACGTTCAGCAGCTTCTTGTAGTCGGCCTGCGCGGCCGCGAAGATGTCGGACAGCTCGCGCGTCTTCGGCTGGAGGTTGCGCAGCGCGGTCGCGCGGTCGAGCGAGATGTCGTTTGCGGGGTCGATGCGGTCGACCTCCACCGCGCTCGCGTAGGCCTCGAGCGAGCTCTTGAACGAGACCGCGTCACGCTGGGTCATGAGGTACGTGAGCGCCGCGTCGTCGAGGCGGTAGTCGATCGTGAACGTGGCGTCGGGACCGACCAGCTGCGCCTTCGGCTCGTAGGTGGCCTGGGTGGTCATGCGGAACTCGGCGAGCTTCGTCAGCTCGGCCGCCTGCGACGGCGACAGGCGATTCGCGGCGGTGCGCACGGCCTCGACGCCCTGGCGGCGGAGATCCACGACGCGCGCGTTGCTGAGGACGTTGGTGCGGCACGGGTCGAACGCCTGCGAGTTCGGGCACGACGCCTCGACGAAGCGCTCGAGCGCGTTGCCGTGCTGCTCGACCTGCGAGAGAGCCGACATGCCGCCGAGCGCGAGGATCGCCGCGTCGACGTGGTCGAGCATCTTGTCGCGCTCCATGAACTCGTCCGCCTCCTGGAGCTGGACGAACAGGTTCGCTTCACCGCGGGCCTCTCCCGCGTTGTTCGGATCGAAGTTCAGGCCGGAGAGGCCGACGCGCGTGTAGCCGTGCTCGCTGAACCACGAGCCCGCCGACTTGCGGAGCGACTGGAACAGCAGGCTGCGCGCCCCGCCCGGGGTCTGGATGACGACCGAGCCCTCGCTCTGGATCGTGCGCTTGAAGAAGCTCATGCCGAGGATGTCGACGCCGGCGAAGCTCGTCGACGACGAACCCGAGCGCAGCAGATCGAACTCGGCGACGACGCCGGGCTCACCGCGGTTGGCGAGCGCCTGGGCCAGGCGGACATCGCCTTCGAGGGCCTGCGCGAGCGCCGGCGCGATCTCCTGGCCCGTGGCATCGAGGTTGAAGCGGAGGCGCGCCACCGAGACGCGTGACGCGGTGGTGCCGGAGGACACCTCGGCCTTGAAGAGGTTCAGCTTGTCGTTGAGCTGCTTCTGGAGCGCCTTGTCGACGAGGCGGCCGAGGTCGACGTTCACGCCGCCGAGCGAGACATTGCTCTCGAGGAGGCCCTGCACGCCCCACGAATCCTCGATGGCGAGGCGAGCCGACCACTCGCGGACTTTCTGCATGCCGATGTCGACGACGACCTCGTCACCTTCGAGGCGCACGAGCTGGACATCGAGCTGCCCCGCGATCCGCGCGCGGATTCCCGCCGACAGCACGAGGTTGTACGTGATGGCCGCGCCGGGGTTCGCGACGAGGATCGGCACGCCCGCGCCGAGGTTGGCACCCAGGTGGCCTTCGCCCGTGAGCGCGAACGACTCGCCCGGCTTCATCGAGCGGATGTCCGCGATGCCGCGCGGCATGACGAAGCCGCGCAGCTCCTTGAGCGCCTTCAGCGGGCCGCGGGCCACACCCGACAGCTCGCTCTTGTACGCGCCGATCACGCGGGCCTCGATCGATCCCCCGGCTCCGAAGCCGACGCGCACGTCAGAGCTACCGAAGCCGCCGACCGAGTGCCCCCAGTCCGCATTGGCGTTGATCCGGAAGGCGCTCTCGACGAACACCGTGTCCCGGCCGCCCATCAGGTGCTCGCGGCGGATCTGATTCACCTGGGTCGACAGCTCGCGCTCGCCGTACCGCGCGGCGAGACCGCTCACCAGGTCGTCGACGTTCTCGAGCGTCAGGTCCGGAACACTGACCCCGGGCAGCGCGAAGAACTTCGGCTCCCCGATCTTGATGGATGCGAAGTCCGCGACCGCGAGGTTGTCCGATAGCGCATTCGCGCCGAGCTTGCTCCCCACCGCGACCAGGTCACCCAGGTCGAGCTCCTTCGCGTCGCGAATGAGGCTGCGTAGGGAACCGATGCCGTCGCACTTGCCGTCGCAGGTGACCTCGAGCTCCTCGCCCGGCAGGTCACCGGCGGCACAGCTCGCTAACATCAAGGACAGCAGGACACGGCTGAGGGCTTTCATGGCTGCCTCCCCCTATCGCAACGCCCGGGCCAGTCCTAACTGGCGGATTTCGCCCGATTCCCGGCGCGATCTGACGACAGGATCAGCCAGCATGCGACGAGGGGGACGAGGGTCACTTGTCCCCATCTGGCCTACGCCTGCACGGTGACGCCAGGCAGGGCGGCGCGCAGACGGTCGAGCTGGCCGGCCGGCAGCTCCGCGCCGCGGAGATCCAGGAGCTCGAGGCTGCGTGGGCGGTCGAGCTTCGCGGGCCAGCGGAGCAGGCGCGACTTCGCGAGGTTCAGCGTGCGAAGCGCGGGGAGCTGCGCGAGGACGGGCCACGCTCGTTGGAGATCGAGCGAGAAGCAGAGGTCGAGGTGCAGCGCGCGGAGCCTGGCCAGCTTCGCGAGGCCGGTGGGTAGGGTCGTGATGGCGGTGAAGCTCAGGAAGAGTTGCTCGAGCGACGCGAGGCCGGCGATCGCGTCGGTCAACGCGACCTGCTTCGAGCGCCCGAGGTGGAGGACCTGCAGCGCCGGCAGCCCGGTGATGGGCTCGATGTCGACGAGCGCCGTCATGCTTGTCAGCGACAGCTTGCGGAGCTTCGCGAGCGATCGCATCGAGCCGGGCAGGGCGGCGGCGGGGCAGTGACTGATGCTGAGCTCTTCCAGCTTCGGCAGGCCACCGAAGACATCCGGGATCGATCGCTCGTGGAAGTCGGCGAGGACGAGCGTTCGCGTCCTGGTTGGGGCAGCGAGAGCAGCTTGCAGCGGCTTGACATCGAGGACTGGGGTCCACGCTTCGCCGACGATCCACAGCGAGCCGGCGTGCTTGCCGTGCTTCAGCGTCGCGTACTGGAGGCCATCGCCGGCACTGCCGAGGAGGTGCACGCCGGTCAGCGGCGGGGGCTCGCCGGCGGCGTTGTAGAGCACGAACGACGAGTCGGTCCGCTTCGCGGCGATGGCCTTCGAGAGCACCGCGTCCGAGAACGGCAGCGCGTCAGGGCGTGCTGCCGATCGCGCGGCGGAGCTGCGTCCACGCGGTGGCGAGCTGCCACTCGGCCTGGACGAGGTTGCCTTCCGCGGTCGTGACGGCGGTTTGCGCGTCGGCGATTTCGATCTGCGAGCCAAGGCCCTGAGCGTACCGCGCCTCGGCGAGGGCCAGCTGGGCGCGGGCGGCGCTCACTGCTTCGGTGGACGCGGTCACGTTCGCGCGGTTGGCGACGATCTGGGCGCGGGCGAGCTCGAGCTCGGAGGTCAGTGACACGAGGAGGGCGTCGCGCTGCGCCTCGGCGACGGTGACGTTCGCGCGGGCGACCTTCTTGTCGGCCGTCTGGCGGCCACCGTCGTAGATCTGCCAGGTGAGGTTGAGGGCCGCATTCCACGAGGGCTCGGGCCGCCACTCGGTGGAGCCAGGGTTCCACTGGGTGCTGGCGCTGGCCGAGAGGATGGGGCGACGACCGGTGGTGGCGACGGTGTAGCTCGCCTCGGCCGCCTGGATCTGCTTGTCGGTGGCCGCGATCTCCGGACGGAGCTTGCGGGCCTGCGCGACGAGGTTCGGCAGCGCCTCGGGATCGGAGGCGGGTGGCGCGGGCCACTCGTCGACGACGGTCGGGGACTGCGAGGCGTCGGCCCAGCCCATGGCGGAGCGGAGGTTCGCGAGCGCGATCGCCTGGGAGCTCTGGGACTGGGCGAGGGTGGAGCGGGCGGTGGCGGCGCGCGACTGGGCCTGTGTGACCTCGATGGGATCGCGGGCGCCGGCATCGACGAAGGCCTTGGCCTGCGCGACGTGGGCGTCCTCGTTCGCGACGGTGGTCTCGGCGACGTGGATGAGGCGCTCGCGCGCGACGGCCTCGAGGTAGGCGACCTCGACGTTGGTCCGAATGTCGAGGAGTGACGTGGCGACGGCGGCCGCGGTGGCCTCCGCGCTGAGCTCGGCGGCGCGGACGGAGGCGTTGGTCGCCCCGAAGTCGTAGATGCGCCAGGAGGCGTTGGCACTGAGGCTGGTGTTGACCAGCGGCGAGAAGAAGCCGCCGCAGACCACCGGAAGTCCGTCGGGTTGCCCGTCGCCATCGGTGTCCGCGGGTTGACAGAACCCGGAGCGCGAGGAGCCGGCGGAGACCGAGGCGCCGAGCGAGACGGCCGGCTTGCGGGCCACCTTCGCGAGATCGACGCGGCCTTCAGCGGCGAGGATCTGGGCCCGCTGCTGCTTCAGCGTCGGCTGCTGCTGGACCGCAATCTCGATCGCGCGGTCGAGGCTGATGACGACGGTCTCGGCGGCGGCAGGGGCCGCGGCGAGCAGGATGAGCGCGGGAATCAGGAGCTTCATGACTCGTACCTCAGGGCCGTGATCGGATCCAAACGTGATGCGCGGATCGCGGGGTACAGGCCGAACCCCACGCCCACGGCTCCGGAGACGGCGAAGGCGATGATCGCCGTGTCCATCGGGAAGAAGAGCTTCCAGCCGAAGACATCGGACATCTTCCAGGCACAGACGTAACCGAAGGCGAGCCCGAGGATGCCGCCGACGATCGACAGCACGAGCGACTCGACGAGGAACTGCGTCAGGATATCCATGGGCTTGGCGCCGACGCCCATGCGGATGCCGATCTCGCGGGTGCGCTCGATGACGCTGACGAGCATGATGTTCATCACGCCGATGCCGCCGACGAAGAGGGAGGCGGCGGCGACGAGAGCGAGCAGCGTGGAGATGCGCTCGGTCGAGTCCTGTTGCGCCTTGGCGAACTCGGCCGGATTGCGGATGCGGAAGTCATCCTCCGCCGCCGCATCGAGCTTGTGCCACTCGCGGAGGAGCGCGGTGATATCGGCGATCGTCTGCTCGGCGAGGTCGTCGCCCGTCATCGAGATCAGGAGTTGACCGCGCATGTACTTCGCGACGCCCTGCTTCTCGAGCTTCTGCTGGTAGGTCTTGAGCGGAATGATGACGGTGTCATCGTTGTCACCCATGGGCCCCTGGCCCTTCTTCTCGAGGATGCCGACGACCTCGTAGGGCTGGCCATTGATGCGGACGCTCTGGCCCACACCCGATGCGCTGTCACCGAAGAGCTGGATCGCGATGGTCTGGCCGATCACCGCGATCTTGGTGTTGCTGCCGCCCGTGTCCGCGTCGAGGACCACGCCCTGCGCGGCCTTCCAGTTGCGGATCTCGAACCAGTCGGCCGTCGTGCCGAGCACGCTCGTGTTCCAGTTGCCGGCGTCGGAGATGAGCTGCGTGCGCGCCGAGAGCACCGGCGCGGCCACGCGGATCGTGGGCACGGTACCCGGCTCGGAGAGCCGCTTGACGTCGTCCCAGGTGATGGTCGCGGAACTACCGCCAGCGCCCACCGACGGGCCTCCGCGCGATGACTGGTTCGTCAGGACGAGCACGTTGGTGCCCATGCTCTGGAAGACCTCCTTGACCGCCTGCTGCGCGCCCTGGCCCGAGGAGACCATCGCGATCACGCAGCCGATCCCGACGATGATGCCGAGCATGGTCAACATCGTCCGCACCTTGTTGCGCCACAGCGCGCGGAGCGCGAGCACGAACGTCGTGACGATGCTCATGCGACCTCTGCAGCCGGCACGTCGTCGACCGGCGGCGGCAAGGCGGCCAGTTGCTCGGCCGCGCTGTGCGGCGTCTGCTGGACGTCCTTGATGATGAGGCCATCGCGGAGCGTGACCACGCGTGATGCATAGGCCGCGATGTCCGCCTCGTGCGTCACGAGGATGATCGTCTTGCCCGCGGCGACGAAGCCCTGGAGGATCGACATCACCTCGTACGACGTCCGCGTATCGAGGTTGCCGGTCGGCTCGTCGGCCATGATGACCGGGGCGTCGCCGACGAGCGCCCGCGCGATGGCGACGCGCTGCTGCTGTCCACCCGAGAGCTGGTTCGGATGGTGATCGTGACGATCGGCCAGGCCCACCTTGTCGAGCGCAGCCATGGCGCGCTTGTGTCGCTCCGAGGAGCCCACGCCCTGATACAGGAGCGGCATCTCGACGTTTTCGAGCGCGCTGGTACGGGAGAGCAGATTGAAGCTCTGGAAGACGAAGCCGATCATGCGGCCCCGAACCTCGGCGAGCTGCGAGCGCGACAGCCGCGACACGTCCCTGCCGTTCAGGTGGTAGCTGCCCATCGAGGGCTGATCGAGGCAGCCCATGATGTTCATGAGCGTCGACTTGCCCGAGCCCGACGTACCCATGATCGCGATCGACTCACCGTGACGGACTGTCAGGTCGACGCCCCGGAGGGCGCGCACGACGTTGTCACCCATCTGGTAGACGCGATGGATACCCTTCATCTCGATGAGGG
>LNFM01009374.1_pt1 | contig 20822 bp, 20 predicted proteins | sample 596031 | NCBI WGS metagenome assembly LNFM01 (sample SAMN04254537, study PRJNA301005) | activated carbon metagenome | isolation source: dual media filters at the Ann Arbor, Michigan drinking water treatment plant | place: USA: Ann Arbor | reverse complement strand
GCTGGACGTCGACAAGGTCGATCTCCTGTTCGCGCCCTATGCGACCGTGCCGACGGCGCCGATCATGCCGATGGTGAAGCAGCGCGACCTGCTGTTGATGGGCAATTTCTCGTTCCAGGTGAACCGCACCGTCAAGCACGATAAGTGGTTCAACAACGCGCCATGGGGTCCGGCCGACTCCTGGGCGCGCGGCTTCGTCGATCTCGGCATGAAGGCCGGCGCCAAGACAATCGCGCTGATCGGCGCCGACCAGGAATTCGCCCAGAATCTGATGAGGATCGCCAAGGAGGTCGCCACCGAGAAGGGCGTCAAGGTCGTCTATGAGCAGAGCTATCCGCCGGCGACGGCCGAGTTCTCGGCCATGGTGCGGGCGATCCGCGCCGCACGGGCCGACATGGTGTTCGTCTGCTCCTATCCGCCCGACTCGGTCGGCCTGCTGCGCGCGATCAACGAGATCGGCATCGGCGACAGCGTGAAACTGTTCGGCGGGGGCATGGTCGGCCTGCAGTTCAGCAGCGTGATGGAGTCGATGGGCTCGCTGTTGAACGGCGTGGTGAACTACAATTCATGGCTGCCCGAGAAGTCGATGGAATTCGCCGGCACCAAGGACTTCTTCGTGAAATACCAGAAGCGCGCCGGCGAGGCTAAGGTCGACCCGCTGGGCTACTACCTCGCGCCCTTCGGCTATGCCATGGGCCAGATGGTCGAGCAGGCGGCGAACGCCACCAAGTCGCTCGACCACAAGAAGCTCGCCGACTTCCTGCGCACCAACGAGATGATGACGATCGTCGGCCCGATCGTGTTCGGCCCAGACGGCGAACGCAAGGAATCGGCGACGCTGATGGCGCAGTTCCGCGGCGTCGTCGACAAGAACATCGAGCAGTTCCGCGAGCCGGGTAAGCAGATCATCCTGTTCCCCGAGAAGTGGAAGACGGGCGAACTCATCCAGCCGTTCGAGAAGGCGCGGAAGTAGCGGACACGGACGGAAACGCCGGTGTTTTCCTGGGAGCTGCTGGGCGACGCCCTCGTGCTGGGCACCATGGTCGGCTGCTTCTATGCCGCCGTCAGCATCGGTCTTTCGATATCCTTCGGCCTGCTGGATGTGCCGAACGTGGCCCATCCGGCTCTGCTCGTGCTGGCTTCGTACGGCGCCTGGCTGCTGGGCGACTTCGACATCGACCCGATCGTGGCCGGGCTGCTCTTGATGCCGGTCTTCTTTGTCCTGGGCATCGCGCTTTACCGGACCTACCACGAAACCTTTGAGAAGCGCGGCAGCGACGCCGGCGTGCGTGGCCTCGCCTTCTTCTTCGGCATCGCATTCATCATCGAAGTCGGCATCATCATGGCTTTCGGCGTCGACCAGCGCACGGTGCAGGCCTTCTACATTGGCAAGAGCGTCGAGATATTCGAGATCCGCATCCCGATGCGCATGGTCGTGGCCTTCGCGATGGCGCTGCTGCTGTCGCTGGCGCTGACGTTCTACCTGTCGAAGACCTTCCTCGGTCGCGCGATCCGCGCGGTGGCGCAGGATGAGGGCGCGCTCAGGCTGATGGGCGCCGACCCCGTTGCCATCAAGCAGTGGGCCTTCGGCATCGCGACAGCGGTCGTGGCGCTGGCGGGCGCGCTGCTGATCATCGTTCAGCCGGTCGAGCCGACGCTCGATCGTGCCTATATTGGCCGCACCTTCTGCGTCGTGGTGATGGCGGGACTGGGCAGCATGTCGGGAACGCTCCTGGCCGGCATCATTCTGGGCGTGGCCGAGACCGTCGTGCTCACCATGTTCGGCGCCTCGTGGGCGCCGGCTATCTCCTTCACCCTGCTGCTGATCGTCCTGGGTGTGCGACCCCAGGGCCTGTTTGGAAGATAATGATGCGGGGCGCTGGATTCTGGGTCGGCGCCGCCGTCTTCGTTGCGCTGGCCTTCGCCATGGCGCTCACGATCCGTAACGAATACGCCTTCTTCGCGGGCTTCGTCGTGCTGCAGTTCATCGTGCTGGCCACGGCTTGGAACATCCTGGGCGGTTATGCCGGCTACGTGAATTTCGGCACCAGCGCGTTCTTCGGCGTCGGCGTCTATACCGCCGTATTCCTTCTCAAGGCCATGGCGGCACCACTCTGGATCCAGATCGGGGTGGCGGCCCTCGTCGGGGCTGCCCTGGGCCTGGGTGTCGGCCTGCTGACGCTCAGGCTGCGCGGCATCTTCTTTTCCATCGCCACCGTCGCCATCACCATCATCGCCGAGACACTGATCACCAACTGGAAGTTTGTGGGAGGTGCCACCGGCGTCCAGCTCCTGCGGCCGCCGGTGACGGAGCCCTTCGATTCCTACATAAAAATGCTGTTCGTCATTGCCGCCGTAATGGTGGTGATCGCCGTTGCCTTGGCGCGTTACGTGCAGAACTCGGGAGTCGGTCGCGGGCTGCGTGCCATCCGCGACGACGAGATCGCCGCGGAGTGCTCCGGCGTGCCGACGCTCAATCTCAAGCTGGTGGCCTGCGCGCTCTCCGGCGCCCTGATGTGCGCGGCGGGCGCCCCGTCGGCCATGTACCTGCAGTTCGCCGATCCGGTTTCCGCCTTCAACCTCAACTATTCGGTGTCGGCGCTCGCCATGTCGCTGATCGGCGGTACCTCGCACTGGATCGGGCCGGTCCTGGGCGCAATCCTCCTCGCGACGACGCAGCAGCTCCTGACCGTGACCATCTCGTCCGAGATCAACGTGCTGGTGCTGGGCGTGATGCTGGTGTTGTTCGTGGTAGGGGCACCCGAGGGCATCATCGGCCTCGCCCGAAAGGTCTGGCGGTTAGTCCGCCGGGGGTCGTCATGAGCGAGGCCCTGCTGCGCGTCGATAGCGTGTCGAAGCGGTTCGGCGGCTTCACCGCGCTTGAAGGCATCAGCGTCGACGTAAGGCCCGGTGAGCGCTTCGGCCTGATCGGGCCCAACGGTTCGGGCAAGACAACCCTGATCAACTGCATCTCCGGCGTGCTGCCGAGCGACGGTGGCTCGATCCGGTTCGACGGCCACGACATCACGCGCCTGCCAGCCTACAAGCGCACCCGCCGCGGCATCGCCCGCAGCTTCCAGGTGCCGCGGCCGTTCCGGAGCATGACGGTGCTCGAGAACCTGCTGGTGGCGATCGACTTTGCCGTGATCGGCCATGGTCTCTCGACCCGCCAGGCCGACGACGAGGTTTTCGCAATCCTGGAAAAGATCGGCTTGGCCGACAAAGCGCATGTCTCCTCGGGTCAGCTGTCCCAGGTCGAGCTGCGCAAGATGGAGCTGGCGCGCGCCATGGCGGCGCGGCCGAAGCTTCTGATCTCCGACGAGGCCATGGCGGGGCTCGCTGGCGCCGAGATCGACGAAGTCCTCGACGTGCTCTTCAAACTCAACGCCGAGGGCATCACCGTGATCATGATCGAGCACATCATGCAGGCGGTGATGCGCTTCTCCGAGCGCGTCGTGTGCCTCGATGCCGGCCGCATCATCTGCGAGGGTAGCCCGCAGGTGGTGATGGACGACAAGCGCGTACAAGAGGCCTACCTTGGCGCTTAAGCTCACCGTGTCCGGCCTCGACGCCCGCTATGGCGCGGTGCGGGCGCTGAACGGCGCGTCGATCCAAGTCAATGCCGGCGAGACCGTGGTGCTGCTCGGCACCAACGGCAACGGCAAGAGCACCCTGATGAAGTGCCTGATGGGCGTGGTGCGGCCGACATCGGGCACGATCGTGCTCGAAATCGACGGCCAGTCGCACGACGTCACCCGCCTGCCGACCGAGGAGATCGTGGGTCTCGGCGTGGCGCTCGTCCCCGAGGGTCGGCGTCTTTTCCCCAAGCTGACGGTCGAGGAGAACCTGATGCTGGGTGCCTACCGCAAGAGTGCGCGGGCCCAGATCGCGAACAATCTCACCTTCGCCTACGAGGCCTTCCCGGTGCTGGTGGAGCGCCGCCGCCAGCTTGCCGGCACGATGTCGGGTGGCCAGCAGCAGATGCTGGCCATCGCCCGCGCCCTGATGTCGTCGCCCCGCCTGCTGCTGATCGACGAGCCGTCCGTCGGCCTGTCGCCGCTCCTGGTTTCCCAGACCATCACCAAGATCGAGGAACTGAAGCAGCGCTTCGGCCTCACCGTGCTGATGGCCGAACAGAACTTCCACCAGGCGGTTCGGATCGCCGATCGGGGCTATATCATCGTGCACGGTGCGATAGCCTTCGAAGGCAAGACCGTTGCCGAGTTGCGGTCGAACGAGATCGTCAAGCAGCTTTATCTCGGCGGCGGCTAGACCGGCCGCCGGACTGTAGTAGCCTCAACAAAAGTTCCCGGGAGGAAACGATGAGCTACGACCTCGTGATCAAGAACGGCACCGTGGTCGACGGCACGGGCAGCAAGCGCTACCAGGCCGACGTCGCCATCACGAATGGCAAAGTCGCCGAGATCGGCAAGGTGACGGAAGGCGCCAAGCGCACCATCGACGCCCATGGCCTGGTCGTGGCGCCGGGCTTCGTCGATCCGCACACGCACTACGATGCGCAGATCTGCTGGGACGGCGCGGTTACGCCCTCGTCATGGCACGGCGTCACCTCGGTGGTGATGGGCAATTGCGGCGTCGGCATCGCGCCCTGCAAGCCCGAGACCCGCGAGATTGCCATGAAGGATCTGGTGAATGTCGAGGGCATTCCGTTCGACGTGCTGAACAAGGGTATCACTTGGGACTGGGAGACCTTCCCCGAGTTCATGGATGCGGCGGCCGCGCGCAAGCCGTCGCTCAATCTGGCGTTCATCGCGCCGCTGACGCCCTTCCGTCACTACGTGATGGGCGAGGCGTCCATGGAGCGCGCCGCGACATCCGAGGAGACGCACCGGATCGCCAAATTGATCGGCGAAGCGGTCGATGCCGGCGCGCTGGGCTTCTCCTCGACGACGCTCAACCAGCATATGGGCTTCGAGGGCAAGCCGCTGGCGTGCCGCAACGCCAGCCGCGAGGAGATGAAGGCCTACGCCAACCAGCTTAAAGTACGCGGCAAGGGCGCCATCGAGATCGCGCTGACACGCCAGGTCGGCGTGCTGGAAGAGGACCAGTGCGAACTGCTGGACTTCCTGCTCGAGGAGAGCGGCCGGCCGGTGACCTTCATCGCCCTGTTCGACCGCGACGACATTCCCGAGGCGGTGCGCGATACGCTGCGCCGCGCCGCGCCGATGATTGCCAAGGGCGCCCGGCCGCAGACCTCGCCGCTGCCGCTCACGCGCGAATGCAACATGGACAACCCCTTCGCCTTCGCGGCCTTCCCGGCTTGGAAGCGGGTGTTCGCCGACACCTCGAAGGAAGCGCAAAAGAAAGTCTATGCCGATCCGGCCTTTCGCGCCCAGTTCCGCGCCGATCTCAAGAACCCGACCGGTTTTAGCGACTGGCGCCGCGTCGTGGTCCACGACGTGCGCAATCCCGTGCTAAAACATCTCGAACGCAAGTCGATCGCCGAGATCGGCGAGTTGCAAGGCAAGGACGGCGTCGATGCGTTCCTCGACCTCGTGCTGGCCGACGATCTCGATGTCGAACTCACCATCTCCTCGTGGAACACGCGCGAGGACCGTATGCGCGAGCTGTTGAACAACCCCGCCATCCTGATGGCGCTGGGCGATGGCGGCGCCCATGTCGACATGCTGTGCGACGCGGGCTACCCGACCTACCTCCTCGGCACCTGGGTGCGCGAGAAGCGGGCGATCACGCTGGAGGAAGGCGTACGCAAGCTCACCTCCGATCCCGCCGACCTCTTTGGACTAAAAGATCGCGGCCGCCTCAAGAAGGGCGCACCGGCCGACGTGGCGATCTTCGATCCCGCCACGATCGGCTCGTCCAACCACGGTGAGCGTCGCCATGATCTGCCGGGTGGTGCCAAGCGAATCGTGATGCCGTCACGCGGCGTCGAATACACGGTGGTCAACGGCGCGGTCACCTGGGAGCAGGGGCGGCTTACCGCCGCGAAGGCGGGCAAGGTGCTGCGGGGATAGGCGCCGCCCTAGCGTTCGGGCTGCGTAAGCGCGCGCCAGATCAATTCGGCGGCGGATGTCGCGCCGAGCTTGAGCATGGCGCGCGAGCGATGGATCTCGACGGTTCGATGGCTGATCCCGAGCATCCGGCCGATGAACTTGTTGGCGGCCCCTTCGAGGGCGTGGATCAGCACCTCGTTTTCCCGGCGGGTCAGCGGTTCTCCGGCCGGCGGCAACCGCTTCAGCAATTCGGCGCCGGTATAGATCCTGGCCGACAGGTCCAGGGGCTTGCCGGCAATCTCCGCCAGTCGCAGCCGCACCGTGCTGCCGATGATCCGACAGGCGGTGACAACGGGCTTGCCGCTTGCCCGTGCAACCTGCCGTGCCATCTCGGCGGTGTAGCCGACCGAGTTCATGACGATCAGGTCGGCGCCGGAGACGCGATCGATCGCATCCTTCAGGTGGGTGCCGTGATGGCCACCGATGGTCGCGTGGGAGCTTTGCAACAGCGTGCCGTAGTCGTTGTCGCTGAAGGCCGAACGCTGGCTGGTCAGCGGATAGATGATGCCGATCCGCGAATTGCCAGCGGCAAGAGCCGAGACCCAGGCATCAAGCGCGTACTGGCCATGGACAAGGGGCGTTCGCGTCTGCGGGCGGGCCAGCAGCCCTGTCATCGCCAGGACGAGCAGGTCGTAACCCTGGCCGTCGACCGCTTGGAGCAATGCCTCGATTCGCTTGGTTACGAAGTTGGCCTCGAGGATGACGTGCCGGCCATCGCGGAGCCTGGTCAGGAAGCTCAGCTCGTCGGCCTGTGGTGCCATTTCAGCAATGATCGCGTCGGGAATGCCGTCGAGTGCACCGAACTCGTCGTATCGAACGTCGCCGAGAAGGACGAGAAGCTCAGGCAGGACATCGGGGCGTGGCGCCTGGCCCATGGTGATTATGGCGATGCGCGGCGTGCGCCTGGTCCCCACCTGTCCGTCCCCATACGTGTTCGCGCGTATAGATACCGGTCTAGCAGCCCGCTAGATATGAGGGAACAAGGGGGCCGGCATGCTTGTTCGGTGGGCCCGATCTTGCAGGATGCCGCTTCGGCGGGCTCTCGCCTGTTCTAGAATGAGCGTTGTCGCCGGAAGCACCAGACCATGCCCCTGAATGACATAACGCTGGACGACATCGAATCGCTGGCCGTGGGCGCCTGGGTACTGGGAACGGGAGGAGGCGGCAGCCCCTATCTCGGGCTGCTCAACATGCGGGGCTTGTACAAGGAGGGCCATCGCGTCCAGCTCATGCCGGCGTCCGAGCTTGCCGACGACGACTGGGTCGCCGCCGTGTCGAACATGGGCGCCCCCCTGGTCGGCCAGGAACGCCTTACCGACAGCCGCACCATCGCCCGGGCCGTCGACCTGATGGAGCGTCACACGCGCTATCGCTTCCGCGGTATCATGGCCCTCGAGATCGGCGGCGGGAACTCGATCCAGCCGCTGATGGCCGCCGCCCATCTCAAGCGCCCGGTCGTTGATGCCGACATGATGGGACGGGCCTACCCGGAAGCGCAGATGACCTCGGTCGCGGTGGGCGACCTCGTGCCCTTTCCGCTGACGACGGTCGACGTGCGCGGCCTCGAATCGGTGGTCGAAAAAGTCCCGACCTGGAAATGGATGGAGCGGGTCAGCCGCAAGATCTGCACCGAGTACGGCTCCATCGCGTCCACCTGCAAGGCACCGCGCACGGGTGCCGAAGTGAAGAAATGGGGGATCCACGGCACCACGACGAAGGCGATCGCCATCGGCCATGCCGTGCGCGAGGCGCAACGCAAGCATGACGACCCGATCGCGGCTATCCTGTCGGTCGAGCCGGGCAAAGTGCTCTACAAGGGCAAGGTGGTCGACGTCGAGCGTCGCGCCACGGAGGGCTTCCTGCGCGGTAGGACCCGGTTCGACGGCATGGACGAGTATCGCGGCGCGGCCATGGAGCTCAACTTCCAGAACGAATGGATCGTGGCCTGGCTCGATGGCAAGCCGGTCGCCATGTCCCCCGACCTGATCTGTGTGCTCGATTCGGTGTCGGGCGAGGCGGTCGGCACCGAGACCATCCGCTACGGCCAACGGGTCACCGTGATCGCCTTGCCGCCGCCGCCGGTCTTCCTGTCGCCGAAGGGCCTGCAGCATGTCGGCCCGCGGGCCTTCGGCTACGACATCGAGTTCAAGAGCGTTTTTTCATGAGGCGGATCGGCATCGACGTCGGTGGCACCAACACGGATGCCGTCCTGATCGAAGAAGGCAAGGTGACGGGCGCCGTTAAGGCGCCGACGAGCCAGGACGTTACCACGGGCATTCTCGATTCGCTGGCCAAGCTTGCCGCGACCGGCGTGCTCAAGGGCAGCGACGACAGGCCCAAGCGCATCGACGGCGTAATGATCGGCACCACGCATTTCATCAATGCGGTGGTGCAGCGCCGCAGCCTCACGAAGGTTGCAGCCCTTCGTCTCGGCATGCCGGCCTCCGCCTCCCTGCCGCCGTTCTGCGACTGGCCGGAGGACCTCGCGTCCCTGGTAAGCGGCGGCGTCTGGATGGTCGAAGGAGGCCACGAGTACGACGGCCGCCCGTTCATGCCGCTCGACGAGGCGGCGGTCACCAAGGCCGCCCGCGAGATGAAGGCCGCGGGCCTGCGCGCCGTTGGCATCTCGTCGATCTTCTCGCCGCTCGACCCTAGCCATGAACGACGCGCGGCCGAACTGGTCGCCGCCGTGATCCCCGACGCCGCCATCACCTGCTCTTCCGATCTCGGCCGCATCGGCCTGCTGGAACGCGAGAACGCCGGCCTGCTGAACGCGGCCCTGGCCGACCTGGCGCGCGACGCCATTGCCGCCTTCGAGCAGGCAATCCGCGAGTCCGGCATCGCAGCACCCCTGTTCATCACCCAGAACGACGGCACGGTCGCCGAAGCGGGCCAGGCGCGGCGTTTGCCGGTCTACAGCTTCGCGTCGGGTGCCACGAACTCCATGCGCGGTGCCGCCTATCTCTCGGGCTTGCAGGACGCGATGGTGATCGATGTCGGCGGTACGACGACCGATGTCGGCCAGCTCAAGACGGGCTTTCCGCGCGAGGCCAATTCCGTCGTGAAAGTGGGCGGCGTGCGCACGCTCTTCCGCATGCCCGACCTCCTGTCGATCGGTCTCGGCGGCGGCAGCCATGTGACCCTCGAGCCCCTGTCGGTCGGCCCGCGCTCGGTCGGCTATCGGCTGCTGACCGACGGCATTGCCTTCGGCGGCCGGCAGCTCACGACCACCGACATCGCAATCGCATCCGGCGTCCTGCAGCTTGGCGACAGGACGAAGGTTGCCCATCTCGACGTGGCGACCTGCAGGAAGGTCTTTGCCGAGTCCGCCCGGCTCGCCGAAGAAGCGATCGACCGCATGAAGACGGAGGCGGGTGACGTGCCGCTGATCGCCGTCGGCGGCGGCGCCTTCCTGATCCCCGAGAAACTCGCGGGCGTCAGCCGGGTGATTCATGTCAAGCACGGCGACTGCGCCAACGCCGTCGGCGCCGCCATCGCCCAGGTGTCGGGGGAGTGCGACCAGATCTTCAAGGACATGGCCCGCGTCGAGGCGATCGCCGCTGCACAGCGCATCGCCAACGACCGCGCCGTCGCGGCCGGCGCCGACCGCGCGACCCTGCACACGATCGAGAGCGAGGACATGCCGCTCGCTTACCTGCCCGGCAACTCGGTGCGTGTCCGCGTGCGCGTCGTGGGCGACGTTGCGGCATCGACATGAAGGCGCCGACGTGACAAGCGGCGCGCGCCCGTCGCCGATTGCCTGGCTGGTGGCACCCGCCGCACTGCTCTTCGTCCTGTTCTTCGTGCTGCCGTTCGGCGTGATGGCGATGATGTCGTTCTATTCCGGCAATCCCGTCACCAATCCCAACGCCTTCGCCACGACGCGCCACTACGAGCGCTTCATCTTCGATGCCGCCGGCATCTACCACGAGGCCTTGTGGTCCACCATGCGCATCGGGCTGGTGACGACGGTCGTCTCGCTGCTGATCGGCTATCCGTTGGCGCACTGGATGGCGCGCATGCAGTCGAGGCTCGGCCACGCGCTGGTGCTGATGGCCGTGATCGCGCCCATGCTCACCGGCATCGTCGTGCGCACCTTCGCCTGGATGACGATCCTGCAGGACAAGGGTGTCATCAACACGCTGCTGATCCAATGGGGCCTGACCGACAAGCCGCTGCCGCTGATGTACAACGAGTTCGGCACCGTGGTGGCGCTGGTCCATATCTACGTGCCCTTCATGGTGCTGACGCTCACGGGTGTGATCGGCCGCATCGACGAGCGGCTGGAGCAGGCCGCTCGCAGCCTGGGCGCCGGCCGCCTCAGGGCCTTCGTCGAGGTCACGCTGCCGCTCAGCCTGCCTGGCATTCTCGCCGGCTCCCTGCTGGTCTTCGCGCTGTCGATCAGCGCCTATGTCACGCCTTCGCTGATGGGCGGCACTAATGTGCTGACGCTTCCCATGCTGATCGCCCAGCAGGTCGGGACCAGCTTCAATCCCAACTTCGCGGGCGCGCTGGGTGTCGTCCTGCTGCTGGTGTCGCTCGCCATCGTCGTAGCCTACAACCGCATTCTGGCCCGTCTGTCGGGCGAGCAGGGGATGGCATGAGCGTCGCCCCCAACAAGCGGTCCTTCGACGCCGGCCACATGGCGTATCTGGCGCTGAACGCTCTGCTGCTTACCTTCCTGCTGGCGCCGATCGCCATCGTGCTGGTGTTTGCGCTCAATCCGGCACCCTACATCTCCTTCCCGCCGGTGGGCGTGAGCCTGCGCTGGTTCGAGAAGTTCTTCGCCGGTGCCGAGTTCATGAACGCGCTCTGGCTGTCGCTGTGGGTCGCGTCCGTCGTGCTGGTGCTCTCGATCCTGATCGGCGGCGCCTGCGCGCTGGCCTTGGCCCGGGGCAACCTCCCCGGCCGGGCTTTCCTCACTGCCTTCTTCATGTCACCGCTGATGCTGCCCGCCATCCTGACCGGTCTGGCGCTCTTCCAGGCCTACCTGCTGTCGGGCATCGGCCGGCCGGTCTGGGGCCTCATCCTGGCCCATACGCTGGTGGCCGTGCCTTACGTGATCCGGACTACCCTGGCGGTGCTGCACAACTTCGACCGCCGTATCGAGGAGGCCGCCGCTGTCCTGGGCGCCGGCCCGGCCCGGGTCTTCTTCGAAGTCACCCTGCCGTTGATCCGCCCCGGCGTGTTCGCGGGTGGCGTCTTCGCATTCATCGTCTCGTTCGACCAGTTCCCGGTGTCGCTGTTCCTGGTGGTGCCCAAGGGCGAGACCTTGCCGGTGGTGCTGTTCAACTACATGAAATTCGACCTCGATGGCGCCATCGCGGCCGCCTCGATGGTCTCGATCCTGCTGGCACTTTCGGTAGTTTTGGCGCTGGAGAAGCTGATCGGGCTCAAAGCTTACGTTAAGCTCTAAGGGGAACAGAGGGGGTCATCATGATTGCACGACACACGATTTCGAGGCGTCAGGCATTGCGTACCGGTGCGGGTCTCGCGGCGATCGCCGCGGTCGGCGCCCCGTCAATCCTTCATGCCCAGACCAGGACGCTCAAGATCACGACCTGGGGCGGCAAGTGGGGCGAGGTCATGAAGGCCACTGTCCTGCCGGCCTTCGAGAAGGAATTCAAGTGTACGGTGTCGGCCGACCAGGCTTTCCCGTTCGTGCCGAAACTGCAGGCCAGTTCCAAGAACGACCCGATCTACGACGTGCTGCACACCAATTCCAACGAGCAGTGGAATTCCTTAACCGAAGGCCTGGTGATGGAAAAGATCACGGCCAAGGAAGTGCCCAACGTGACCGACGTCTATCCCTGGGCCGCCAGCGACAAGATTGTCGGCGTGGCGATCTTCACCAGCGCGATCGGCCTCGGCTTCCGCACCGACAAGGGGCTCGCCAAGCCCACGTCGTGGAAGGACCTCGCGGACCCCAAGCTCGCGGGCTCCCGTGGCGGCTACATCATCCCGGTGAACAGCCTGGGCCAGTGTCACCTGATGATGCTGGGCAAGGTCTACGGCAAGGGCCTCACCGACCTCGACGCCGCCTACAAGGCGCTGGAAGCCCTGAAGCCCATCAAGCTGGTCGACTTCACCGGCCAGATGGAGAAGATGCTGCTGTCGGGCGAGGTCTCGATGGGTGTCATCCACGACTCCGGCGTTTTCCGCTACGAGGGCCAGAACCAGCCGGTAGACTTTGCCGGCCCGTCCGAGGGCGTGCTGGCGCTTGAGCAGGTGCTGAACGTGACGCCGGGATCGAAGGTCAAGGACCTTGCATTCGGCTATATCAACTACATGCTGCGCCCCGATGTTCAGAAGATGCTGGCCGAGGCGGTATGGTATTCGCCGGCCAACAAGAAGGTGAAGCTCGACGCCAAGTATGACGCCAAGCTCCTCACCACCGAAGCCAAGGTCGCCACGCTCATCCAGCCCGACTGGAAATGGTACAATGCGCGCAAGGAAGACATCGATGCGCGCGTTACCAGGATCCTGAAGGGTTAATGACCTCCGCTGCCATCCGACTGGAGCAGGTGACCAAGACGTTCGACGGCCGTGTCGTGGCCGTCGATGCGGTCACCTTGAATATCGCTGCCGGCGAGTTCTTCTCGCTGCTGGGTCCGTCGGGCTGCGGCAAGACCACGAGCCTGCGCATGATCGCGGGCTTCGAGTATCCCGACTCCGGCCGCGTCCATGTCGGCGGGCGCGACATCACCGACCTGCCGGTGCATCGCCGTGACATGGGCATGGTGTTCCAGTCCTACGCACTCTTTCCCCATCGCACCGTGGCCGAGAACGTGGCCTTCGGGCTCCGCATGCGCGAAGTGCCCAAGCCCGAAATCACCCGCCGCGTGGCGGCTGCGCTGGCGCAGGTGGCACTGACGGGGCTCGAGGAGCGCAAGCCCGGCCAGCTTTCGGGCGGCCAGCAGCAGCGCGTCGCCCTGGCCCGCGCGCTGGTGGTCGAGCCGCCGGTGCTCTTGTGCGACGAGCCGCTGGGTGCGCTCGACCGCAAGCTGCGCCAGCAGATGCAGTTCGAGCTCAAGGAGCTGCAGAAGCGGCTGGGCGTCACCCTCGTGTTCGTGACGCACGACCAGGAGGAGGCGCTCGCCATGAGCGACCGTATCGCCGTGATGAACAAGGGCAAGGTCGAGCAGGTGGGCTCGCCGACCGAGATCTACGAACGGCCGCGCACGCGCTTTGTCGCCGACTTCATCGGCGAGATTAACATCCTCGAGGTGGGCGGGCTGCCGCGCGCACTGCGCCCCGAGAAGATCCGCCTGGTGGCGTCCGGCCAGGCGCGCTTGGCCGGCAAGGTTGAGACGGCGAACTATCTCGGCGGCTCGACGCTCTTGCGCGTGCGTGCCGAGGGCGGCCACTCCATGCTGGTGCGCGAGACCCATGCCGGCGAGCGCGCGTCGCGCAGCCCCGGCGACTCCGTGGGCCTTGCGTGGAATGATCAGGACGCAGTCGCTCTGGAAGGCTGAGACATGTCACGCACCTTGGGAATCGTCACCATCGGCCAGGCTCCACGCGACGACATCGCCGAACTCTTTGCGGCGCAAGCGCCTGCCGGCACCAAGGTGATCCTGCGCGGCGCGCTCGACGGTCTCACCGACGCTGAAGTCGATGCGCTGCCGCCTCGAAGCGGCGCCGACACGCTTTACACCCGCTTGCGCGGCGGCCGCGACGTCAAGATCTCCAAGCAGGCCGTTATCGACCGCTCGCCTGAAGCGCTCGCCCGCCTGCGCGCCGACGGCTGTGACGCCATCGTCTACGCCTGCACCGGCGCCTTCCCGGCGATAGCGGGCGATGCCGGCGTGCTGTTTCCCTCGCGCGTGCTGAGTGGCCTCGCCGAAGCACTGTTGCCGCGAGGGCGGCTCGGCCTCCTGGTACCGTTCGCCGAGCAGGGGGAGAAGCTCGCGCTGAAGTGGGCGAGAGCGGGCGTCGAGGTCACCGTTGAGGCACTGGTGCCGAGCGCAGGGCCGGACGAAACGGCCACTGCGGCACGCCGGCTGGCCGCCGCCGGGTCCGACCTCGTGGCATTGGATTGCATGAGCTATACGCCGGCTACCAAGGCCGCGGTGAAGGCCGAGGTGAACGTGCCGACCCTGCTCGCCATCACGGCGACCGGCCGCGTGCTGAGAGAGATCCTCGACTGACATGGCCTCGCTGGCGGACGCTGGCGGACAGGGCGGGATTCGAACCCGCGGTGGCTGTTACACCACGCACGCTTTCCAAGCGTGTGCCTTAAACCGCTCGGCCACCTGTCCGGAAAGCGCGGTCGGCCGCTCTTATAGCGCAGCGTCGAATACACGGTGGTCAACGGCGCGGTCACCTGGGAGCAGGGGCGGCTTACCGACGCGAAGGCGGGAAGGGTACTGCGCAGCTAAGAGGCGCCGACCGCATTTTGAAAATCGGATGGGCTCTTGAGTGGCGAGCGGTAAAGCCAAACTGGCACCATGGCAGGCAGGGAAACGTCGTCGGGAGGCTTTGGGCTTGCACCCGCCGCCCTTGCCAAGCTCGGCGCCGATGTCGCACCCGTGACGTCCGCCCAGTTTGACGGTTATGTCGCCAAGGAGATGGGCGTCATCAAGGAACTGGTGAAGATCCCGACGAACTGACGCAGTCAGAAATCAAGGACTTGGACGATGGCGAAATCGCAGCCAGTAGACACCCATGTCGGCGCGCGGATGCGCCAGCGCCGCACTTTGCTCGGCATAAGTCAGACCAAGCTGGGCGATGCCGTCGGGCTGACGTTTCAGCAGGTCCAGAAGTACGAGCGCGGCTCCAATCGCATCGGGTCTAGCCGGCTCTACGAGTTCGCCAAGGTGCTGGACGTTCCGGTGTCGTATTTCTTCGACGAGATGCCGTCCAATGCGCTGGCCGGACGGCCGATGTCGGGACGCGGTCGCAAGGGCGGCTTCGGTGAGACCGGTACGTCGTTCGAGCAGGAAAAGGACCCGCTGATCAAGCGCGAGACCCTCGAGCTGGTGCGCGCCTACTACAAGATCCGGGAACCCCGGGTGCGTAAGCGCATCTTCGAGACGGTCAAGGCGGTGGGTGCGGCCAGCCATGCCGAAGCCCTGGGCGGCCGCAAGAAGCGCTGATCGCGCGATGGCAGGCGTCGCCCGGATCGGGCATAAGCGGCGCAATGGCATCCAAGCAGAAATCGAGAAGAAAGCCGCGGGAAAGCGGCCCCACGCGCTCACGCCCGGGGCCAAGACGGCAATCCCGTTCCCGGGCGGCCCTGCCTCCGCCGCTGACGCTCCAGCAGGAACTGCTGCTGATGGTCCGCAGTGGCCTGCGATCGGCCCGGCAAGTGATCCTGGCGCTGGTCGTTCTCCTCATGTTCGCCGGTATCGGGCTGGGCGTGTGGTCGCTGCGGCCGACGCCGAGCTACTCGTCGGAAGATCTGACAGCCGGTTCGCCGTTCGACGTCACCTTCCGGATAGAGAACAAGAATCCCTGGTTCCCGCTCGCGAACCTCAGGATCAGCTGCGTGCTGGCGCATGTGCGTGCCTCGGGGCTGCCGCCGACCCTGATCCGCGCCAACGATGTGCGGTTCCAGGCTGGCAATGGCACGGGCCTCGCGCCGGGTGAATCCGCGACTTTCACCTGTCCTTTCCGGACGCTGATCGGTCATCCCATCAACGAAGATCCCGCCGTCGCCCAGCGTGCGGAGATCTATTTCCAAGGCGAATACGACATCCCGCTGCTCGGCTCCTTCCGGATGAGCGACAACAGCGTGCCCTTCTTCCTCAACACCCGCGTGCTGCCGCCAAGGTGGACCAGCAAGCCGTAAGGGTTGCGGTGGCGGACTGCCTTTGCACTGCGACTGCGCAAACGCAGCATTGAACTTATGTGGGGCGTTTCTGCCCCAAACCTGCCGCAAGGTGCGGTTATGCCTCCTATCACGCGCCTCTTGCCTAACGCGGTTTGCAAAAGAAAATGGCGATCAGGAGATTGATGTTGCAGACCGTGGGGGTCGGGCTACTGCTCTTGTCGGGGTGCGACGTCGCTCGTAGCGCGCGAAACGACCTGGCTTCGCTGATGGGGCCTTCTCCTCCTCCCGGTCCGGCGTTGCGCAAGACAGCACCGACACCTAAAGGACTTCCGGCTCAAGGGACTGCGGGCGCTGGCGCCGAAAACGCGCCTGCCGCGAAGAACCCACCGGCTTTCGATCTTGCCGGTGTCAGCGAAGACACGCTTCGGGCCTCGTTCGGAACCCCGACCAGCGAGAAGGACCACCCACCCGGGAAGCAATGGCATTACCGCAACGGCAAATGCACCCTGGACGTCCAGCTCTATCCGGACGTTCGGACAAAGCAGTTCAGCACTCTGGCGTACAAGGTGAAGAGCGATGACAACACAGACGAAGGACAACGTCTCTGCTTGGCCCGGCTCCAATCCCGGTTTCAAGCCCGACGCAAGCAACGCCGCGGACCGGCGAATTCGTCTCGCCTTCGTCGAGGACGACGATGACTATCGGGAGGCCGTGACAGGCGAGCTGGGCGACCATGGATTTTCGGTCGAAAGCCACGCCGACGGACTGGCCTTGCTCGATGCCTTCGCTGCGGGGGCCGAGGCGGAGATCATCCTGCTCGACTGGAACCTGCCCAAAGTATCGGGGATCGACCTCCTGCCGAAGCTTCGTCGCAGCGGGATAACGTTGCCCGTCGTTTTTCTCACCGGGCGTTCGCAACCGGTCTACGAGAAGCTCGCTTTGGACCGGGGCGCGCTCGACTTCGTCGACAAGGCCCGCGGCATTCCGATCCTGGCGCAGCGGCTGAGATTGATCGCCGAAGCGGCCAAGAAGTCCACCGACCCGGAACTGGAGGCCAACTTCCACTGCGGCCGCCTGATGCTCAAGCCTGGCGTGAGTCGTGCTTTCTGGGACGAAGCCGACATCAATCTCACGATCACCGAATTCAAGATCGTGCATCTCCTGGCCGCCAGCATCGGAAGCTATGTGACGTACCGCGCCGTCTACGATTGCATGCACTATGTGGGATTCATCGCTGGGAGCGGCGAAAATGGCTATCGAACGAACGTCCGCTCCTGTATCAAGCGGATACGCAACAAGTTCCGCGCGATCGATCCGGACTTCGCCGAAATCGCCAATTATCAGTCATTTGGTTACCGCTGGGGCAAGATCTAGCGCCCGTTCGCAGGGTTGGCAGTCGCGGCTACGCCGGCTCGCGGCGTCGCTGACTCTCAAGCTGGTGGCACTGGTCAGCATCTTCGTGGCGCTGCCCGTGGTGCTCTACTTCCAGTTCGAGAGTGTTGACCGGCAGACGCGCGCGTTGGTGACGCGTGCCATTCAGGATCGCAGCAGCCTGATTGCCGACGCTCTCCGACCGGTGCTGAAGGAGGCCGACACGGCGTCGCCGCTGGCGCTCAACGATGTGCTGGCCAAGTACGGCAGCGACGGCACGGTGCTGAAGCTGATGTTCCAGCCGACGGCCGAGCGCGAATTGGGCCGCTTCTTCCTGGTGGCCTCCGCGCCACCGCTTCGCCGCGAAGCCGTGATAGCTGAACTCGAGGAGCTCGACCATCGCGGGATCCTGCAGCGTCTCTCCCAGGCCTGTGTGTGGGACGCCACCGACGAGATTCGCTACCGGCAGCGCGACGGCAGCGTCGAACTCCTGACCTCGATCATTCCCATCCAGGCCCGTAGCGGTTGCTGGGTGTTGACCTCGACCCATGTCACATCGGAATTCCTCAACACTTCGATCGGCCGGCCGTACTGGGAGACGCGAGAGATCCGCGTCGCGGCAATCATCTACTTTGTCGTCGCGGTGCTGGCGTTTCTGGTGGCTTTCAGCATCCGGCGGAGTCTCCGCAGATTCAGGTCTGTGGCCAACGAGATCGGCCAGGGCCGCATCGGCGACGATGCCTTTGTCCGGCGCAACGTCGTGCCCGAACTGTCGACCGTGGCGGCCGACTTCGACAAGCTGGTGCGCGATCTGCGGCGCGTTTCGCTGCAGATCCGGCAATCCGCCGAGGATAATGCGCACTCCTTCAAGACACCGCTCGCGGCCATCCAGTCTGCGCTCGCGCCGGTGCGACGCGCCGTGCCGGAGAACGATGCCCGTGCGCGGCGCGCCATCGAGATCGTCGATTCCTCACTGGCGCGGCTGCTTGCCCTGGTGAATGCCGCGCAGAGCTATGACATCAGCACCGCGGAGATGCTTGAGGCGCCGCGCGTGCCGACCGACGTCGCACAGACGATCGACGATGCCGTCCGTCACTTCCGTGAAATCCTGGCCAACCGCGACATCCGCCTGATCCACCAGGCCGGGGAGGGCGCCGTAGTACGCGCCGGCCGGGGTATGCTCGAGCTGGTGGTGCAAAACGTGGTCGAGAACGCCATCAGCTTTTCGCCCCCGGGCAGCACCATCGTTATTACGCTGACGACCAACGAGGAGACCGTCCAACTGAGGATCGACGACGAGGGACCGGGAATCGATCCCGCCATGATCGACCACGTCTTCGAGCGCTACTTCTCCTCGCGGTTCGGAGAAGTAGAAACCCACGGTGAGTCGGCCGAACATTCAGGCCTTGGACTCTGGATCGTGCGGCGCACCGTCGAGGCATTGGGTGGTCAAGTCAGCGCCGCCAACCGGGTCGGCAGAGGTCTTTCCGTCGTCATCGTCCTGCCGCGCAACGGTAATCCCTAGCGCTGGAAGCCTCGCAGTGTGCAATAGTGGCAACGTTACCGGGCAGAAAGATCATGACATCTCTTCGCCAGGCTTGGGCCAGCCTGGAAGCCAGACTGAAGATATTGGAACCGGTGCGGTTTTCATCCGGCGATTGGTCTCTCATCGAACGACTGCATGCCAATTTCAACGACCGTGAAGCGCATGCCAGCTTGCCCATACCGATCGCCCGCTTTCGCGAGACTGCGAGCAGGACGATTTACGATCATGCGAAGCAGTTCGACGACGTCAGAACGGTAGCTGTCGATGACAGCTGGTTTGCGGAAAACTTCGTCGGCGGCACGCCCGACGCGATGGCGACCTACGCGCGCTTCTACAATGAAGATGTCGACGAGATGATGAGTGTCCTCGTTCCTTCGGCGCACTATCGCAAAGGGCACTATTCGTACGGAAAATTCACGGTTCCCCAGCCGCACGGCCTGCATACCGATCATAGTGCGGAAGACCCCGGTGGTGCGGGAGAACCGATCTGTATCGCCAGGATCGAAACCCTGGGAACGCATTATGTCGCCGGCGACTACAAGGCGCATGACCCTGAAACGCAGAGCATGCTTCGGGCATTGAGATATTGGATTGCGGTTCCCGAGGGCGAGCCGGAAGCCATTCTTGAAGAGCTGTTGAATAGGGAGACGCTCAAGAGCATTCCGGTAAATCGCGTCATGCTGATGGTCGCCGGGAACAGCTCGGGACGTGCTCAGGTCACGCAGCATATCGCCGCCAGGCCGCCCGACGGCGGGCTGCACTCGGCGTTTCTCCAGAGGCAGTACAAGCTCACGTAGCGCGACGGAGATTCACTTCCGAGCCACGGAATTGCCAAGTGTCGGAGCTCTCGACCCGCGCGCGCCAGTCCCGCCGTGATGTTAAGAAACAATCAAGAAATCACGCCGATAAAGGGAAGAAGCACCGTGAAGATCGTTCATTGGCTCGCCGGGCTCGCGGCCGCCGCGGGTTTCGCCTATACGGGCGCCGCCTCGGCGCAGCCCTATCCCAATAAGCCGATCAAGGTGATCGTTCCGTTCGGTCCCGGGTCCGGCAGCGACATCCTCGCCCGCATCCTCGCCGAGCCCCTGACCCAGGCGCTGGGCCAGCCGATCGTCATCGAGAACGAGCCTGGCAACAACACGACGCTCGGCACCGAGCTCGTCGTGCCGGCGGCTCCGGACGGCTATATGCTGGGACTCCTGACCAATTCCGGCCTCGCCGCCAGCCCGGCCGGTCTCACGAGCGGCGTGTGCTACGACCCGGCCAAGGACCTGAGCTATATCGCGATGGTCGCGTCGGTCAACTATTTCCGGCTCGTCAATCCCGATGTCGGCGCGAAGACGGCGGCCGAACTTGTCGCGCTGATCAAGGCCAATCCCGGGATGTTCAACTACGCGAGCGGCAACACCGGTGGCAACGCCTACGGCGGCCATCTCAAGAATGCACATCAACTCGATGTCACTCACGTTCCCTACAAGTCGACTCCACCTGCGCTCGCCGACCTGATCAGCGGGCACGTGCAAATCATGGCGAATGTGCCGCTATCGCCCGCCATGATCAGCGCCGGCATGGTCCGTCCGGTCGGCGTCCCGGCGGCACAACGGTACGTGCTGTTGCCCGAGGTGCCGACCTTCGCGGAAGGCGGTTTGGCGACGCCGCCCGACATGGACGGCCGGTGGGTTCTGGTTGCGCCCGCCGGAACGCCAAACGAAATCCTCGACCGTCTTAACAAGGAAGTGGTGAAGATCCTCGAGTCGGAGGCGATCAAGACCAAGCTCCTGCAAGGCGCACTCGTGCCCACCCCGTCGACCCGGCAGCATGCCGTCCGGTATCAGAAAGATCAGCTCGAGGTCTGGAAGAGCCTGGTGAAGGACCTCAACCTCGAGGTTGAGTAGATGGACTTCTCCTTTTCCGAACAGCACATCGCGGTCCGAGACACGGTGCGTCGCCTGTGCCAGTCGGAGCATCAACGGCTGGTCGTGGCGGCGGAGGAGAACGAGGCCCTGCCGCGCGAGGTTTTTACGCGCTGGGGCGAGCTCGGCCTCCTGGGCGTCCGCTATCCGGAAAGCGACGGCGGCAGCGGCCTCGACAAGGT